>Ga0209578_10000126_pt1 | contig 152272 bp, 139 predicted proteins | sample tdAd472_FD_187127 | JGI IMG/M metagenome (GOLD analysis project Ga0209578, IMG submission 187127) | Marine sediment microbial communities from the Atlantic coast under amendment with organic carbon and nitrate - tdAd47.2 (SPAdes)... | ecosystem: Environmental > Aquatic > Marine > Coastal >...
TGCCCTTGGCGGTCGGCCGCCAGCCGTGGTCTATTCGCAGAGAAACGAAACCGTGAAACCCGATCAGCAGGCGCAGAGAGTAGCTTAAATTATGCCGAAACCTGTCCAAGGATCGGGGAGTAGCTCACTATACGTTCCCAGGACTACTTTGGCGAGCTTCAGGCGTCGTCACTTTTTTCCGATATCCGTCCTCGAGACGCACACTGTTCATCAGAGGGGTGATCAGTGGAATGGCCTTGCGGAATAACTGTGCTCGAAGAAACCGGAACCGGACTGTTTGGCTCTTATCAATAGTCCTGAGAATTCGGAACTCACGAAATGGTACACTCATGGTACACTTCGCCGTGAACAACGGTGATTTTCGGTGACAAGCGGTGACAACGCCGATCCACTAAGTGCTTAAGATCGTTATCATTGTTTATCAGCGAGTATCACCGAAAATCAGTCCCCGGAGACTACGGATCAGGAGGTTGGGGGTTCGAGTCCTCCCGGGCGCGCCATTTAAATTAAATACTTAGTTAAAATTTAAAGCCTGAAGAAGTGATCATGGTGCGCCATGGTACACTTTTTCATGCCCGTGTTTCCGATCATCCTCTACGCTTTTGGCGCCACTGAGCACGGGAGTGCGGGGTGTGGCGACGATACAGGAACGCAAGAGCCGTGATGGCAAGACCGCTTGCCGGGCTATCGTCCGCCTGAAAGGGGTGCCGCCGCAGACGGCGACCTTCACCCGAACGACCGATGCACGTACCTGGGCGAACGGAGTCGAGAACGAGATTCGGGAGCGCCGATACTTCCCGAAGGCGGTTGCCGGCAACCATACTTTAGCCGAGGCGATCACCCGCTACCTCGCAGACGTGATGCCGAGGAAGCCTCGGTCGGCCTACATACAGACGGGTCAACTGCGATGGTGGCTGGGTGAGATTGGCGCCTACCCTCTGGCGACCTCACACCTGACGTCACCATCGGTGCCTGTGATCGCCTGGCGAAGACATAAATGTTGGACACCGCTCAGTTCCGAGTCTGACCCCAAGCGGCCTTCGGAACCTGAGCGCTCCGACTTCTGCTTTTCGGAAACATCTGAAAGTCTTAGATGCGTTACAGTTCGCTCACGTGCCTAGGGCCAACGTCTGTGATGAGTGTATGGGATATCGATCTACGACGTCCGAAAAGATGGCCTGATGCTGCGTTAAAACTAGTGTGAAATCAGGATCAATCTGTCTTGGCCGGATCGGAATTGAAAATTGGATGCGCTGCGGCGTAGTTCGCCGCCATCTCAACGATCGATTTGTCAATCCCGTGTGGAGAGTCGATGGCGCGAACCGCCTCGAATTGGTTCGGCTCAATCGGTGGGGTTGTTTTTATGATCCGCAACCGGCCCATGTCGAGCTGCTCTTGCACGAGTCCGATCGGTAGAATGCTCGACCCCAGTCCGCTCTGTGTTAGGCGGATCAACATCGAGAGCGAATTGCAGCTGTTGAATAGCGGCGGTTTTGTGTTGGCGTTCAGGAACCAGTTCCGCATCAGGTGATAGTGGTCGGTCCCCTTGGTGTGGCTAATCACGGGAAATGCAGCGAGTTCAGGTGGCGTCAGCGTACCTTCGGGCAATTCGAGATCTGGGCACGCCATCCAGGCCACATCGACCGATCCCAACGAACGGCGAATCAGATGCCCGGCCTCTACCGGACCGAACAATATGGCGATGTCCAACTCACCGCGGTCGAGACTGGTCCTGAGGTTCGTCGTCAAATCCACATCCACTTCGATACCCAGATTGGGGTAGGTGCTTCGGATTTCCGAAACCATCTCAGGAAGCCAGGCATGGGCGATAATATCGGTGGCTCCGATCCGAAGAAGCCCGGTGATGCGCTCTTGCTGACCGACCTCTTCGCGAATTCTATTCATTAGCGCCACGGCTTCGGCCGCATAGTCGATGAGGTCCCGGCCTTTGCTGGTTAGACGCATGTTTCGCGTGTTGCCCTGGAACAGCTTGACCCCGAGTGAGTCTTCCAATTGCTTGATGCGTCGAGAAATGGCTGGCTGCGTCGTGTTGAGATGTTCGGCGGCGGCGCCAAAATTCCCAACGCGGGTGACCCAAAGGAAGGTCTCCAGATGGCGAAAATCCATTATTTGCACTCTTTGATATATTTAAATTCGTTATGAATATAGCAAAATATTATTCATTGGACACAATTATCGCACCTCCATACCGTTTAGCTGCCCCATTTAGAGTTGGGGGATTAAATCGCAGGTCGAGAGCTTTTCATGTGCTTTCGGCAAAGGTTCAAAACTGTAGGAGGCATCTCATGCTGAACAAATTGACGGCCGCATTCGTGGGGGCTGCCGTCGCCGCAATGATGGCGACGGGAGTGAACGCGCGGGTTCTGAAGGTCAACGAGTCATTGGCGCCGGGGAGTCCGGAGGAATTGGCGCTCAAACTGTTCAAAAGCGAAGTCGAAAAGGCAACCAACGGGGATATCGAAATCCGTATCTTTCTTCAGGATCAACTCGGCAAGCCCCAACAGGCGCTGGAAAACCTTTCCCTCGGAACCCTCGATGTCTATTCCGGCGCGCTTTCCTATTACTCGAAATTGGCGCCCGACGAACTGGGCGTGATCGCCTTGCCATATCTGTTCAAGGATCACGACCACCTGCGCCGCTACTTGAAAGGCGATTTCTTCAAGAAGGCGCAAGCCAAGTTGCTTGAACAGGGAATCCGGTTTCTTTCCACCGACTTCAATGGTGACCGGGGCCCGTACCGGGTTTATCTCTCGACCAAACCCATCTTCGGTCCCGATGACCTGGTCGGTCACAAGATGCGCATGTGGCCGAATGAAATCGCCATCGGTGCCTGGAAGCATCTAGGCGCCGTTCCTTCGGTGATCCCGTGGACAGAGGTCTATCTGTCCATTCGCCAGGGCGTGGTCAATGCCGTGACGGCGCCGCTCAGTCTCGTTCGCTCGACCAAGTTCACCGAGGTCGCGCCCTATGTTACCGAACTCAAGCAGTTTCCGCAGAGTTGGCCCATTACGATCAGCGAGAAGGTCTGGCAAACGCTCGAGCCGGCTCAGCAGAAAGCATTGGTCGATGCCGCCAACAAAGCGACCGCCGCCTACCGTTCCACGACCTATGAGCGCGTGGCGAAGGACGTCGATTGGCTGATCAAGAACAACAATGCCGTTTTCATCCGGGTGAACACGGACCCCTTCCAGAAGAAAATGCTGGGGTACTATGAACAGCTCATAAAGGAAGGCAAACTGAAACGAGAGGTTCTCGACGCGGTGAACGCGCTCCGATAGGCGCAGTTTCGGCCGATCCTCGCAGAACAGCACTGCCGGACGTGTCTACGGCGAATACGTACCGGCAGTGCTGCTTCATCCTTCCCCTGCCCAACGAGTATCCAATGAGCAACAATTCCTCTCGTCGCGACGATCAGATGGTGGAGCGAGCCCTATCAGCGCCGCATGCGGCCCTGGTTAAAATAAACCGGCTCCTCGACTTGTTGTTCGAACTGGTCACCAGTTCTCTCCTCGTTGTCATCGTCGGGATCAACGCTGCGGAGATCCTTTACCGGCTCTTGCTCGGTGGATCCTTTACCTGGGTGTTCGAGATCAACCAATTGCTGGCCAACTGGCTCTATTTCCTCGGCATCTGCTTGGTCTACTATCGCGGCCAGGACATCACGGTTGAATTTCTGTTCGATAAACTTTCCCGGCCGGTTCAACGGGTCGCATTGATCCTGATCCACATGCTGGTGGTCGGGACATTGGCAATCGTCGCCTGGTACTGCGTGCCACTGATCGAACTGCAATCCCGGTCATCGACGATGGGGCTTGGGATTCCCAATCACTGGTTTTCACTTCCGCTGTTGATCGGTTCCCTGGCGATGATCCTGTTCGTCATAGCCGACGTCGCCGACGCATGGCGCGAACTGAAGGCTGCGAGGTCCGCACGCATATGATCACCTTTATCATGCTGGGCTCGTTTCTCGCCCTGATGATGGCGCGCGTGCCGGTGTCGATCGCCATTACGGTGGCCGCGATCGTCGCCATTGTCGGTGGCGGATACAGCCTCGTACAAGTGCCGCAAATCGTGGCGTCGAGCACGAAAAGCGTGCCGCTCATGGCAATTCCGTTTTTCATCCTTGCCGCCAACCTGATGAACGCGTTCGGGATCAGCCAGAAAATCTTCGATTTCGCGACGGCCGCGATCGGCTTCATGCGCGGCGGATTGGCTCAGGTCAATGTTCTGGCAAGCATGATTTTCGCCGGTATTTCCGGTGCCGCGGTGGCCGACGCGGCCGGACTTGGCACCATCGAAGTCAGGGCCATGGACCGGGCCGGGTACAAACCCGATTTCTCCGCCGCCGTGACCCTGGCCTCATCAACGATCGGACCGATTATTCCGCCCAGCATCATGATGCTGATCTATTCCGTGACCGCCAACGTGTCGCCGGCCGCGATGTTCCTCGCCGGTCTGGTTCCGGGAGCGGTTATCGGCCTCATTCTGATGGCGACGATCTATTTTCGGGTCGTGACAGGAAAGCAGGAGTGCCCCGATCCGATTCCATTTTCCCTCGCACGGCTTGCGCGCACGGCGGTCGACGGTTTGTTTGCGCTGGTCACCCCGGTGATTATCCTTTGGGGTATGGTTGGCGGAGTCGTCACGCCGACCGAAGCAGGGGTTCTGGCGGTCGCCTATTCGCTGGTGCTTGGCGCCTTCTATCGGACGCTGCGGTTTCGGGAATTGCGTGTTGTGCTTCGCGAAACCAGCATCACAACGGCGCATATTCTTTACATTCTCGCCGTGTCGCACCTGCTGTCCTACATCCTGGTCAGCGAAGGCGTCGCCTATGACTTGTCGGACGCCATCTCACGTTCAACCGATGACCCCTATCTGTTCCTGGTACTCGCCAACATTTTTCTGCTGATCCTCGGATGTTTACTGGAAACCCTTCCGGCGATGCTCATCGCCGTGCCTGTTTTCCTTCCCGCCGTTGATGCGCTCGGTATCGACCGGGTGCATTTTGGCGTCGTCGTCATCTTCAATCTGCTGGTCGGGATCATCACCCCTCCCATGGGGATTGGTCTTTACATCCTGATATCAATCTCACGGGTTCGGTTCGGCGAACTGGTTTCCGCAGTCATCCCTTATCTGATCACGTTGTTGATTGCACTGGGCCTGATCACCTTCGTGCCGGCGCTGACGCTCTTCCTTCCCAATGTTTTGCTCGACTGAGGTTCAAATGACAACATCACCCGATGCATTTCCCCAACGCATATCTGCCGATATTGGCGGGACCTTTACCGACATCGCCTATATGGATGTCGACGGCACCGTCTCCGTCACCAAACTGCTGTCGACACCGGGTAACTATGCGAACGCAGTCATCGACGGAATCAAGGAGTTAGCGAGCAAGCGGAATATCCCTCTGTCATCATTCGACGAGGTGTTACACGGCTGCACCGTGGCCACGAACGCCATCCTGGAACACAAGGGTGCGCGAACGGCGCTGATTACAACGCGTGGGTTCCGCGACGTCCTGGAGCTTCGCCGCATCCGCACACCCAAGCTCTACGATCCGTTATGGCGCAATCCGACGCCGTTAGTCCCCAGGCATCTGCGGTTTGAGGTTTCGGAACGGACCGGCGCCGGCGGTGAGGTTGTCCTACCGCTTGATCTGGATGATGTCCGGGCGGTGGTGAAGCGGATCGCCGAAGCAAAAGTCGAAGCCATCGCCGTGTGCCTGATCAACTCCTTCGCCAACCCGGTTCACGAACGCAAGATCGGTGAGATCTTGGAACAGGAACTACCGGATGCCTTCCTTTCCTTGTCGGTCGATATTCTGCCGCAAATCCGCGAGTACGAACGCACCAGCACGACGGTCATCAACTCCTATGTCGGTCCGCCGGTGGAAAGCTACATCTCGTCGATGGTCGAGCAATTGGCCAGCAATGACATTGGCAGCCGCTTGATGATCATGCAATCGAGCGGTGGGGTGTTGGAAGCGGAAGCCGTTCTCAAGAAGCCCGCGCAAATTATCGAGTGTGGGCCCGCCGCAGGTGTCATCGGCGCGCGCTATATCGGGGCGCTCTGCGGTTATGATAATATCATCACCTTCGACATGGGCGGCACGACAGCGAAAGGCTCACTTATCGAGGGCGGGCAGCTCTGCACATCGGAGGAATACGAGGTAGGTGCCGATCTCTCGACCTCGAATGCGTTGGTGAACGGCGGTGGTTTCGCGCTTCGTCTTCCGGTCATCGATATTTCGGAAGTCGGCGCCGGCGGCGGAAGCATCGTTCAACTCGACAAGGTTGGTTCGATCAAAGTCGGACCGCAAAGCGCCGGTGCGATGCCTGGTCCGGTCTGTTATGGGCGTGGCGGGACGGAGCCGACAGTAACCGATGCGAATGTGATACTTGGGTATCTCAACCCGGTCGCCCTGGCCGGCGGCAGCGTGCCGATCAACGCGGACGCGGCTAGGAACGCCATTGAGGAAAAAATTGCCAAACCGGTCGGCCGCGAAATCGTCGAGACCGCGTACGGCATCCACCTGCTCGCCAACGTGAACATGATGCGGACGGTCAAGGCGGTAACCACGAATCGTGGCCGGGACCCGCGTCATTTTACCCTGTTCGCTTTTGGCGGCAGCGGGGGCGTGCATGCCACGTCCTTGGCACGCGAGCTTCGGATCAGCCGCGTCGTGGTGCCGTCGGCGGGTGGCGTATTCAGCGCGCTCGGGTTGCTGTTCGCGGACCAAGAAGTCAGCGAATCCCAGTCGTTCCTTGCACCTCTTGCCGAAATGGACGCGGACCGGGCCGAGGTTGTTTTCGCGGGGCTCGCCGACATGGTGGTCAGGCGGATGGGCATGCCCCTCGACAAAATCTCGCTGTCGCGTCTGGCGGATCTGCGTTACGCCGGCCAGGCGTTCGAACTCACCGTGCCAATCCCCGACGGCAGGCTGTCCGGTCCGGATATCGATGTCATCGCGGAGCGGTTCAACCGGGAGCACGAGAGACGCTATGGCCATTGTTTCGACGGACGGTTTCCCATTGAAATCGTCACGCTGCGGCTTGTGGGGACCGTGGTGCCTGAGCGGGCGGAGATGGTGACCGGCATGACGTCGGATTCCATTCAGGAAACCTACCGCCAGGCCTACTTCGGACCAGATCACGGATTCTTGAAAACCGCGGTTTTGGGACGGGGTGAGTTGACGGCGTCGCCCCGCCGCGGGCCATTGGTCATCGAAGAATACGAGGGCACGGCCGTCGTGCCGCCGGACGCCAGCGCCTCAATCGATTCTTACGGCAACATCGTTATCGAACTTCAACCTCTCGATACTTCGGAGACTTCACAATGAGCAATCGGCCAGATCCGTTTTTGCTGGAGATTCTGAAAAAGGGCTTCGACACCATCGCCGATGATATGGCGATCAATCTCATGCGGACTGCCTATTCGGTAATCGTGCGCGACTCGATGGATTTTTCGACGGCGATCCTGGACCCGAAGGGCCGTACGCTGGCGCAAGGGGTGACCACCCCGTTGCATCTCGGCAGTTTCTACGACGCGATGCAAAATCTTGTGGCAAAGGTCAGCGAGACCATGCAGCCGGGCGATGTGTTCATCTTCAATGATCCTTACGAAGCGAACGGCCAGCACCTCCCGGATATCTACATCGTCAAACCGATCTTCGCGAAGGAGATGCTTTGTGGCTGGGCCTGCGCGCTCGCACATCACAGCGACGTCGGCGGAATCGTTGCCGGTAGCAACGCCATCGGTGCCTCGGAGATATATCAGGAAGGATTGAGGATTCCGGTTCTCAAATTCATGGATCGCGGCGAACCGGTGAGCCCTGTTTGGGACCTGATTGCAATCAATGTGCGGCTTCCGGAATTGGTGCTCGGCGACCTGCAGTCGCAAGTCGCATCATGCCTGGTGGGCGAGCGCGAAATGCTCGAGCTGTTCGACAAGCATGGCCTGGATAATGTCATCGAGTATTTCGACCATCTGCATGATCACGCGGAACGTATGGCGCGTGCGGTGTTCACCGAAATTCCAGACGGGTCCTATTCGTTCGTCGACCACATCGACGGGCTTGGAGAGGAGCCGGAGGACGTGGTCCTCAATTTGGTAATCCACATCGACGGGGATCGGGCGATCGCGGATTGGAGCGGGTCTTCGCCCCAGGTAAAGGCCGGTATCAACTCGCCACTTCCATTCACCCGCGCTGCTGTTTTCGCCGGACTGCGCGCGATCATGCCCGACGAAGTCCCGAACTGTCATGGTTACACCCGTGCCATTGAGGTGCTTGCGCCGGCGGGAACCGTCGTCAATCCGGTCCTGCCGGGCGCCTGTGGGGCTCGGGGGATCACTGGATTTCGGATGATCGACTGTATATTCGGCGCGCTCGCGCAGGCGGTTCCAGAGCGCATCGCCGCGGACGGCAACGGCGGGGCGACCCTACCGACCATCAGCGGCTGGACAAACGGCCAGCCATTCATTTTCTGCGAAACCTTCATGGGTAATTCCGGCGGTACGGCGACCCACGATGGGCAGGAAGGGACTTCGCATGTTGGTTCCAACCAGTCGAACGTGCCCGTTGAAATCATTGAATCGACCTTTCCGATCCGTGTGGAGACATACGCCATCGTCCCGGATTCAGGGGGGCCGGGCCGGTATCGCGGTGGACAGGCGCTGGTGCGCGAGTTTCGTCTGTTGTCCGACGAAGCGGATCTGAACGTCCGCTCGGACAAGCGCAAACATCCTCCGCACGGTCTTTTCGGCGGCCTATCAGGCACGCCGTCTTGGAATGTCGTCATTTCCGGGCATGAGGAACGTGTCTTGCCGGTGCTGCTGACTGAGCCCGCGCACCTGAAGAAAGGCGACGTTTTTCGCCACGTCCTGGCAGGTGCCGGCGGTTACGGAGACCCGCTGGAGCGTAACGTCGATGCGGTATGGTGGGATGTGATCGAGGAAAAGATCAGCCAAACCCACGCGTTGGAAGCCTACGGCGTGCTGTTCAAACAATCGGAAGTCCTGGAGGTCGATCTGGCGGGAACCGAGGTGCACCGGGCCAAGATGCGTGGCGCGCGCGGGGGGGAAGGTGTCGCGGTATGAGCCTCGATATCGCCCTTCGCAACGGCGAAGTTTGCGACGGAACGGGCGGACGTGCGAGCGTCTGCGATGTCGGGATTTCCGACGGCACGATCGTCGCAGTCGGTCGCGTCGAGGGTCGTGCCGCGATGGAAATCGATTGCCGTGGCCTGGTCGTTGCGCCGGGATTCATCGATATCCATAGTCATTCCGACTACACCCTGGTTGCCGATCCCAGGGCCTTGAGCGCCATCCACCAGGGCGTGACCACCGAGGTCATCGGCAACTGCGGTCATGGCTGCTTTCCTATCCGCGACCAAAATCTCGCGAAGCGTATCGTCTATGGCTACGATGGCAAAATGCCGCTCCCGTGGCGCGGGCCGGGCGAATACCTTGCCGATCTCGAGGCCAGTCGGCCGGCGGTCAATGTCGTTTCGCTGGTGCCGAACGGCCAGCTTCGCCTTGCGACCATGGGATTTGCCGACAGGCCGGCGGACCAGAACGCCCTGAGCGAAATGAAGAAGCTGCTGGCCGAAGGACTGGAGGCCGGTTGTTGGGGCTACTCAACGGGCCTCGAATACGCATCCGAACAAGGCGCCGATGAGAATGAGATCACTGAACTCTGCCGCATCGTCGGCAAGGCGGGGGCGCTTTATGCCACGCACACGCGCAACCGCGATGAGGGAGCTGTGGAAACAGTCGCAGAAGCGATTCGCACGGCCAGAAACGCTGGCGCGCAACTTCAAATCTCACATCTGATGCCGCGTGGCGGCCGCGAGGTGACCATGAGATGCATGGATCTGGTCGACGAGGCGCGTGCGAAAGGCGATCCCGTATGGTTCGACATGCATACGCGGCTCTACGGCTTCACGTTTCTTTCGGCGATGCTGCCGCCTTGGGTCGTGATGGAGCCGCCGGACCGGCAAGTCGCGATGCTTGGAGATCCGGACATCCGTGCACGCATCCGCAGCCATCGCAGCATTGTTACCGGGATGAACGATTGGTCTTTGGTTTATCTGACCGACAACGATACGCGGCCCGATTTAAGCCGCAAGGCTTTCTCGGAAATCGGAGAGCGCCTCGACCAGGACCCCTTCGATTCCGCCATCGATATCATCGTCGATAGCATAAAAGACGGCCAATCGCCGATGGTGCTGCTTCGTAGTTATACCGAGGACCTGCAGGCCGAAGTGTTCAGTCATCATGATTGCGTGCCGGCTTCGGATGCGGCGACGCTCGGGCCCGACGGACCGTTTGCCGGGTCTGCCTTCATGGGAGCCTATACCTGGGCGGCGTGGTTTTATCGGTTCATGGTGCGTGACCGTGCACTGATGACACCGGCGGAAGCCATCCACAGGCTAGCGGGAAAGCCAGCGCGAATCCTCGGGCTCACGGACCGCGGCACGATCGAGGTCGGTAAAAAGGCCGATGTTGTGGCCTTCGACGCAGAGGCGTTCGAGGAGCGGGGGACGACCTTCGAGCCGAGCCAACTCGCCTTCGGCATGCGGCATGTTATCGTCAACGGCGTGGCGACGCTTCTCGACGGTGTGACCACGGAAATGCGGGCTGGGGCCGTCCTTCGCCGAAGCCATTGAGTTCTGGTGCCATTGGGCATGAGCGAGCTGAATAACGAAGCCGAAACAAGCGGCCGGTCGGAAACGAAACTTCGGTTCGGATTCCTGCTGTTACCGAGATTCACGCTGAGCGCGTTCAGCACTTTTCTCGACCCCCTTCGGTTGGCGGCCGACGTCAGCGACCGCAGCCAGCAAGAACGATGCACATGGGAAGTCATGTCGATCGACGGACGTGCGGTGCGTTCGAGTTGCGGCATGGAAGTGTTGCCGACTGCAAAGTTGCGGCCGGCGGAGGCGTTCGATTACCTCGTTGTTGCAGGTGGCGTGCTGGGAAGTGTCGATGAGCGTTTCGAGCCGATCACCGACTACCTGTTGAAAGGCGCCGGTGCCGGCGCATCGATCATCGGTCTATGTACCGGCGCGTTTCCCATGGTGGAGGCGGGGTTGCCGATCGGAGGCGCTTGTTGCGTAAGCTGGTTCCATGTCGAAGATTTCGCGGCGCGCTTCGACGACTTGGAAATGGATACCACAAGCCTGTTCATTCTCGGCGATCGGCATGGGACCTGCGCTGGCGGGATCGGCGCGGCGCACTTGTCGTTGGAACTGATCCGCAGGCACCTCGGTATCAAACTGATGCTTAAGGCAGCGCGAATACTGATGATTTCCGAGGCGATGATGCGATCCTCGGCACAACCTCAGCAGCGGCAATTCGAAGCGGCGAGGGACCCCGAGGTGGTTCGAGCGCTGCTTCAACTTGAGCAGAATATTTCGGAAGTATTAGACCTCGAAAGGCTGGCTGGAGGCGCGGGCCTCAGCACCCGCCAATTGCAACGTCGGTTCCGCGCCGACCTCGGCATGAGTATATCTGAAGCGCAAAACCAATTGCGCCTTCAAAGGGCCAAGGAACTTCTGTCCAATACGGATACCAAGATCATCGATATCGGTTATGAGTGCGGTTTCGCCGGCCCATCCAGTTTTTCGAGTTCATTCAAGAGCCGCACAGGAATGACTCCAACCGACTACCGTATGCGATCTGCAAGTTGACGTTCCTTTCAAGTGAAAAGGTAGTTTTTCGGAAATGGTTGGAAAGGGAAACTCAAAATGCGGATCGGCCAAAGACAGCAACGGGTCATCTCCGGCCTATGGGGTGCTGAACCGCCAAGGTCTGCTTTGCGATCAGTAAGTTGGCCATTCGCCGAGGCCATGGCGTTGGATGGCTAATCTCAGAAGTTTCGTAGACCCTGACCTGAGCCCCGCTTTCTCCTCCATTTTTAGATAGAGTCCATCACCCCTTGGAGGAGGTGGATATGAAGCGTTCGCGGTTCACTTCCGAATTCGACCCGGTGCAGACGACTTTCAACTTAGCCGGCACCTTTTCGCGCGACTTCCGCTTCGCGCAGCTTCTTGCGGCTGATTTTGCCGCTCGACGTCAGTTCGAAGGCGTCCACATATTCGATCTCGCGCGGGTACTTGTAGGCCGCCAGGTTCTCCTTCACGTGCGCCTGCAGCGCCGTTGTCAGTTCCGCCGTGCCGGCATGGCCGTCGGCTAGGCGGACGAAAGCCTTGACGATATTGCCCCGGTCCGCGTCGGGGCTCGCGACCACCGCCGCCTCGGCAACGGCGGCATGGCGGACCAGGCAGTCCTCGACCTCGGCCGGGCCGATCCGGTAGCCGGCGCTTTTGATCAGGTCGTCGGTGCGCCCCCGGTACCAGAAATAGCCGTCGCCGTCGCGCACCGCCATGTCGCCGGTGCGCAGCCACGGCCCCAGGCGTAGCGCCCGTGAACGCTCCTCGTCCTTCCAATAGCCCAAAAAGCGCGTCACGTCGTCGCCGGCGGCAACCACCTCGCCCTCCTCGCCATCGGCCAGCGGCTCGCCGTCGGCATCGACGATGGTCGTCCGGTGACCGGGATAGGCCATGCCCATGGACCCGGCCTGCGCCGGATAGAGGGCGTCGCAGTTGCCGATCAGGTGGTTGACCTCGGTCAGGCCGTAGAATTCGTTGCAGACCATGCCCATGTCGCCGCGCGCCCAGTCGAGCACGGCGCCCGGCAAGGCCTCGCCGCCGGTACCGACAACCCGGAACTTGAGCTCCGGCCAGCGCTTCCGGGCATCGGGCACCTGGGCCAGGCGCTTCAGCGCCGTCGGCGTCATGAACGAATGGGTGACACCGATGCGCTGCATGAATCCGAACGACCACTCGGCGTCGAAACGGTGTTCCGTCGTCGCCACCGTGCAGCCGAAGCGCCAGGCGATCAGCAGCAGGTCGAGCAGGCCGCCGACCCAGGCCCAATCGGCCGGCGACCAGAAGACGATGTCGTCGGCGTCGCGGTCCAGGTTGAACACGAACGACAGGCTCGGCACGTAGGCCTCGAGAATCCGGTGCCCGTGCATGATGCCCTTGGGCAGCCCGGTGGAGCCAGACGTGTACATCAGAAGCGCCATCTCGTCGGCGGCCGTATCCACCGCCGCCAGGCTGTCCGGACCCACGGCGACCATTTCGGCGAAGGCGGTTTCGCCGGCTTCGGCGGCCCCGACGACGATACGGTGTTCTAGGGTCGGGAACTCCGCCAGCCGGCCGCGAAACCGCTGCCAGGCGGTGTCCTGGGTGACGATCGCCTTGGCTTCCGCGTGGTTGAGGATATGGGCAAGGGTATCGGGGCCGTAGAGCTGCGACAGGGTCACTGCGACGGCACCGAGCTTGTGCAGTGCCATGTGGGCGATGCCGGTCTCGGGCCGCATGCCGGTGTGCAGCGCCACCCTGTCGCCGCGTTCGATGCCGAGCGCGCGAAGCGCATGCGCCAGCCGCGAAGCGTCGCGGTCGAGCTCGGCGAAGGTCCAGCGATGAACGTTATGATCGCCGTCCTCGAAGATCAGGGCGGCATGGTCGGGGCGCTCGCGGGCATAACGCTCGACCGTGTTGCGCGCGATGTTGCAGCGCTCGGGAATGACGATCTCGTAGCCGGTCGGCTCGTCGCCGTTGCGCCGGAGATTGAGCGCCGCCAATTTGGCCTCGTCGATCCGGTAGCCCATCAATCCTCCTCCAGCAATTCGAACAGCGCCGCCTGCGCCGGGTGCGGCACCGCATCGGCGACGCCGACCAGGCCGACACGCCGGCCGGCCAGATTTCGTCCCGGAACACCGGGCTTCAGGCGCCCGAAGGCGGCATTGTCGGCACCCTGCATGGCGACAAGCACGAACACATGCGCGGCGGCGGCCTCGGCCAACGGCAGCCGCGCGTGCGTCTCCGTCGCCGATACCACCCGGCCATGGCCTTCCAGTTCCAGCCAGCCGCAAGCGGTGCCGTCGTCCGGGCAATGGATGTGCGGCGGGAACCAGACCCGGTCGCAGGCGGGGCAGCGGCTGGCCAGCGCGCGGCCACCCCGGAGCGCGTCGAAATAGGGCTGCAACGCGCCGGTGCCATGGGCGTAGCGGAGCCTCAGTTCCAGTTCCGCCGGCGCGCCGGTCATGGCTCCGCCCTTTCCATCACATGCACCACCGCATTGGTGCAGACGCCGCCGTGCACATCGATGACGCCGCGCCGGACCGCGCGCCGGGCGCCGTCGCCGTGAGCGCGGTCGCCCAGGAGCCGGTCCATGAAGACCGCCTGGGCGATGCCGGTGGCGCCGGGCACGCCGCCCTGGCCGATCAGGCCGCCCGACAGGTTGACCGGCAGCTCGCCGGCGGCATCGAAGCGGCCCTCGGCCATGGCCGGTCCGGCCGTCCCTTCCGCCGCCAGGCCGAGCGCCTCCAGCGATTGCAATTCGGCACCGGTGAAGGCGTCGTAGACCTCGGCCGCGTCGAAGGCCGAGGACGGCGCGTCGATCCCGGCCATGGCATAGGCGGCATGGGCGGCGCGCGCCTTGGCCCGAAAGGCGGACCGGTCCCGGCGGTCGCCGAGACGCGGATAATCGCTGCCGGCGCCGCTGCCGGTGATCCGGCTGCGCGGCCGGTCGGCGGCGGGCGCCTCGCCGGGCGCGGCCAGGACGATGGCGGCGGCGCCGTCGCTGGCCATGGAGCAATCGAACTTGCGGTACGGCGTGGCGATCATCGGCGAGGCCAGCACGTCGCCGACGGTGATCGACATGGGCTTGTGCGCCCAGGGATTGCCGATGGCGTTGGCGTGGTTCTTGACCGAAACATGGGCGAGTTGCTCGGCGGTGGCGCCGTGCCGCGCCATGTATTCGGCAATGGAAAGCGCATAGAGCGCCACTGCCGTGGCGCCGGCCATGCCGTCGGTTTCGGCGTCGAAGGAAAGGCCGTAGACGAGCTGCACGTCCGCGGCGCCGAGATGCCCGGCGGCGGCGTCGAAACCGACCACCAGCACCCGCCGGTAAAGGCCGGCCATGATCTGCATGACGGCTTCGCGCAGCGCCAAGCCGCCCGAGGCGCCGCCGCCCTCGACCCGCACCACGGGCTTACCCACCAGCCCCAGTTCGGCCAGCACCACGGGGCCGGGGTTGACCTGCAGCGACAGGAAATCGGTCTCGCTGGCGACCACCACGGCGTCGATATCGGCGGGTGCCAGGCCGGCATCGAGCAGCGCCGCCTCGCCGGCCTGGCGCACCCAATCGCGCCAAGGACCGCCGGCGTGGCGGCCGAACGGATGCACGCCGCCGCCCAGCACCACGGGGGCTCTTGCCGTATCCGCGCTCATCCGCCCATCATCTTCTGCGGCAGCCAGGTGGCCAGTTCCGGAAACACGATCAAAAGCGCCAGCACGATCAAGTCGAGAAAGATGAACGGCAGCACGCCGATGGCGACGTGACGGAAATCCGCCTGGCCGTTGACGGCGCCGAGCACGGCGAACAGGTTGATGCCGACCGGCGGCGTCACCACCGATATCTCGATCAGCTTGACCAAAACGATGCCGAACCAGATCGGGTCGATACCGAGCGCCACCACCACCGGATAGAGGAACGGCAGCGTCACCACCATCATCGAGGTGGTGTCGAGGAAGCATCCGAGCACGATATAGAGCACCGAGGCCATCACCATGAAGGTGAACGGCGTCGAGGCGAACGAGGTGATGTGCACGACCATGTCGTCGATCACCCCGACCACCACCAGCATGCGCGACAGCAGCAGCCCGCCGATCAGGATGACGAAGATGATGCAGCTGATGGCGGCGGCGTCGTGCAGGCTGGGCGCCAGCCATTTCCTGAAGGTGCGCTTGCGCAAGACGGCGTAGCAGAACGCTCCGAAGGCCCCCGCCGCGCCGGCGGCCGACGGCGGGAACAGGCCGGTATAGATGCCGCCCAGCACCAACGCCATGAGAACCGCGACCGGCGAAATGGCGCGCAGCGCACGCCAGCGCTCGGCCGGATCGATCTCGGTGCGGATCGGCGGCGCCAGGGACGGCTTCAAGCGGACCATGAGATTGATGCCGGCGAGATAGACCACCGCCGTCAGGATGCCGGGAATGACCCCGGCAATCAGCAGTTGCCCGACCGACTGTTCGGTCATGATGGCGTAGATCACCATGGTGATGGACGGCGGAATCATCGCCGCGAAGCTGCCGGCGCCGGCGATCGAGCCGATGGACAGGCTCTTGGAATAGCCGTAGCGCATCATCTCCGGGAAGGCGATGCGGGTGAACACGACGGCGTTGACGATGGTCGAGCCGGAGATGGCGGCGAAGATGGCGGAACCGACGATAACCGCCTGGTAAAGGCCGCCGCGGAAACGTCGCAGCCATAAGTCGGCGGTATAGAAAACCTGGCTGGTCAGGCCGGCGGCCTCCGCCAGCACCCCCATGAGCACGAACATGGGCAGAACCGCGAAGGCATAGTTGTTGACCACCGCGAACGGCAGCGTGCGCAATTGGCCGAAGGTCAGCGCCTCGCCGGCACCGACCAGCATGCCACCGATGCCGATGATGCCCATGGCGACGCCGACCGGTATGCCGGCGGCGAGAAACACGAACAGCAGTCCGGCGCAGATATACCCGATCGACAACTCGTCCATCAGCCCGCCCCTCAGTCGATCCGGGGCTTCGGCCCGGACGCCAGCTCGTGGTTCTCCACCGAGTAACGGCTGGACAGCACGCCGACGATATCAAGCAGGCATTGCAGGCTGATCAGCGAAGCGCCGACGGCGAGCACCACGCGCGCCGGCCAGATTGGGAAATTGATGATGCCCGGCGCATATTCGCCGACGTTGAAACTATGCAGCGCGCTGAGCGCGCCGAAATAGGCGATACAGAGAAAGAACACCATGCTGAGCGCATGGCGGATCAGATCGGCAAGGCGGCGCAAGGGCCGCGGCAGCTTGTCGACCAGCACCTCGACACGGATATGGGTCCGCCGCGCCTGACCCAGCGACATGGCCAGAAACACGGAGACGACCATCATCGTCGCCATGAACTCGAACGCCGCCGGGATCGGGAAGCTGGTCAGGCCGATGATATCGAGGTTGGTGCCGACCACGTCGAGGGCACCGACGAGCATCATCAGCAGCAGCGCGACCCCCGAAAGCACGGCGCAGCCCAAATTGAGCTTCATCATCAGGTTGACGATCGCCGCGCACTTTTCCCGCATGCGTCAGGGTTCCTTCGCATAAACGCACAGTCCATCGTTTCCGGCACCGGAACCCCGGTGCCGGAAAGCGATGGAAACCATGCCGTCGACAGTTTACCTGCCAGTCACTTCTTTCCAAATGGCGACGGTCTTCTTGGCATCGGCGCCCCAACCCTTTTTGTCCATCTCGGCGATGAAGTCACCGAAGAAGTCCGGGTTGGCGGTACGCCACTTGGCCTTTTCGGCAGCCGGGAAGTCGTGGAACTGGACGCCCTTTTCCTTCAGCGTGCCAATCGCCTTCTTGCCGGCGGCGAGCACCGCGTCACGGTCGCGTTCGGCCGCTTCGAGACCGGTTTCAACCATGATCTTCTGCTGTTCCGGGGTCAGTTTCGCCCAGGCCGCCTGGGAGATCCAGATACCGGTGGATGGCCCAAGCCAGAGCGTGATGTCGGAGATGTGCTTGGCGACCTCGTAGATCTTGTAGTTGACCACCAAATCGACGGCGAACGGCGCGCAATCGACGGAGCCGCGGCTCAGGCCCTCGTAGATTTCCGGCAGCGACAGGGTTACCGGGGTACCGCCGGCGGCCTGCACCATGCGCGGCATGTCCTTGCCCCAGGTGCGCATCTTCTTGCCCTTCATGCCGTCGACCGCGGTGACGGCGTCCTTGCAGACGAGCTTGTAGGGATTGAGGTGATGGAAGAACAGCGCCTTGATGCCGTTGCGCTTGGTCTCTTCCTGGTAAATCGGCACCTCGGTCATCAGCCGCTTCATCAGCGTCGTCGCGTGCGGCACTTCGTCCATGGTCATGGGGATTGAGTTCGGCGCCGCGTAGAACGGCATCTGGGCCGGGAAATAGCCCGGTGACATGGCCGCCATGTCGATGGCGCCCTGTTGCAGCAGGCTCAGGTTCTCTTTGGCCTTGCCGAGCGCCTCGGCCCAGAAGATCTTGATCTTCACCTGGCCCTTGGTGCGCTTCTCCACTTCGCTCGCGTACCATTTGTCGACGACGGAACCGGCGTTGTTCTCGGTCCATTGATGGCTCATGCGCAAGGTGACCTCCGCGGACGCGGGCGCCGCAAGCGCACATGCAACGGCCGCCGGCAATACCGACGCCATCACGGTTTTCAGCAATGTTCTCTTCATGGTTTCCTCCTAAATCTCCAAGGTCTGACGTGCGTTAGCTTCACTGCCCGGGACGGTTTGCTGTTGCGGCGGCGCTCCACCCCGGTCTCAGGGCGCCGCTTTCGGTTGGAATTCTCAATTGCGCTCTCCGGCCTTGCGCTCCTCGTCGGCGCGCAACTGCTTGCGGTTGATCTTGCCGGTGCTGGTCAGCGGGAAGGCGTCGACGAACTCGATCTCGCGCGGATACTTGTACAGCGCCAAGTTGGTCTTCACGTGCGACTGCAACTCCTCAACTAGGCTGTCGCTGGGTTTGGCGCCATTGGAAAGCCGCACGAACGCCTTCACCACCTGGCCGCGTTCCGGATCGGGCCGGCCGATGACGGCCGCCTCTTCCACCGCCGCGTGATGGACCAGCGCGTCCTCCACCTCGGCCGGGCCGATGCGGTAGCCGGCGCTCTTGATCAGGTCGTCGTTGCGGCCCTTGAACCAGAAGTAACCGTCCGTATCGCGGTAGCCGAAATCGCCGGTGCGGACCCGGTTGCCGACCCGCATGGCCGCCGTCCGGTCCGGCTGGCGCCAATAGCCCAGAAAAAGTGTCGGGTCGTCGTCGCGCGCGGCGATCTCGCCAAGCTCGCCGTCGGCGACCGGCTTGCCGGTCTCGTCGATGACCGCCATGTCGTGGCCCGGATAGGCGCGCCCCATGGAACCCGGCTTGATCGGCCACAACCGGCGGCAATTGCCGATCAGGTGGTTGACCTCGGTCAGGCCGTAAAATTCGTTGATGGGAATATTCAGGGTCCGGTCGGCCCAATCGAGGACCGCCCCCGGCAACGGCTCGCCACCGGTGCCGATGGCGCGGATCGCCAGTTCCGGCCAACGCGCGCGGGGGTCATCGAAGGCGGCCATGCGCTTCAGCGCCGTCGGCGTCAGGAAACAATGGGAAACGCCGTGTTTTTGCATGAATTCGAAAGCCCATTCCGGCGTGAACCGGGTCGGGCCGGCGATGACGCGATGGCCGAAGTACCAGCCGGTGAGCATGACGTTGAAAATGCCGGCCACCCAGGACCAGTCCGAAACCGTCCACAGCGCGCGGTCGGGGTCGTTCATCTCCATCTCGTAGAACAGCGACACGGAGGCCAGGTAGCCGCGCAGCAGCCGCTGGCGATGCAGAATGCCTTTCGGCATCCCGGTGGAGCCGGACGTATAGAGCAACAGCGCCGGGTCCTCGGCGTCGGTGGGTTCGGGGATGAAATCGGCGGCGTCGGTTCGCAGTGCCGCCTCGAACGACAGCGTGCCGGGCACCGCGCCGCCGGAAACCACTGCCGTGCCCAGCCCCTCGGCCGAGCGGATACGTTCCCAGAGCGCCGCCTCGGTGACGATCACCTTGGCGTCGCAATCGCCGAGCACGTGGCTGACCGCGTCGGGACCGTAGAGCTGCGACAGCGGCGCGGCAATGGCGCCGAGCTTGTAGGCGCCCAAATGGGTCAGTGCCGTTTCCAGCCCCTGACCGCAATAGCAGGCGACGACGTCGCCCTTGCCGACGCCCTGGTCGCGCAGGAACCGCGCGAAACGGTCGGAAAGATCGGAAAGCTCCGCGTAGGTGTAGTTAACGACCCGTCCGGCACCATCGTCACAGACCAGCGCGATGGCGTCGCGCCGCTCGGAAGCGGCGTGGCGGTCGACGGTGTCGGCGGCCATGTTGTAGGCGGAAACCGGCGGAATGCGGAAATTCCCGACCATGCCATGGTAGTCGGGCTCGGCGCCGAGCACGCGGCGCAGATCATCGATATTGATCTGATCTCCCTGCAAGTGGTTGGCCTCGTCCACCAGCTTCTCCTCCCCAATGCGACGGTTCGCAAACAGCCGTTCTTGCGGCGGCCCTCGCGGACGCGTGCGCCGGCACCCTCCGTCGTACCGGCAAGGAAAGCATGACAAAGGCGTTAAATAAGTTCAAATGATAATAACTAATACTTTTCAATCATAAAAATTGATACACTGATAGCAAGAATCGGTCACGCAAACAGCCATCGAGCCGCACCATGAACTTCAAGCAACTGGAAACCTTCGCCTGGACCGTGCGTCTCGGCGGTTTCAGCGCCGCCGCACGCAAGCTCAACACCACGCAATCGGCGGTCTCCATGCGCATCCAGGAACTGGAACGTTCCCTGTCGTTGCAGTTGTTCGAAAACCCGCGCCGCGCCACGCGGCTGACGCCGAAAGGCCGGGGGCTGTTGGACTATGCCGAGCGCATCCTCGCCATCGCTTCCGAGGCCGAACTGCGGCTTGGTGATCCGACGGCGGTCTCGGGGCGCATCCGCATCGGCGTCGGCGAGACAATCGCGCTCGCCTGGCTGCCGGAATTCATCGCGCGGCTGAACGAGGACTATCCGAAACTGATCATCGAGTCCGAGGTCGACCTGACGGCGAGCCTCTGGAACCGCTTCAAACTGGGCGAGCTCGAGCTATTGCTGCTGCCCGGTCCGGTGCTCGGGTCCAACCTGGCGGTCAATCACCTTGGCACCACGCCTTACACCTGGATGGCGAGTCCCAAGCTCGAGCTGCCGGACCGCCGTCCGCTGCGCCCATCCGACCTGGAGCCGTTCCCGATCATCACCCTGACCAAGGATTCGGTGCTGCACGAAATCACCGAATCCTGGTTTCGCGGCCACCGGGCCGAACCGCACCGCATGGATGTCTGCAACAGCCTGGGCGTGGTCGCGGCACTGACCATTGGCGGTCTCGGCATCAGCATGCTGCCGCCGACCATCTATCACCGCGAAATCGAACGCGGCGAACTGGTGGTGCTGGAGGTCGAGCCGGAACTGCCGCTGCTCGACTTCATATCGGTGTTCCAGCCGGAACGCGAACCGGCGTTCATCCGGTCCATCGCCGAGATCGCCGTCGCCACCAGCACCTTCGACAACGTGCCGCGCCTGGACTGAGCGCCTCACCCGGCCGGGCGGACCCGCACCTTGCATTCGTTGTAGTTGTTGGTGCCGGTCACCGGATTGGTATGCGCCGCCATCAGGTTGTTGGAATGCGCGCCCTTGCCCTTGGCCACCGATCCCATGGCCCAGTGGCCGAAGCCGTGGCCGTGGCGGACGGAGATGCAGCCGGGCACCAGCCCTTGCACGACCTTGGCACGAATGGTGATGGAATCCTTGGGCGATTCCACGACCATCATGGCGCCGTCGACGATCCCGTACCGGGCCGCATCCCGGGCGTTGATCTCGGCCCAGTTCTCGCCGCAGATTTCCATCAGGTAGGGATTGTTCTGGGTGACGATGTTGCAATGCATGGAGAGCTTGCAGTGCGTCAACTGCAAGGGATAGTCGTCATCGGGAATGACGCTGCGCGGGCGCCATTCCGGATAGGGCGCATGGCCGGCCCGCGCATAGGCCTCGGAGCGGATTTCGATCTTGCCGGACGGCGTGCGCAGCCCCGCCGGCACCCGGTCGTAGGTAACCTCGCCGGCCCAGAAGCCCTTGCGCTTGAGCTCATCGAGGCCGACCGGCAGGCCCTTGGCGGCGACCGCCGCCCAATCCTCCCAGCGCTCATAGGCGAAATATTCGCCCCACCCCATCTTCTCAGCCAGGCCCTTGGCGATCTCGTAGGTGGGCCTGGCTTCCCCGGGGGGCGATACCGCCGGTTGACCGAGGATCGCCTGGGCGCCCAGCCACATGCCCTGGCGCAGCTCGGCATGTTCGTAGAACGAGGTTTCCGGCAGCACCACGTCGCATTCCAGCGCCGTTTCGCTCAAATAGAGTTCCTGCGCCACAGCCAATTCCAGCTTGGCGAACATCGCCCGCACGCGGTCGCGGTCGGGATCGCTCATCACCGGGTTTGTCGCCTGGCAGAACAGTCCGCGCACCGGATAGGGATCGTCGGCGAGTACCGCGTCGGGCAGCCGCGAGCTGGGAATTTCCGGCACCACCGGATAGCCGGTGATCGGCGCCAGCTTGTAGCCCATGGCATGGGCGAGCGGCGGCTTTTCGGGTTTTGCCATGGCTTCCTTGGGGATCTCCACCGGATGGGCGAGCGGCGCCCAGTCGTCCAGGTGCAGGGTGCCGGGCTTGTCGACCTGGCCGGTGAGCGCATCCAGGATGTAGCAGGCGCGCGCCGCGTCGTTGCCGTTGCCGTAATAACCAGAGCCCTTGAACAGGGCCGAGATCGCCGGCTTGGTGGTGGCGAATTCGCGCGCCAGGCGGCGGATGGTCGCCGCCTCGACGCCGCAGATGGGGGCGGCCCATTCCGGCGTGTAGCCGTTGGCGTCCAGGTGTTCGCGGTAGCCGGCGAAGCCCTCGCAGTGGGCCTCGACAAAGGGTCGGTCGATGAGCTCCTCGTCGATGATGACCTTGCACATGGCGAGCGCCATGGCGGCGTCGGTGCCCGGGTTGATGGGGATCCATTCGTCGGCCTTCTGCGCGGTCTCGGTGAATGACGGGTCGATGACCACCAGCTTGGCGCCGCGGCTCTTGGCGTCCAGCAGGCCGCGGCTCTCGAACAGGCCCTGGTTGGCGCCGAGCATGTTCATGCCCCACAGCATGACGTAGCGCGAGCGGGCGAAATCGTGCATGGGAAAGACACTGGCGAAGGTGGTCAGGCAGGCCGAGCGGCGGTCCCCCTCGCAGCCCATGACGTGGCCGAGCGAGATGTTGGGCGTGCCGTAGAGCTGCGCCAGCAGTTGCACCATGAAGATGGCATTGGGGTCGTGGTGGGTCATGTAACAGACCGCTTCCGGCCCCCACTCGGCCTTGATCGCGGCCAGCTTGTCGGCGATGAAGCCGAGCGCCTCGTCCCAGGTGACACGCTTGAATTCGCCAGGCCGGCCCTTGGGGTTGGTGCGCAGCAGGGGATATTTCAGCCGGTCCGGGTCGCGGGTCACCCACGAACTGGCCATGCCCTTGGCGCAGCGCGTGCCGATGTTGTTCGGCGCTTCGGGATTGCCCTTGTGGTAGACGACCCGGCCGTCGCGGACGAACACCTCGGTCGGGCAGGTCCAGGGACAGCTATAGCAGAAACTCTTGACCGTATCGGCGCCGAGGATCCCACTGATCCGGTCGGATGTATTCGTTACGTCATCTGTCATTTTCTTTAGGTTCCGCCAGAAATCCTCGTGTCCTACAGCGTACCGCACTCGCTGGTGGCTTTGAACTGTGCGATTTCGCATACCCTTATTTCGGCCGTACAAACCGCATTCGTTATCCAATGTGACAGTGCATCCAGCCGAAGAGATCAAATCTCTTCCTGCCAAAGCCATGACGCGCCCACGGCGTCATGTCCGGGATGGTTGGTGGCGTCACCTCGCGTCGTTCGTTCCGCCCGCCTCGGCCAACATCGCCGAAAAGGCGGACCGGAGCGTCTTCGGATGACGGGCGTTCGTTCCTGGGCCGCGGTTGCGACCGATGCGGTATGCGCGTTGGCATCGTGGCCGGAAAGTGGCGGGTTCGGGTGTCGCTTTCAGCCAATTCCTTGCCCAGTTCCCAGGCGATGGGCCCATCCGGCTACATGATTCCGTCCGGCGCAAGGCCACGGGTTCACTTTTGCGTGGGGGTTTGTTTTTCCGAAGCGTCCGGTCCATGCTGACGGCGGATTTCAACAACCGTTCCGGGGGGGATGGTGACACAAGACGAATGGCAGGCCGAGCGGCCGCTCCAGGGCCTGCGCGTGGTGGAGATCGGCACCAGTGTGGCGGCGCCCTATGCGGCGTGGATATTGGGCGGCCTCGGCGCCGACGTGGTCAAGGTCGAACGTCCCGGCCCCGGCGACGACGCGCGCCAATGGGGCCGCATGTTCCCGGACGGCTCTTCCTCCTATTTCCAGGCGCTCAACCGCGATAAACGCGGCATCACCGTCGACCTGACGGATGAGAAAGAGCGCCAATGGCTCAGGGATTTCTGCGTCAATGAGGCGGACATCGTGTTGCAGAACATGCGCCCGGGGAAGGTCGAGAAGTACGGCCTCGGCGGCGATGCGTTGACCGCCGCCAATCCGCGACTGATCTATTGCAACCTGGGCGCCTTCGGCCGGGCGGGACCGTTGAAGGAACGCGCTGGATACGACCCGCTGATGCAGGCCTACGGCGGCATCATGTCGATCACCGGCGAAGAGGGCCGTCCGCCGATCCGCGTCGGGGTCTCCATCGTCGACATGGGGACGGGGCTCTGGTGCGCGGTCGGCATCCTCTCGGCACTCAGACGGCTGAGCGAGACCGGCAAGGGCTGCGTCGTCGATGCGTCCTTGTATGAGACCGGTGTCGCCTGGATGACCAATTCGGTCTCGTCAGCCGGCGTCGACGGGCGCAACCCGGAACGCCAAGGCTCCGGCGCGCGCGGCATGGCGCCCTACCAGGCCTATGCCTGTTCGGACGGGCACCTGGTCATCGCGGCGCCCAACGACCGGTTGTTCGAGCGGCTTTCCGGCGTGCTCGGCCATGAGGAATGGCTCGCCGATCCGCGCTTCACGACCAACCAGGACCGCTACGAAAACCTGGACCAACTGAACGCCCTGATCGAGCCGGTGGTTGCCACACAGCCACGCGCGCATTGGCAGGCGGAACTGGACAAGGTCGGCATCCCCAATGCGCCGGTGCAGCAGGTGCTTGAAATGATGGCCGATCCGCAAACGCGCGCGCTCGGCATCATCCAGGAAGCCGGCGGGCCGGAGCTGATGGGCATGCCGCTGAGCTTCGACGGCCAGCGCCCGCCGCTCAGCCGCTACGCGCCCACGCTGGGCCAGCACAACGACGAGATCAAGGGAACCGACGACTGATGCGCATGGAATACGAGACCTATCACCTGGAGTTGGTGGACGATCATATCTTGGTCGTCACCATGGACCGCCCCGAGGTGATGAACGCCAAGAACACCCAGATGGGGCTCGAGGGAAAAGAGATTTTCGAGACCTTGTACCAAGACGCCGAGGGCGTTCGCGTGATGATCCTCACCGGACGCGGCGACAAGGCATTCTGCGCCGGTGGCGACTTGAAGGAGCGCAAGGGCATGACCGACGCCCAGTGGCGCCGCCAGCACGCCATTTTCGAACAATCCGCCATGGCGTTGCGCAACTGTCCGGTGCCGGTGATCGCGGCGGTCAATGGCGTTGCCTATGGCGGCGGCTGCGAAACGGCGCTCAATGTGGATTTCGTCTACGCGTCGAGCACCGCGCGTTTCGCGCTGACGGAGGTGAAGCTCGGCATCCTGCCCGGCACCATGGGCACCCAGAACCTGCCGCACGCGGTCGGTGAGCGCCGGGCCAAGGAGATCATCATGACGGCGAAGCCGTTCACCGCCCAGGAAGCTTACGAGTGGGGCCTGGTCAACAAGGTTTGCGAACCGGAAACCTTGATGGAAGAGACGCTGGAGACGGCGCGGCTGATCGCCGCCAACGCGCCGCAATCGATCATGCGCGTGAAACGCGCCATCTCGGTCGCCAACCAGGTCGACCGCGCCACCGGTTACCAGTTCGAGTTGGAGGCCTATAATCGCCTGGTCGGCACCAAGGACCGGCACGAGGGCGTCCTGGCCTTCAACGAAAAACGCAAACCCAATTTCACCGGCGAGTAGGAGTTCGGATCATGACGGACAATTATGACGTTCTGGTGCACGAGGTCGGCCCCCGCGACGGCCTGCAGAGCATCGACACCATCTTCACCACCGAGGCCAAGATGGCCTGGATCAAGCGCGAGGCCGAAGCCGGCGTTAAGCAGATTCAGGTCGGTTCCTTCGTACCGCCGAAATTGCTGCCGCAGATGGCGGACTCGGGCGAGGTCGTGCGCCAGTCGATCGAGATCCCAGGCCTGACGGTGGCGGCGCTGGCGCCGAACCTGAAGGGCGCGGAAAACGGCATGGCCGCCGGCGCGCACCAGATCGGCGTGGTCATGTCGGTATCGGAGGCGCACAACATGTCGAACGTGCGCCGCACCACCCAGGACTCGCTCGACGATTTCGCCCGCATCGTCGAGTTCCGCAACGCGCACGAGGAATACAAGGATGTCTGCATTTCCGGCGGCATGGCGACGGCGTTCGGCTGCACCATATCGGGCGCGGTTCCGCTTGGGGACGTCATGCGCGTCGCCGAGGGGCTTTTGGAGCGCGGCGCGGATCGTCTCAGTGTCGCCGACACGGTGGGTTACGCCAATCCGGGCCAGGTGAAGGAACTGTTCGACGAGCTATACCGCACGGTCGGCAAGGACGTCGCCATCGGCGCGCACTTCCACGACACCCGCGGCCTCGGCCTCGCCAATGCCTTCGCGGCGCTCGAGGCCGGCGTGCGCGAGTTGGATTCCTCGCTCGCCGGGCTTGGCGGCTGTCCCTACGCGCCGGGCGCCAGCGGCAATATCGTCACCGAGGACCTGGTATTCATGCTGGAATCCATGGGGATGCGCACCGGCGTCGACCTGAATGGGCTCCTGGAAGCGCGCGAGATCATGGAACGTAGCCTCAAGGATGAGCCCGTGCACGGCACCTTCGCCAAGGCCGGCCTGCCGCTCGGCTTCAAATACGCCTCCGCCGCTTAAGGGACCTTCGAAGATGACCGACCAGATGCTGACCATGTCCCTGGAAGAGGACTACCCCGAGATTCGCGAACAGGTAGCGAAGCTCTGCGAGGACTTCCCGGGCGAATACTGGCGCAACCTGGAAAAGCAGCCGCCATCGGGCAGCTACCCGACGGAGTTCATCGAGGCGCTGACCGAAGCCGGTTATCTCGCCGCCCTGATCCCGGAAGAATACGGCGGCGCCGGCCTGCCGGTGCGCGGCGGCGCGGTGATCTTGGAGACCATCAACCGCATGGGCGGTTCGGCGGCGGCGGGGCACGCCCAGATGTACACCATGGGCACGGTGCTGCGGCACGGTTCCAAGGAACAGAAGGACCATTACCTGCCGAAAATCGCATCGGGCGAATTGCGCCTGCAGGCGTTCGGGGTGACGGAGCCGACCAGCGGGTCCGATACCACCCAGATCAAGACCCGCGCCGACAAGCAGGGCTCGGGCTATGTCATCAACGGCCAGAAGGTCTGGACCAGCCGCGCGGCGCACTCGGACCTGATGCTGCTGTTGGCCCGCACCACGCCGGCCGACAAGGTGGAGAAGCGCACGCACGGCATTTCCACCTTCCTGATCGATTTGCGCGAGGCGCAGAAGAATGGCTGCACCATCACGCCCATCGACGCGATGATCAACCACAACACCACGGAGGTGTTCTTCGACAACGTGCCGATCCCCGGCGACGCGCTCATTGGCGAGGAGGGCAAGGGCTTTCGCTACATCCTCGATGGCATGAACGCCGAACGCTGCCTGACGGCGAGCGAGTCGATCGGCTGCGGGCGTTATTTCACCGAAAAATCGGTCAACTACGTCTCCGAACGCGTGGTTTTCGACCGGCCCATCGGCCAGAACCAGGGCGTGCAGTTCCCCATCGCCCGCGCGCATGCGCAGTTGGAGGCGGCGGAACTGATGGTCAGGAAGGCCACCGCCATGTTCGATGCCGGCGTGCCCTGCGGCGGCGAGGCCAACATGGCGCGCATGCTGGCCAGCGAGGCGGCCTGGGCCTGCGGCGAGGCCTGCATGTCGGCGCACGGCGGTTTCGCCTTCGCACGTGAATACGACATCGAACGCAAATGGCGCGAGAGCCGCTTGTCGCTGACCGCGCCGATCTCCACCAACCTGATTCTCAGCTTCATCGGCCAGCACATCCTGGGCATGCCGCGCTCTTATTAGGCGCTATATATAAGGAGGGTTCTTCCATGACTGTCTCCGAACGTTTGGCCCAGTGGGCCGCCAACGTTTCCACCGATCACACGCCGGAAGCCTACGCCGCCGCTGCGCACGCGGTGATGGACGCGGTCGGCTGCATGGTCGCGGGCGCCGGCGACGAGGGCGCGGCGATGGTGCGTGCCGGTGTCGAGGGCATGGGCACGGGCGACGGCGTCGTCGCCGGCAGGCTCGCCAAGACCAGCGCGCCCTACGCGGCGCTGGCCAACGGCATGGCGACGCATGCCCTCGATTTTGACGATACCTTCATGGAGGCGGTCACCCACGCCTCGGCCTCGCTGGTGCCGGCGCTGTTCGCGCTGGGTGACGAGATCGACGCCTCGGGCGCGGCGATCCTGGATGCCTATATCGTCGGTCTCGAGATTCACGGCGCGCTCGGCCTGGCGCTCAACCGCTCGCACTACGAACAGGGCTGGCACGCCACCGCGACGCTTGGCGTCATCGGCACGGCGGCGGCCTCGGCGCGATTGCTGGGCCTCGACCAGGGCCGGTTTGCCCATGCCATGAACCTGGCCGTCTCGTCCGCGGCCGGGACCAAGGTGCAGTTCGGTTCCATGGCCAAGCCGCTGCATGCGGGACTGGCGGCCAAGAACGCGGTGGAGGCGGCGAAGCTCGCCCAAGCGGGCGTCGAAGGCCATCCTGCCGCCTTCGAAGGACCCATGGGCCTGACCGAGCTCTATGGCGGTCCTAACCCGCCCGGCTGGGACAAGGCCTTCGAACGCCTGGGCGATCCCCTGGCCATCGAGCGCCAGGGCCTGACGGTGAAGCGCTTCCCCTGTTGCGCGGCGACGCACCGGGCCCTGGATTGCGTGCTCAGGCTGCGCCAAGAGCATGGTTTCGATGCCGGCGACGTCGAGAGCGTCGACGTGCAGGTGCGCCGGGGCCACATCCAAAACCTTCGTTACCTGGAGCCCGAGGACGAGTTTCAGGCGCGCTTTTCCATGCAGTATTGCGTCGCCGTGGCGCTAAAGGCGGGGGCGGTCAGCCTGTCGGACTTCACGCCGGCGGCCGTCGGGCGGCCGGAACTCCGCGCACTGTTTCCCATCATCACCATGCGCGCGCACGATATCGAAGGGGAGTCGGAGGCCGACCCGATCCCCAGCATCGTCACTATCACCTTGAAGGACGGCCGCGCCTTCGAAACCCGCCAGGATTACATGAAGGGCGAGCCCAAGAACCCGTTGGATGACGCCGAGCGCCGCACCAAGTTCGAGGATTGCTGCCGGGGCTTCCTGCCCGATGCCGATGTGGATGCGCTCCGCACTGCATTGGCGGGGATGCGGGATTTGGAAAGCGTCCGCAACTGCACCCGATTGTTGCGGTTCGAGGCCGGCGCCGACCGGGGCGAGCGTTTCGAACGTCGCGCTTGAACGGTTACCGCGCCGCCATTTCGTCCAATACCGCCAGCAATTCCTGGTGCAGTTCCTGCACGAAGGACTGCGCCATGCGCGAGAGAGTCCGGTGCGCCGGGGTCAGGACCGCGAACCGGTAGATCACCGGCGGGTCCAGCTTGACGAACCTGATGGCGTTCGTCTCGGGTTCGGTCATGCGGTAGATCCAGGCGCTCAACGGGCTGAACACTGCATAGGCCAGTTTCTCCGCCACCAGGATATGCTGCGCGGCGCCGTTCTGCATCTCGAAGCGGGCGTTGAAGCGGTAGCCCTGCTGGGTGAAGGTTTCCCGTAACTGCCGGGCGATGAAATGCTCGGACAGGAACGTCGCCGCCGGCCGGCCATCCAGGTCGGCCGGCGTGACCACGCCTTTCCGGCCCAATGGATCGTCGATGGGCAGCGCGCAGACGCAATCGGCCTCGATGGGGATGGCGTTGATCAATTCCGAGGTCTCGCGCCGCTCGGCCAGGCCGACGTCGTATTGTTGCGAGGCGATGCGCTCGTAGATCATCTCCGAGCTCTGGCTGATCAGCGAGAAGCTGGCGGCGTCGTGGCGGCGCGCGAAGCGCGCGATCAGGCGCGGCACGAAGAACTCCGCCAGCACTGGCATGGAGGCGATGCGGATGGCGCCGGCCTCGGCGCCGGGCGCATCGCGCATGGAGCGTTCCAGCGTGTTCATGCGCTCCAGGATCTGTTGTGCCTCGACGAGCAGGAAGTGCGCCTCCGGCACCGGATGCAGCCTTCCGCCGCGGCGCTCGAACAGTTCGTAACCGATATCGTCCTCGAGACTGGACAGCGAGGCACTGATCGCCGGCTGCGTACGGCCAAGGTTGCGCGCCGCCTTCGACACTGAGTTGGTCAGCATGACCTCTCGAAAAACTTCCAAGTGCCTGAGATTCAAAGGTAAACAACGCCCGAGCCAAGATATAAGAAAGATTTATCAATATAGAAAAAATAATAATTTGAATCAATATGCTCGCTGTTGGAAGATGCCGGGTCAAAGGAAAAGGGGAAGGGGGGTCGGTGCTTCGGCATCCGGCGCTGGTCGCAAGGCCACCTCCAATGTGACGATTCGTTTACAAACGCGCCCCGCGCCCTTGCCCGGACGGTTCACGGATCGAACCGCTCGGGCACCGAACCAGAATGAATATGCGCATCCACTCAGAGGAGGAATAGCATGAAGTTCCATCACAAATTGATCATGGCACTGGTTGCCGGCCTTGTCGGCTTCTCCAGTGTCGCCGAAGCCCAGGAAATGAAGTTCTGGCGCATCGGCACCGGCGGTGCCGGCGGCACCTACTTCCCGATCGGCGGCCTGATCGCCAATGCCATCTCCAACCCGCCGGGCTCGCGTCCGTGCGACAAGGGCGGCAGCTGCGGCGTGCCCGGCCTGGTCGCCATCGCGGTCTCGACCAACGCCTCGGTCGCCAACATGAACGCCATCCAGGCCGGCCAGCTCGACGCCGGTCTCGCCGGCGCCCAGAGCGTCACCCAGGGTTACCTGGGCGAAGGCAAGTTCGTCGGCAACAAGAAGGACAAGGTCCGGATGATTGCCAACCTCTACCCCGAAGACATGCACCTGGTGCTGCCCAAGGGCGTGTCGCTCGGCAGCCTGAAGGACCTGAACGGCAAGAAAGTCGGCGTCGCCGCGGCCGGTTCCGGCACCCAGGTGTCGGTGAAGATGATCCTCAAGCATTACGGCATCAAGGCCGACGAGCAGGAACTGAACCTGGGCCAGAGCGTGCAGCGCCTGGCGGACGGTCAGGTCGATGCCTTCTTCTATGCCGGCGGTTGGCCCTTCGCGGCGCTGATCCAGCTCGGCTCCACCAAAGGCTTCGAGCTCTATAAGTTCTCCGCCGACGAGATCAAGGCCATCAACGGCATCATCCCCTACTACATTCCGTCGAAGATCCCGGCCGGTGCCTACGAGAACATCTCCTATGATGTGCCGACCGTCGCCGTCAGCGGCCAGTTGGTGACCAGCGTCGATCAGCCGACCGACCTCGTCTACCAGATCACCAAGGCGCTGTGGAACAAGAACACCCGCAAGCTCCTCGACAAGGGCCATGCCAAGGGCAAGCAGATCACGCTGGAATCGGCGCTGGCCGGTGTGCTGATCCCGCTGCATCCCGGTGCGGAGAAGTTCTACAAAGAAGTCGGCATGATCAAATAATCATGTCCCTGTTTCGGTCGGGGGCGGGCAGCGGTCCGTCCCCGGTCGTTCACGCCCATTGGTTTTTTCATTTTTCGGTTTTCTTTTAACCACTCGCAGCGAGAGAGGCGGCCATGGCTGAATTCGACGTCAAAAAAGCCGAAGAGCTGGAACAGAAATACGATTCCGGCCTTCATACCCGCGCCATCGGTCCCTGGCTGGTGAGATTCAGTTTTGTCTTCTCCATCCTCTTCGCCGCCTACCATTACATCACCGCCGGCATCGGCGTTCCGGTCGACTACTGGCACATGGGCATCCACATGTCCGGCGTCATTTTGCTGGTGTTCATCGGCTATCCCATGGTCAAGGGCGACAGCGCCTGGGAGTTTCACCCCAACACCTGGTACCGCTTCGCCAACGTGCCGATCTGGGACTGGATCCTGATCGCGCTCGGCATCGCCTCATCGCTTTATATCGGCGTCACCTGGTACGAGATCGATTTCGAGTTCCTGGGCGGGCGCTTTCAACTTCCCGAGCAGGTCATCCGCCAGGGCGATCCCTATCCCATTGACGTGGTGTTCGGGACCATCCTGATCTTGGTGTTGCTGGAGGCGGTGCGCCGCACGCTCGGCATCATCGTGCCGATCATCATTCTCTGTTTCACCGTGTTCGCCATCTTCGGCCCCTACATGCCGCTGCAGATCCTCAAGCACCCGGGCATCACCTGGTCGCAGTACATCAACAACATGTACTTCCCGGCGGAAGGCATCTACGGGGTGACATTGTGGATCGTTTCCACCGTGGTGTTCCACTTCGTGCTGTTCGGCGTCTTGGCCCAGCGCATGGGCCTGGGCCAGTTCTTCGTCGATATCGCCACCGTCATCGCCGGGCGCTACACTGGCGGCCTGGCCAAGGTCAGCGTCGTTTCGTCGGCCTTCTTCGGCACCATCTCGGGCTCGTCCATCGCCAACACGGTCTCCACCGGCTCGCTCACCATCCCCAACATGAAGCGCATGGGCTATCCGGGCCATCTGGCGGGCGGTGTCGAGGCGGCGTCCAGTGCCGGCGGCCAGATCACCCCGCCGATCATGGGCGCGGCCGCCTTCGTCATGGCCGAGTTCCTGGAGGTCCCCTACACGACCGTCGTCCTGGCCGCCATCGTGCCGGCGGCCATGCACTACATCGGCGTCATCTCCATCGTCCATTTCCAGGCCAAGCGGCTCGGCCTCAGGGGCGTGCCGAAAGAGGAAATCCCCAACGCCTGGCATGTCATCAAGCGCGGCTGGCCGACCGCCGTGCCGCTGGTGGTGCTGATCTACGTGCTGTTCAGCGGCTACTCGCCGCACATGGCGGCTTTCTGGGGCATCACCTCGGCGCTCGCCGTCGGCTTCCTCAATCCCATGCACCGCATCTCGCTGCGCGACATCTTCGAGGGCTGCGTCATGGGCGTGAAGTACGCGCTTGCCGTGGGCGCCGTCTGCGCCGCCATCGGCATCGTCGTCGGTGTCGTCAACGCCACGGGGCTCGGCTTCCGGCTGGGATTCATGGTCACCAATTCGGCCGCCACCATGGCCGAGAACGTCCTGCCGCTGTTCTCCTGGATTCCGATGATGGAGATTTCGCTGCAGAACGTGACGCTGTTCATCTCGCTGGTGCTGATCGCCGTCACCTGCATCCTGATGGGAGCCGGCCTGCCGACCACGGCGCTCTACATCATGCTGGCCACGGTGGCGCAGCCGGCGCTCGGGAATCTCGGCGTGCCGCCCCTGGCGTCGCATCTGTTCGTGCTCTACTACGGCGTCATCTCCGAGATCACGCCGCCGGTCTGCGCGTCGGCCTACGCGGCCGCCGGCATCGCCGGCGCCAATCCGTTCCGAACCGGCGTTTCCGCCTTCACGCTCGGCATCGGCAAGCTGATCGTGCCCATGGTATTCGTCTATTCCCCGGCAATGCTGATCGTGCTGCCGGAATACTTCACCTGGGCCGCCTTCCTCGAGACCTCCATCACCTGCGCCTTCGGTGTCCTGATGCTGGCCATGTCGGTCAGCGCCTACTTCATCGCGCCGATGTCGGGGCCGTTCCGGGCCTTGATCGCGCTCGCCGGAATCTTCATGGTTGCGCCGGGCGCAGAGAGCGATCTCTGGGCCCTGGCCTTCGCCGCGCCGGTGCTGGCGCAGCAGATCCTCGCGCGCCGCGCCCTGCGCGCCGAGACGGCCAGCGCCTGAACGGAACGGGAGCGAACGGGAAGCGCCATGAGCGTGCATTCGAGGGCCGGCTTCCCTGCCGGCCAAAACCGGAAGGAAACCCTGCATGACTGATCGGGTCATTATCGTCGGTGCCGGCGTGGTCGGTATCTGCACGGCACTGTCGCTCCTGGAAAAGGGGTTCCAGGTGGAGATCATCGACCGCGACCCGCCGGCCGAAGGTGCCAGCCACGGCAACGCCGGTGTCGTCTCGCCCTGGACCTGCGTGCCGCAGTCGATGCCGGGCATCTGGAAGAAGGTGCCGAAATGGCTGATCGACCCGGAAGGCCCGGTGGCGGTGCGGCCGGGCTACCTGTTCAGGTTCCTGCCCTGGGTGGCGCGCTTCCTGAAGGCCGCCGATCCGGCCGGGCTGCCGGCCATCGCCGACGGCATGTCGGCCTTGAACCGTCCCAACGTCGATCTCTACCGGCGTCACCTGGACGGCACCGGCAAGGAGCATCTGCTGGCGGATTCCATGTACGTGCATGTGTTCCGAAATCCGGCCGGCGCCGATCTCGCGCAATTGGCCTGGCGGCTCCGCGAAGAGCGCGGCGTGCCCATGCAGGTGGTGGGCGGCGAAGAGCTCCGTGAAATCGAACCCGACGTCTCGCCCGACTACAAGGCGGCGATCCTGATCAAGGACCAGGCCCGCGCGCTGGACCCCAGCGCCATCGGCAAGGCGCTGTTCGAAAAGGCCATGGCCATGGGCGCCAGCTTCCGCCAGACCGAGGTGCGGGGCATCCGGCCCGCGCCCGGCGGCGGCTGGAACGTGACCACGCCGGAAGGCGAGGTCACGGCGCCGAAGCTGGTCGTCGCCGCCGGTGCCTGGTCGGCGCGGTTGCTGGCGCCGCTCGGCTTCAAGCTGCCGCTGGAGGCCGAGCGCGGCTACCACATGGTGTTCAAGAACCCGGGCGTCGCCATCCGCAACTCGATCATGGAGGCCGACGCCAAATACGTCGCCAGTTCCATGCAGGCCGGCATCCGTTTCGCCGGCACGGCGGAATTCGCCGGCGTCGACGCCGCGCCGGACTATCGCCGCGCGCGCATCTTCCAGGGCCTGGCCAAGAAACTGCTGCCCGGCATCGACACCAGCGACGGCGTCGAGTGGATGGGCCGGCGCCCGTCGTTCCCCGACAGCCTGCCCTGCCTCGGCACCGTGCCGGGCATGGACGGGCTCTATTGTGCCTTCGGCCACAGTCACTACGGTTTCGGCATGGCGCCCAATACCGGCCGCGTGGTGGCCGAGGTGGTCGCCGGGGCGACGCCCAACATCGACATGGCGCCGTACCGGATCGAGCGCTTTTCATGAGCGAGACTTTCGACGCCATCGTCATCGGCGGCGGGCTCATGGGCTCCGCCATCGGCTACGGCCTGGCGCAGAGGGGCCTCAAGTGCGTGATCCTGGACGAGGGCGATGTCGCCTACCGTGCGGCGCGCGGCAACTTCGGCCTGGTCTGGGTACAGAGCAAGGGAATCGGCGCGCCGCCCTATGCCGATTGGACCATGCGCTCCGCCAACCTGTGGGGCGGTTTCGCCGGCGAGCTCCGGGAACGCACGGGCATCGACGTGGCGCACGAGCAGCCCGGCGGCATCGAGATATGCCTCTCCGAGCAGGAGTTCGAAGAGCGCGCCGCCAAGATGGCGACCCTTGCCGGCCATCAGGGTGGGCGCTTCACCCATGAAATGCTCGACCGCAAGCAAATGCTCGACTACGTGCCGGGTCTCGGCCCCGACGTTGTCGGCGGTTCGTTCACGCCGCACGACGGGCACGCCAACCCGCTGCGTTTGATGCGTGCCATGCAGCGGGGCTTTGTCGATCTCGGCGGCGAAATCCGCACCGACAGTCATGCGCTGGAGCTTGCCGCCGCCGCCGGCGGCAACGTCCGGGTCACGACCCGGGGCCAGACCTTCGAGGCGGCGCGGGTGGTGCTCGCCGCCGGGCTCGGCAACCGCGACCTCGCCCCCATGGCCGGGCTCGACCAGCCGGTGCGCCCGGTGAAGGGGCAGATCATCGTGACCGAACGGGTGCGCCGATTTCTCAATATGCCGACCACCAATGTGCGCCAGACCAACGAGGGGACGGTGCTCGTTGGCGCGTCGCAGGAAGAGGCCGGCTTCGACCTCCGGGCGTCGGCGCGCGTATCGCGTACCATCGCGGCACGGTCCTGGCGCGCCTTTCCGTTCCTGGGCCGCGCGCGGGTGATCCGAACCTGGGCGGCGCTCCGTGTGATGACGCCGGACGGGTTGCCGATCTACGACCGGTCCGAGACCATGCCCGGCGTTTTCGCCGCGTCCTGCCATTCCGGCGTGACGTTGGCGGCAGCCCATGCCGGCGTCTATGCGGGCTACGTGGCGGACGGCAAACTGGGCGACGAGTTGGCGCCCTTGAGCGCGGGGAGGTTCGATGTTTAAGCGCATTACACCGGAAAGCGCGGCGCAGAGCGTCGCCTTCGATTTCGAGGGGCGCACCATCGCCGCGTGGCCGGGAGACACGGTGGCGGCGGCGCTTTTGGCGGCGGGCGAGACCCAGTTCCGCACCACGCCCGAGAAGAACCGCCCGCGCGGGCCGTTCTGCATGATGGGAGTCTGCTTCGACTGCCTGATGGTCATCGACGGCGAGCCCAACCGCCAGGCCTGCCAGGTCCTGGCCACCGAGGGCATGCGTGTTCGGCGCCAGAACGGCGCGGCGGAGATCGGTCCCGACGACGCCATCCCGGGAGACGGCGCATGAGCGAGCCCGCCAGCCCCGATCTCATCGTCGTCGGCGCCGGCCCGGCCGGCATGGCGGCGGCGACCACCGCTGCCGAGGCCGGCGCGAGCGTCCTGCTGCTCGACGACCAGGCAAAACCGGGCGGACAGATCTACCGCGCCGTCGAGGCCGCCGACGCCGCGTCCGAGGCGGTGCTCGGGCCCGAGTACATGGCCGGCCGGCCACTGGCGGCGGCGCTGCGATCGAGCACGGTCACCTATGTCCCGGATGCCGCCGTTTGGCAGGTGAGCGACGGGCGGGAAGTCGGTTATTCCGCCGCCGGCCGCGCGCATCTGGTGCGCGCCCGGCAGGTGATCCTCGCCACCGGCGCGCAGGAGCGGCCGTTCCCGATCCCGGGCTGGCAGCTTCCCGGCGTGATGATGGCCGGCGCGGCGCAGACGCTATTGAAGTCGTCCGGGCTGGCCGCCGAAGGCGCCGTGTTCGCCGGGTCGGGGCCGTTGCTCTATCTGGTCGTGCATCAATACCTCCAAGCCGGCGTGCAAGTCGCCGCGCTACTCGATACGACGTCTTCCGCCAACCGCCTGCCGGCGCTGGCGCATTTGCCCGGCGCGCTGCGGCGCTGGGACATGCTCGGCAAGGGCCGGCGCTGGATGGCCGCCATCAAGGCCAGCGGCACCCGCGTCGTCAGCGGTGTCTCGGCCCTCAAGGTGCTGGGCGACGAGCGCGCCTCGGGCCTCGGCTATCGGGTCGGTACCGGACCCTGGCGCGAGATCCAAAGCGAGCACGTCTTCGTGCACCAGGGCGTGGTGCCCAACGTCAACCTCTCGTTCGCGGCCGGCATCAAGCACCGATGGGACGAACGCCAGCTCTGCTGGCATCCGCTCACCGACGCCTGGGGGCGCACCGACCTGGACGGCATCGCCATCGCCGGCGACGGCGCCGGTATCGGCGGCGCGCTGGCGGCGGAAGCGGCGGGCCGCATCGCGGCGCTGGGCGCGCTCCGCGAGCTCGGTCGCATCGACGCCGCCGCCTGCGATGCCCAAGCCCGGCCGCACCGCGTGGCCCTGGAACGTGAAGGCCGCCTGCGCCCGTTCCTCGACACCTGGTTCCGCCCCGCCGATCACTTCCGCGTGCCGGTCGACGACACCACGCTGGTCTGCCGCTGCGAGGAACTGACGGTGAAGGACCTCACCGACGTGATGGAAATCGGTCTCGCCGGGCCGAACCAGTTGAAGAGCTACTGCCGCGCCGGCATGGGACCCTGCCAGGGGCGCTTCTGCGGCCTCACCGTGCAGGAACTGATGGCGCGGGAGCAGGGCCGCACACCCGAAGCGGTCGGCTACTACCGGCTGCGCCCGCCGATCAAGCCCGTGCCGTTCTCGGAACTCGCCATGCTCGACGCCGACGACACGGCCAACGATGGCTAGTCATGTCGATGGCTGAGGGGCGCACCGCCGACGCCCTGGTCATCGGCGGCGGCATTCACGGCTGCTCGGCGGCGCTGCAGATGGCGATGCGCGGCCTCTCCGTCACCCTGCTGGAGAAAGACCACGTGGCCCGGCACGCGTCCGGCGTCAATGCCGGCGGGGTGCGGCGGCTGGGCCGCGATCCGGCCGAGGTGCCGATCTCCCAGGCGGCCTGGGAACTCTGGCGCGACATGCCGGCCCTGGTCGACGATGACTGCGGATTTGCGCCGTCGCGCCACATCAAGGTGGCGCGCACGGAAGCCGAGATGGACGCCGCCCGCGCCCGCGTGCAAGAGCTCAACCGCATGGGCTTCACCCACGAAGACGTCATCGACAGGGACACGCTGCGCGCGTTCCTGCCCGCCGCCGCCGAGGACTGCCTGGGGGCGCTGCATGTGGCCGGCGACGGCGCCGCGCTGCCGTTCCGCACCACCATCGCCTTCAAGCGCCGGGCCGAGACACTCGGCGTCACCATCCTAGAGGACTGCCCGGTCGCCGCCGTCGAGCGGCGTGGCGGCACTTGGCGGGTGACGGCCGCCGCCGGCAGCTTCGAGGCGCCGGTGGTGGTCAACTGCGCCGGTGCCTGGGGCGGCAAGTTGGCGCGGATGCTGGGCGACGATATCCCGGTAAAAGCGCATGCACCGATGCTGGTCATCACCCAGCGCATGCCCAAGTTCGTCGAGCCCGTGGTCGGCGCCTTGGGCGCGCCCTTGTCGTTCAAGCAGTTCGACAACGGCACCGTGCTCGTCGGCGGCGGCGTGCGCGGCATCGCGGAGCCAGATGCGAACCGCACGCACCTCAACATGACCGGCCTTGCCGGCAACCTGCGCACGGCGCGCGACATTTTCCCGATCATGCGGGGCGCCAACGTGGTCCGCGCCTGGGCCGGCATCGAGGGCTACACGCCGGACAACCTGCCGGTGATCTCGAGCGGCGGCGCTGAGGGTGTCGTGCATGCCTTCGGTTTTTCCGCGCACGGCTTCCAGTTGGCGCCGGCGGTGGGCGGCATCGTCGCGCACCTGGCCATGGGCGAGACGCCGAACCTGCCCATTGCACCTTTCCGGCATGACCGTTTCGCCGGTTGAGGTTGCCGAGTCCGCTACCCTTGCGCTACCTTTCCGATAGCCAACGCGGAGAGGGAGGATCGCATGAGCCAACTAGAGGGTGCGGGCACGCCGGAGATCATGGCACTGCCGTTGAAGGTCTACTGGCAGCCGGGCTGCTCGAGCTGCCTGAAGACCAAGGAATTCCTCATCGATAACGGGATCGAGTTTCATTCCGTCAATGTGCTGGACGATGACGAAGGGTTCGCCGATCTACAGAAGCTCGGCATCCGCACTGTTCCCGTCGTGGCGCGCGGCCCGGTGTGGGCCAACGGCGCGGTGTTCCGCGACGTCGCCAAGGTCGCCGGCTTCCACTACGGCGGCCACAAGATGCTCAGTCCCGAGGCCTTGAAGGACAAGGTGCTGATGATCATGGACGCCGCCGGGCGTTACCTGGAACAGATTCCCGACGACAAGCTCGATGTCGTTCTGCCGGGGCGGCCGCGCTCCTACCGGCAGTTGGTCTACCATGTCTTCGACATCCCCAAGGTGTTCCTGGACATGGTCGAGCATGACACCCCCTATACCTACGAGGCGCTGAAGTCGATCCTGCCGGACGACATGGTGAGCAAGACCGACCTTCACGGTTATGGCGCCGCCACCCGCCGGCGCCTGGTGGACTGGTGGGAACGCGACGGCAAATCCACCGACTTCACCCAGCCCGGCAAAGTCTATTACGGCGAGGTGTCGCTACACGAGGTGCTGGAACGCACCGGCTGGCATGCCGGCCAGCACACGCGCCAGATCATCCTGATGCTCCGGGAGAAACTCGGCATTGAACCCGAAGGCGTGCTCGAAGACGCCGACTTCGCCGGCCTGCCGATGCCGAAGAACGTCTGGGACAACGAACGTTCCTTCGACGAGGCCTCCTATGCCGACACGGCCGAGACCTGGGAGACGGCGAAAACCGCCTAAGACCGGAAAATCGACGGCCGGCGCGCGCGGATGGCCAAGCCTGCTCAGGTGCGCTTTTGAAACTGCCGCGGCGATACGCCGAAATAACGCGTAAAGGCGTTGATGAAATTGCTCGTGTGATTGTAGCCGACGCGATAGGCAATTTGCTTGAGCGGGACCGGGCCTTCTCGCAAGGCTTGCCGAGCCGTCTCCATGCGTTCGCGCCGGAGGAGTTCAAAGGCGCTGCCTCCGAAGAGTTGCGTCAGCCCCGCGTTCAGGCGCCGTTCGGACATCCCCGCATTTTCGGCAAGCTCCTTAATCGACGGCGGCGATTTAATGTCCGACAGCAGATGTACATAAGCCTCTTCAATCTGCTTTTGCGCTGCGGACGTGAAGGTTAAGCGATTGGAAAAGTGCGTGGCGCTGGAATGCTGAGCCAAATGGAGTTGCAGGGCGAACAACTGGATTGCGATGCCTTCAAGCTGCAATTGCCGAAGTGCGCCGTTAAGTTCGGAAGACAGGATATTCTTGATCAGTGATCGCATTTCCCGATTGATCGGGAAATGCAAGTAGCCGCCTCGTTCATGCTGTTCATTCAAAAGGGCCTGAACCTCCGGCGTGGGGATTTCTTCAAGCGTATCCTCGAGCAGATCGATGGGGGCCTTGCAATCGACCACATTGATTCGCTTCCCTCTCGAATAGGAACCCTCGAAGGGCCCTTCTTGCGGGCTGTACATGATTCCGAGAGACGGCGAGTATTTCGTTTTGGGCGTTCCGTAAAACTGTAAATCCAAGTCGCCACGTTCGACATAAAAGCTGCTGAACCGTCTTGGGGTGCGTTCGTAGGGAATGGATAGGACGAAATCTTCCAAGATTTCACTGCGGAGGGTTTGGATCTCGATCCCATTTCGCAACGACGTCGTTCGCGAACGCCCTCTCCAAGCGTCCTGTTCGATCAGCACTTCCTCGCCTTCCAAGGCCGCCTGTTCGTCGACGCCGTCCAAAGACGTCATCCAGGTCATGAAGTTGTCGTGTTGATGCAAGCTCATGGCATTTTTTTTATCACACCTCTCCGACATATCCAGGAGGGCGGGCCGGCAGTCTGAAAAGCTATTCGATTTTGCAAAACCCTATGCGACATGGCCGCCGGCCATAGTTCCCGCCAACTTTATTCGATAAACCGTCACCAAGAGCCATGTGCCTGTTCAATCGTCGACGATGGAGTTGTTCGTGAAAATTCAAAATTTGGTCATGAGTGTATTTTGCGCGATCGTGCTGATGTCCGTTGCGCCGGCCGCGTCTGCCAAGGTGACTTGCGGAGGGCTCAAGGCGAACGGAAAACTCATGGCGTCGTGCGGCTCCAAGCCGGCGATCCTTGTGGGGAAAGTGTCCAGGTCGTGTCCCAGCGGCAGTGTTTTCAATTTGAAGACCTGGGCCTGCTGGACGAAGTGCCCGGCCGATTACAAGCGCACCACCCAGCGCGTTGATGGCGGCAAGGCCTGCAAACGGACGAAGGAGTTCCTTTACACGCGTTCGACGGACCATGGCTCGGGAAGTTGCCCTTCGGGAACGGCGTATGACGTCTATCAAAACCGCGCCAGTTGTTTCACCTGCCCGACAGGGAAGATTCTTGTTCCGACGAAAGGATGCGCGTCCCCGAGCCGCGCTCTTACCGGACCCTATAGCGCTCCAAGAGCCACGCGGAACCCTTGTTCGGACGGGCTGCTGGTCAATTTGTCCGGCAAAAACCGCTGTATCTCGTGCCCCAAAGGTTACTCGATCAACGGCGCCAATCCATCTTCGAGCAACCCCAAAACCTGCCGCAAGGCTCTGCCCACGCATGTCTCCCTGGAGAAGGTTTCCAGCATCGGCTGCCCGAAGAAAGAAGATCAGTTTTTCAATCTCGTAGACGGCGGCACATGCTGGAAATGCCCAGCTTTCTATACGCGTAGCGCACTGACGAAAATCAAGGGGCCCAAAGCCTGCGTGAATCGCACCATTGGCTGGGAAACGCCCAAATTCAAGGAGCCCGGCCTGTTCGGTCTCGCGGGTGCCGATCTCGTCGCCATCGATATCCTCACCAATCAGCGGGAATTGCTTCATGAGTTGATTCTCAACCGCAAGGAACAGACCAGAAAACTGCTCGGACTGAAGGCCCCCGCCGATTTTGTCAAAACCCAATGGCGCCTCATTCATGACGATCCGGCAAACAGCCCCGATCTGCTGTTCGCCATGTTTGCCCGATTGATTGCCGTGGCCACCTCGAACGACAAAAAATCAGCCGGTGAAGCGAATTTGATCAAGTCCTTCAGCGCCTATATTCGGGACCGACGGACGCATATGGCCGAGGATGGCTTGAATATGTACTACGCTTGGAAACAAGCGGAAGACTACAAAATCGCTCACAAAATGACGATGAACAGCGCCGGCTTGATGTCATTGGCGGACTCGGGCGCCGTTCCTCTGGATTTTGCGAAAATTGCCAGCCAAGGTTTGGAAAAGCAGGGAATGAGTAGCGCCGCGGCCGCCGGCATCACGGCGGGCGGCGTCGGCGTCGCGGGCGGGGCGCTTTCCACCGCGGCCGCCTATTTTCAAGCGGTGAGGATGGCCAAAACGTTTGAAACGTTGCGCGGCACGACATTGGGAACGATCAAGGCACTCAAGGCCGGCGCGACGGCTTTGAAGTCGGCTAAAGGTCTGCTTCAGGTCTCCGGACCGCTGGTGATCGTCTCCGTTGCCGCGGAAATCCTGGAGGCCGGAATCAAGAAACTGCACAAGATCACAACAGCGGAACGGGATTTGAAAACCGGCCTGGCAAACGCGAAAAAGTCTGTTTCGTTGTCCAAGATGGTCAAAAGTGGACAGATGAAAACGCTGACGCTCTATTGGGGCGCCGCGGTGAACGGGGACCGGACTGCGCCCAAAAGCGTCCTGTCTGCGGCGCAAACGGCCTATGCGCTGCAAGGCTATAAGGACGGCAATATCCGTCAGCAAGGCAGGATAGAGATGCCCAAGTAAGCTTGCGGCCGGTCCCGCGCCCACCGGCTTTACATCCCAGCCCGCATTGGCAATCGTATGGGCGGCGGCTGACGGAAGGGAAGCCGCTCATCCAATATGAAGCGGAGGAGGGCTGAGCGATGTCGAGTCATGCAACGGGCGACGGGGGGATTCCGCCGCGCGACGCCGAAAAGAAGGGGTTGACGCGGACCATGACGCTGGGCGGCGCCTACGCCGCGCGCAACTACACGGTCAAGGACCTGCGCGACCAGAAGGGCAAGCGGGTAATGGTGGAGACGCTGCCGTTCTCCGTCGAGGAGGCGGTCGCGGCCGAGCAGGCCGGCATCGATACCATGAAGGTGCGTTTCGACCCCAAGCATCCCGAGCCCGCCGCCGCCATCCGCCGCGCCGCGCCCCATACCTTCATGGCCTTCTCGGTGCCGTTGCTCGCGGCGGCGACGCCCGACGAGGCCGTGCGGCTGGGTTACGACGCCATGGCCGTCGGCGCCGATGCGATCATGTGCCAATGGAGCCCGCGTTTCGTCGAGGCCGCGGCGGAAGCGGGGATTCCGGTCCAGGGCCATGCCGGGCTGGTGCCGAGGAAGAGCACCTGGACCGGCGGGCTGCGTGCCGTCGGCAAGACGCTCGCGGAAGCCAGGTGGGTCTTCGACGAAATCAAGGCGCTCGAGGACGCCGGCGCCTACGCCGTCGAGGTCGAGGTCATACCCGAAGAGCTGCTGGTGGAAATCTCCAAGCGCACCAGCCTGATGACGTCGTCCATCGGAGCCGGCAGCGGCGGCGATATCCAGTTCCTGTTCGCCGAAGACATCCTCGGCAATAACCCGCCGCCCTATCCGCGCCATTCCAAGCAGTACCGCAAGATCCACGAGATGCTGGCCGCCGTGCAGAGGGAGCGCGTCGCCGGCTTCAGGGAATTCATCGACGACGTCCAGCAGGGAACCTTCCCCGCCGCCGAACACGTCATCAAGGCCCCCGACGGCCTGATCGAGGCATTCCTCGACGATCTCGATTGAGCGCCGGGTGGCGGCGCTAGCCGTCGAGCCCGTATTCGGCCTTCGCCGCTTCCGCCGAGACCAGCCCGTCGGCCACGTCGGCGGCGACCAATGCCGGGTCGCGGTCCTTCGGGTCGCCGTGGCCGGCGCCGCCCGGGGTGTGCAGGATCACCCGCTCGCCCGCCGGGATCGTCTGGGTGCCCTTGCCGGCGAGGATTTTGCCCGATGCCAGCCTGACCAGGCCCTTGTCGCCGTTATGCCCGCCGAAGGCGCCGCGCGCCGGGAAATCGACCCGGTCGAAGGCGGCCAGCAGCTCGATGTCGGCGCCGATGGCGGAGCCGAACTCGATCACCTGGCCGAGGCCGCCGCGGTGTTGGCCGGCGCCGCCGGAATCGGTCCGGTACTCCTTGCGGTGCACGATCAAGGGCGCCACGGTCTCGTTGATCTCCACCGGCGTGCCCCTGACACCCGACGGAAAGGCGGTCGCCGAAAGGCCGTCCTTGGTCGGGCGCGCGCCGGTGCCGCCGTTGGTGACGGCGGTGATGGCGAAGATGGTGGCGTCGTTGGAGCCGCGGTCGGTCTCGCCCCGGAAGGTGACGTTCCAAAGCGCCGACGCGCCCTCGGCCGGGACGCGGTCCGGGATCGCCTGGGCCAGACAGCCGAACACCACGTCCGGCAGCATCTGGCCGATCAGGTGGCGCGAGCAGACGGCGGCGGGGTAGGGCGCATTGAGGATCGAGCCCGCCGGCGCGGTGACCTTCAAGGGCGCCAGCGAGCCGGCGTTGTTGGGCACGTCCGGCCGCACGATGCAGCTCAGCCCGAAGCAGGTATAGGCGATGGTATAGGCCAGCGGCACATTGATGCCGTAGCGCGATTTCGGCGATGAGCCGTCGAAATCGACGCTGATGCCGTCGTCGGCGATGGTCAATTCGGCGACCAGTTCCACCGGGCTCTCGAAGCCGTCGATGGTCATGGTGTTGCGCCAGGTGCCCTTCGGCAGCTTGGCGATCTCGGCCATCACCGCCTTGTGGGAATTGTCGTAGATGTAGTCGGAGATTTCCTCCAGGTCGTCGAGGCCGAACTCCTCCATCATCTCGACCAGGCGCTTGCAGCCGATATCGTTGCAGGCCGCGAGGGAATAGACGTCGCCCTCGGTCTCGACGGGCTGGCGGGTGTTCTGGCGCACCATGGCCAGGAGCGTCTCGTTCATGACGCCCCGGTCGGCCAGTTTCAGCATCGGGATGTAGATGCCCTCCATGTGCACGTCGGTGGCGTCCGGCCCGGTGCCGAGGCCGCCGATGTCGGTCAGGTGCGAGGTGCACGACAAGAGCCCCACCAGCTTGCCGTTCCTGAACGCCGGCGTGGTGAGGACGAAATCGTTCAGGTGTCCGGTGCCCATCCACGGATCGTTGGTGATGTAGATATCGCCTTCGTTCATGGTCTCGATGGGAAAGTGCCGGAGAAAGTGCTTCACCGATTCGGCCATGGAGTTGACGTGGCCGGGGGTGCCGGTGACGGCCTGGGTCATCATCCGCCCGCGCCGGTCGAAGACGCCGGCCGAGAGATCCCCGCATTCGCGCACGATGGGGCTGAACGCGGTGCGGATCAGGGTCTGGGCCTGTTCCTCCACCACCGAGACCAGGCGGTTCCACATGATCTGCATGCGGATGGTGTCGAGGGCTTGGTTACCGTTGGTCATCGAATCTGCTCCGGTTTGCGGTCGAGAATAATATAGCCGTTGGCGGCGATTTTCGCATCGAAGGTGGCCGGCACGAAAGTCGAGGTCTCGTCCTCGGCGATCACCGCCGGGCCGGAAAGGCGCGCGCCGGGTTGCAGGTCGGGCCGCCAGTAGAGCTGGATATCGCGCTCGGCGCCGGTTTCCGGATCGTATAGGCGCCGCCCGCCCTTCGGTATCGCTTCCACCGCCGCCGGCGTTTGGCCGACGGTTTCGGGCCTGCGTTCATGGGTGGTGACGGTCAGCGCCCAGGTCAGGACCTCGACGTCGGCGTTGGGCAGCGTGCGTTGGTAGAGCTTGGTGTACTCGGCGTCGAAGGCGTCCTGCAAAAGGCCGGTGTCGTCGTCGGTGAGCGGCCGCGCCGGGATCGGCACGACGATCTCGTGGCCCTGGCCGGCGTAGCGCATGAAGGCGATGCGGAGCTCGTCCAACTTCGCGCCGGGGGCGCCGGCCTGGACCACGTCCAGCGCCTCCGAACGCATCTCGTCCATGATGGCGTTGACGGCGTCGAAATCGAGCTGGCCGAGCAGCATCGAGCGGCTGCGCACCACCTCATAGGCCACCGGCGCGCGCAGGAAGCCGACCGCCGAGCCCACCCCGGCATTGGTGGGGATGACGATGCGCTCGATATGCAGCTTCTCCGCCAGCCGGCCGACATGCAAAGGTGCTGCCCCGCCGAAGGCGACCAGCGTGTGGTCGGAGGCCTCATAGCCCTGTTCCACCGCATGCACGCGCGCCGCGTTGGACATGGTTTCGTCGACCATCTCGGTAATCCCGAAGGCGGCCATGTGGGTGGAGATGTTGAGCGGCCCGGCGACGTTGCGATCGATGGCGGCGCCGGACTTCTCCGGTGCCAGCTTCACCCGGCCGCCGGCGAACAGGCCGGGATCGATGCGGCCGAGATGAATATCGGCGTCGGAGATGGTGGCGTTCGCCCCGCCCCGGTCGTAGGCGGCGGGGCCGGGGTCGGCGCCGGCGCTGTCGGGGCCGGTGGTGATCTGGTTCATGCTGTCGACCCGCGCGATGGAGCCGCCGCCGGCGCCGATCTCCACCATCTCGATCACCGGGATGCGGAGCGGCAGGCCGGAGCCCTTCATGAACCGCGCCTGGCGGTCGACCTCGAACTCGCGCGCCTTGCCGGCCTCGCCGTTCTCGATCAGGCAGATCTTCGCCGTGGTGCCGCCCATGTCGAAGGAGATCACCTTGTCGAGGCCGAGCTCAACGGCGATCTGGCTGGCCAGGATGGCGCCGCCGGCGGGACCCGATTCGACCAGCCGGATGGGAAAGCGCCGGGCGGTCTCGAGCGCCGTCAGGCCGCCGCCCGACGTCATCATCAGCACCGGGCAGGCGATGCCCATGGCGCTCAGCGCGTCGCGGAGCCGGCCCAGGTAGCTCGACATCAACGGCCGCACGTAGGCGTTGGCGCTGGTGGTGGAGAAACGTTCGTACTCGCGGATTTCCGGGCAGACCTCCGACGACAGCGAGACCGAAAGCCCGGGCGCCATTTCCTCGATGATCTCACGGGTGCGCAGCTCGTGCGCCGGGTTGGCGTAGGCGTGCATGTAGCCCACCGCGACGCTCTCGGCGTCGGCTGCCAGCAACTGCGGCACAACGGCGCGGACGGCCGCCTCGTCGAGCGGCGTCAGCACGGCGCCCCTGACGTCGACCCGTTCCGGCACCGTGAAGCGGCGCTGCCGGGGCACCAGCGAGGCCGGCTTGTCGATCATCACGTCGTATTGGTTGAAGCGGCTCTCGTAGCCGATATCGAGAACGTCGCGGAAGCCCTCGGTGGTGACCAGTGCCGTCACCGCGCCCTTGCGCTCGATGATGGCGTTGGTGGCCAGTGTCGTCCCGTGCAGGAAGACGCCGATGGTCTCGGGCGCCGCGCCGGCCTCGTCCAGCACCAGGCGCACGCCCTCGAGCACGCCGACTTCCGGCTCGGCGGGCGTGGTCAGCACCTTGACGGTGGTGCGCCCGCCCGCGGTTTCCAGGACCACGTCGGTAAAGGTGCCGCCGATGTCGACGGCCAGGCGATTGACCGGATCAGCGCTCACAATAAAACTCCCTGCCGCGATGGGCGGCCTCTCCGGTCTTCCGGCATGTCATGATGTTGGTTCCCGTGAATTCGTTGGTCGTCCGTCCGGTATGCCAAATTTCCTGGCCCATTGGGAGTCCGGTTTGCTAGCATGCCCGCGTTAAGGGGGGCAATGGGGCCCCGAAGGGGGAAATCGAGATGGCCGGCTTTTTCGATATCGTTATATCGCACCACAAGAAGAACAAGATCAGGGCCGAAAAATACAGTGTCTTCAAGGCTTCCATGGCGGCCGCGGCGCTGTTCGCCATGGCCGACGGCAAGCGCGACAGCCGCGAAGACGCGACGCTCAGGACGCTGTTGAAGACGCTCGAGGACCTGAAGCTCTACCGCACCGGCGACGGCACGGAAATGTACGGCGAGTTCATCGATGCCATCGCCGCCGACGGAGAGGCGGGCCGCGAAAAGGCCATGGCGGCGATCGCCGACGTCAAGGACGACCCCGAACAGGCGGCGCTGGTCGCCGCCATCAGCGCTACCATCATCCGCGCCGACGGCGTCGTGCACGCGGACGAGTCGGCCGAAATGGACCATGTTTGCGAGATGCTGGGGCTCGACCCCAAGACCGTCGCGGCGCTCGACGTCGACGCCCGCGACGCCGTCTACGACTGACGGCCACGAACGCTTCAACCCTGGGAACCGGAAGATGTCAGCTTTTTTCGATTTGATGGAGGCCTATGCCCGCTCCGACCTGGACGACGAGCGCAAGGTCATCGAGGCCCAGGTGTGGGAGAAATACGGCGTCGAGCGCGCCGTCTGCGTGCACGACATGTCCGGCTTCTCGCGCCTCACCGAGAAGCACGGCATCGTGCATTATCTCTCCATGGTCCGGCACATGCAGATCGTCGTCAAACCGATCATCGAGCGCTTCGGCGGCGAGGTGGTGAAGTTCGAGGCCGACAACTGCTTCGCCGCCTTCCCCGACGTGGTCGGCGCGGTGCGCGCGTCTGTGTCCATCAACATCGCCTTCGACGCCATGAACCTGATGACCACCGACGATCTCAACATCTACATCGCCACCGGCATCGACTACGGCCGCATCCTCATGGTCACCGACGACGAGCACGACTATTTCGGCGCGCCGGTGAACACCGCGTCGAAGCTCGGCGAGGACATCGCCACGGCCGGCGACATCCTGGTCACGGCGGCGGCCATGGAGCGGGTGCCGGCGGAGGCCGGTTTCCAATGCGAGGAAAAGCAATATGAGATATCCTCGATCACCATCGACGCCAGGCGGGTGATCTACTGACACCCGTGCCAACCGAACGGAGATGAGCGCATGAACGAACAAGAACTGGGCGGCGGCGTCCGTGGGCTGCTGGTCCTGGCGCGCGCTCTCGCCTATGTGGTGGACGCCGACAGCAAGACCACGCTCGAGGAAAAGGCCAAGATGCTCACCGTCATGGGCAAGCACGTGGCGCGCGGCGAGATTACGCCGCATCAGTTGAAGGGCCTGACGGAGGACGCCTTCAACCATGCCGCCCTGGTGCCGGTGGAGCGCTTCATCGACGACATCGTCGGCGAGTTGACGCCGGCGCAGAAGGCGTCGCTGGTCATCAATCTCTACGACACCATGCTGGTCGACGGCCAGGTGGCCACCGGCGAGCGCACGGTGATCGACAAGTTCGTCGGCGCCTTCGAGATGTCGCGCAATACCGTGCGCGCGCTCAGGGAAGTGCTGATGCTGAAGAACGACACCGGCTTGTTCATCGATCAGCGCCATCCGTTCAACGAGCCGTCGTTCCGGCTCGATCTGCAGTTGATCGGGGCGTTCGAAGCGGAAGCGCCGCCGGAACTCAAGTACAAGCCGCGCGACGAGAAGAAGTAGCGGGCCGCCGTTTTCACATCCTTCGACACGGCGCGGCGTGCCTGCTCGGGATGAGGCCGGGGTAACGGAAAAACGTCATCCTGAGCGGCTTGCAATAGCGAGCCAGTCGAAGGATGGACGGCGCTTTGCGGGAGGCTTTCGGCGTCTATTTCTGGTCGATGTAGTCGCGGAAGAAGGCCTTGATCTTCGGCTGCGGCGTGAACTTGGCGGCCAGCATGCCGTCCTTGACGCGGACCACGTTGGCGAAGCCCTCGATGGTGGCCGGGCCGCTCTTCTCCTCGCCGTTGAAACGGAACTCGAAATACTGGTTGCCGTGCAGCGGGCCTTCGTAGCCGGTGATGGCGAAGCCGCCGAGCGACACGTCGAGGAGCTCGTAGGAGAGGCCGTCGGAACCCGACTCGGTGATCAACGTGAGGGTTTCCCCGTCACACTTGACGCGGTCGAACTCGCGCTGGGGGGCGCTGTCCTTCTTGTCGCCGCTTTTCTTGAACCAAGCCATATTCCATCCGGTGCCGTCTATTGCCGGCCCTTAATGTGTCACCTTTGAGCGGGAATTTGTACCAGAATTAAGGACCGGGGGGAAACCCGTGAGTTGGTGATGGGCGGAACGGCGGACTCCGCCATTGACCATTCCCCCCCTTCCTTAACCGAAGTTAACAGACACCAATCCGCCGCGCGCTACTTTTGCGGGCACGATGGCGCGATCCGCCAGTCCGGTGGTGTCGTCGCCGGGCATATCGGGAGAAAATCATGGGACAAATTCATCGCATCGCGGCAATCAGCGCGTGCTTGTTGGCGCTTGCAGCAACACCAGCACTAGCGCAAGGCAAACACACGGAAGACCACGCCAAGGGCCAGGTGCCGTTCGGCCCGTCGGAGAAAATGCCGCTCGAACAACCGGGCGCCAAACCGGGTGTTCCTGTGATGTCGGAGCGCGAGTTCGCAGCGGCCAAGGAAATCTATTTCCAGCGCTGCGCCGGGTGCCACGGCGTCCTGCGCAAAGGTGCCACGGGTAAACCGCTGACTCCTGATGTGACGCGGGAGAATGGCTATGACTACCTGAAGAACTTCATTACTTACGGCTCGCCCGCTGGAATGCCCAATTGGGGCACGTCGGGCGAATTGTCGGAAGAGAAGATTGACCTGATGGTGCGCTACATTCTGCAGGACGTACCGACCCCGCCCGAGTTCGGCCTCAAGGAGATGAAGGCGACCTGGAAGGTTCACGTGCCGGTCAGTGAACGTCCGACGCGGCAGATGAACGATTGGGATCTACCGAACTTGTTCTCCGTGACACTGCGCGACAGCGGCGAGGTGGCGCTAATCGACGGCAGCACGTATGAAATCAAGCAGATCGTCAAGACCGGCTACGCCGTCCATATCTCGCGGCTGTCGGCGTCCGGGCGCTATTTGTTCACCACTGGACGCGACGCCAAGATCAACCTGATCGATTTGTGGATGGACCCGCCGACCACCGTCGCAGAGATCGACACCGGCATCGAGGCCCGCTCGGTGGAGACCTCCAAATTCAAGGGCTGGGAGGACAAGTATGCCATCTCCGGGACGTATTGGCCGCCGCAGTTCGTGATCATGGACGGCGCCACGCTGGAGCCGCTGAAGATCGTCGGCACACGTGGCATGGTCGTCGGCACGCAGGAATACCACCCGGAGCCCCGTGTCGCGGCGATCGTCGCATCGCATTACCGGCCCGAATTTGTGGTCAACGTCAAGGAGACCGGCAAGGTGCTTCTGGTCAACTACACCGACCTCAAGAACCTGGCGATCACCGAGATCGAAGCGGCGCGCTTCCTACATGACGGCGGTTTTGATTCGAGCGGTCGCTACTTCATGGTTGCGGCGAATGCGTCCAACAAGGTCGCTATCGTCGACACCAAGGAAGGCAAGCTGGCCGGGCTAGTGGAGACTGGCCCGACGCCGCACCCGGGGCGCGGAGCGAACTTCGTGCATCCCAAGTACGGGCCGGTGTGGGCGACGAGCCATCTCGGCGACGAGACCGTGGCGTTGATTGGGACCGACCCGGTGAAGTATCCCGAATATGCTTGGAAGGTGGTCCAGTCCCTGGAAGGCCAGGGGGGCGGATCGCTATTCATCAAGACGCATCCCAATTCGAGCCACCTCTATGTCGACACGCCGCTCAACCCGGATGAGGAGTTGGCGCAGTCCGTGGCGGTATTCGATATCAAAAACATTGATGCGCCTTACAAGGTGCTTCCCATCGCCAAATGGGCCGAGTTGAGCGAAGGCCCACGCCGGGTGGTGCAAGGGGAGTTCAACCGAAATGGAACGGAAATCTGGTTTTCCGTTTGGAACGCCAAAAACCAGGCCTCCGCGCTAGTCGTGATCGATGATAAGACCTTGAAGCTGAAGAAAGTCATCAAGGACAAGCGGTTGATCACGCCAACCGGCAAGTTCAACGTCTACAACACGCAACACGACGTCTATTGAGCCCAAGTTGCCTCCATCACCCTCCCTCTTCGTGAGCAATCCGAGAGGGAGGGTGAATTTTGCCGAATTGATCCGTGAATACCCCTCGTTGACCAAGCTCAGATCACACCGAACCTATTAATAGGAATTTATTGACTTTTTTAAAAAGCCATGCTATATGCGATTCGCACCGTCGGTTCCGGCCGATGGCGGGCCGCTATTTCACAATTGAATAGGATTTGAGCCGGGGCCGAGGGTTCCATTTTCGGGGATTCATTGGTGCTGGCTTTCGGGTTCACCCCCCACCCTGACCCTCCCCCACAAGGGGGGAGGGAATACTAGGGTGGCGCCGTTTCGCCCCTTCCCCCTTGATGGGGGAAGGTTGGGATGGGGGTGATGATGCCGCGTGACGGATGGGGCGAAATTGGGTTCGTTTCTGAGATTTTTTTGGAAAATGTTTGAAATCAAAGGCTTCCAACCCGTGAAAATCCCGACTCTCACCCGTCATTCCCGCGAAAGCGGGAATTCAGCGGGCCTTTCGGTCAGTCATGCGGCTGCGGAAGGATGATGCCTACGGCATCAAATTGGGCCCCTGCCTTCGCGGGGGCGACGAGGAGGGGAAAATTGGGTTCGTTTCCCATATTTTTTTCGATGTCGTTGAAAACAAAACGTTTTTGACCCCGGAAAAACGCTTCCGAAACGATTTTTCGGGCCCTTAGCGTTCCTGCATCGCCTTGCCGAAGGAGCGGATGTAAGGATCCAGCAGGTAACGCATCACCGTGCGGGTGCCGGTGCGGATCGACACCTGCACCTGCATGCCGGGCGACAGGAAATGCTTGATGTCGTTGTACTGGAAATAGCCGCGTTCGGTCTCGACCCGGACCTTGTAGTAGGGCGCGCCCTCGCGGGTCACCAGGGTGTCGGGGCTGACGTTGATGACCGTGCCTTCGAGGATGCCGAAGCGCGCGGCCTCGGCCGAGGCCAGTTGCACGTGCGCGCTCTGGCCGACGCGCACGAAGCCGATGTCCTGGGTCGGCAGCTTGGCCTCGATCAGCAGCTTGTCGTCGCCCGGCACGATGTCCAGCACCGTGCCGCCCGGCTGCACGACGCCGCCCTCGGTGACCGAGTAGAGCGACTTGACGGTGCCGTCGACGGGCGCGCGCAGCACCGTGCGGGCAAGCGAGTCCTCGAACTTGCGCCGCCGTTCGGTCAGTTCCTCGGCCGTGCGGCGCACCTCGGAGAGCTCCTTTTGCGCTTCCTCCTGGAAGCCGTTCTCCACCGCCGCCAGTTGCGAGCGCGCGGCGGCCTGGGCGGCGCGGGCGCGCGGCAGGATGGCGTGATCCTCCTCCAACCGGCCCTTCAGGTCCGATTCCTCGCGCAGCAGGCCCAAGTGCGTCATGCGGTTGGAGAGATTGAGCTTCAGCAATTTCTGGCTGATCACCAACTGCTCGCCCAGCAGCCTCAGGGAATTGGCGTTGTTCTTGATCCGGGCCTCGACCTCCTTGATCTCCTGGCGGCGCTGTTCGATCAGGTGGTGTTGCGAGAGGATTTGGTTCTGCACCCGCTGGCGGCGGATTTCGAACAGTTCCCGTGCCTGGCGCACGAGGTCCGGTTCGGTCTTCGCCAGTTCTGCGTCGAACGCCAGCTTGTCGGCGCCGGTGGCTTCCGCTTGCAGCCGGGTGATGGCGACCCGGAGCGCGCGCAGGCGGATGTCGAGCTCGGCGATCTCGGCGCGGGTGCGGATCGGTTCCAGGCGCACCAGCGGCTGGTCCTTCTTCACCTTGTCGCCCTCGCGCACCAGGATCTCGCGCACGATGCCGCCTTCCAGGTGCTGCACCGCCTTGATCTGGCCCGCCGGCACCACGTCGCCGGTGGCCAGGCTGACCACGTCGAGCTGGCCGTAGCTGGCCCAGGTGACGAAGGCGCCGACCATGGCGACGCAGCAGAACAGGAACAGGTGCGTGCCCATGTTGCGGCGTGCCGGTTTCCGGGCCGGTCCCGGCGCTTGCGGGGCCATGTTCATGACGCGTCTCCCGCCACCACCGAAACCAGTTTCGGCGACGGCTTGGAATTGAGGTCGAGCACCACGCGCGCGCCCTTCAAGATCACCGGGTCGTGCGTCACCAGCACCAGGGTGCGGCCTTCCTGGGCCAGGCGATGCAGCGCCGCGTAGACCGCCGCCGCGCCTTCCTGGTCGAGGCCCTCGGTCGGCTCGTCGAACAGCACCAGCCGCCCGCCGCCCTGGCCGCCCGCCTGGCTTTCGGCGCCGTCGAGCGTGGTTGCCAGGGCGCGCGCCAGCGCCAGGCGGCGGCGGATGCCGAGCGCCAGGTTGGCGCCGTTGTCGGAGATCGGGGTGTCGAGCCCCTGGGCGCTTTCGTCGATGAAGCTGCCGAGCCCGGCCTCGCGGATGACCCGGTTGACGCCGTCCTCGCCCATGTCCGGGTTGGCGGCCAAGAGGTTGGCGGCGACGCTGGCGTTGAGGAAGGTCGGCTCTTGCGGCAGGTAGGAGATCTGGCGGCGCCACCAGCCGGGCGCGATCTGGCGGAGATCGACCCCGTCGGCCAGCACCTGGCCGCGCGACGGCTCGATCAGGCCTGACAGCATGCGCAGCAGCGTCGTCTTGCCCGACCCGTTGCGTCCGCGCACCACCAGCACCGAGCCCGGCGCCAGGTTGAGGCTGAGCGATTCGAACAGCGGCGCCGGCGCTTCCGGATGGATGAAGCCCGCGTCGCGCAACTCGAGCCCGCCCGAATAGGCGCCGAGCGCCGTGCCGGCGTCGGGCTCGGTCGGCAGTTCGGCGAGCTTGCGTGCATCCTGGAGCGCCTGTTCGGCCTTGGCGAAGGATTGCGTCAGTTGCGCGAGCCGCAGCATCGGGCCCAGGCCGCGCGCGGCGAGGATGTTGCAGCCGATCAACGAGCCCACGTCCAGGTGGCCGCCGACGACCAGCGTCGCGCCGATGGAGATGATGGCGACGCCCATCATCGCCTGCAGGCTCTGGGTCAGGGTCTGGCCGGCGCCCTGCATGCGGGCGACGCGCTGGCGCAGCGCCTGCGCCTGGCCGACGTATTGCTGCCACGACGCCATCACCGGGCCCTGGCCGCCGAAGGCGCGGATGGTGTCGGCGGCGCGGTCGACGGTGGCGAGCAGCGTATTGCCGAGCCCGGCCGTCTGCGACAGTTGCTGCATGGGACCCTTGAGGCGCGCCTGCGAATAGAGGCTGAAGGAGAAGGCGGCGACGATGAAGGTCATGGCGACGAGGCCGAGCCAGACGTTCAAGAGCGCCAGCGCGGCGACGAACACCAGCGCGAAGGGCACGTCCATGATGGCGCCGATGTTGGGCGGGTTGAAGGCGCTTTCCACGCTGTCGAGACCGCGCACGGCTTCGCGCCGCTGGCCGCCCGGCAGCTTCTCCAGCGCCTGCGCCTTGGCCGCCGTCAGCATGCCGAAGGCGCCGATGGCGCGGTCGCGGTCGCGATCCTCGAGCGCGGTGGCCGACAGCATCAGCCGCGCCTGGCGGAAACCGGTCTCCAGCGCGATCGCCCCCACCACGCCGGCGGTCAGCGTGATCAGCGTCGCGTCGACGCCGTAGGAGACGTAGCGGTTCAACACCTGGATAACGAACAGGGGCGAGGCCAGCGCCAACAGGTTGGCGAAGAACGACGCCAGCATCAGCTCGGCGGTAATGCCGGGCCGCGCGGCCAGCCTCTGGAACAGTTCACGCATGGTGGCGCATCATCTCACAGGGAGGAATCCGAACGCAACGGCGTTGCGGGTTCGCTCCCGTCACCCGGCGTTCGGGAACCGCCTAGATGGCCGGCGGCTCGATGCCGCTCTGGCGGCAGGCCGCGACCAACGTGTTGCGGAGCAGGCAGGCGATGGTCATCGGCCCGACGCCGCCCGGCACCGGGGTGATGGCGCCGGCAACCTCGGCGGCCTCGGCGAAATCGACGTCGCCGACCAGCTTGGTCTTCGGCGTGCCGTCCTCCTTGAGGCCCTTCTCGGGCGCCTCGACGCGGTTGATGCCGACGTCGATGACGGTGGCGCCGGGACGGATCCAGTCGCCCTTGATCATCTCCGGGCGGCCGACGGCGGCGACGACGATGTCGGCCTCGCGGCAGCGGCCGGCCAGGTCCTGGGTGCGCGAGTGGGCGATGGTGACGGTGCAGCTCTCGGCCAGCAGCAGTGCCGCCATCGGCTTGCCGACGATATTGGAGCGCCCGACGACGACGGCGCGCTTGCCGCTCAGGTCGCCCAAACGGTCCTTCAGCATCAGGATGCAGCCGTAGGGGGTGCAGGGCACCAGCGCATCGCCGCCGGTCCACAACCGCCCGACGTTGGTGACGTGAAAGCCGTCCACGTCCTTGTCCGGATCGATGGCGGCGAGCACCTTCTGTTCGTCGATTTGCTTCGGCAAGGGCAACTGCACCAGGATGCCGTGCACGCTGTCGTCGCCGTTGAGCTTTTCCACCAGCGCCAGCACGTCCGCTTCCGGGGTGTCGGCGGGGAGGCGGTGTTCGAATGACTGCATGCCGGCCTCGCGGGTCTGCTCGCCCTTGTTGCGCACATAGACGGCGCTGGCCGGGTCGTCGCCGACCAGCACCACGGCGAGTCCGGCCTGCAGGCCGTGCGCGTCGCGGATGGCGGCGGCTTCCTTGGCGACCCGTTCGCGCAGTCCTTGGGCGAATGCCTTGCCGTCGATGATGTTGTCCGTGGCCATGCTTGTCTCCCTGGTGGCTATTCGAGCGTCCGCGCCCAGGCCGCGAGGGCTTCGAGCCTATCGCCCGCCGGGTCGTCGATCAGGACGGTCTTGTTACGGTCCTTGGCGCCGCGGATCAAGTCCAGGCTTTGCATGGCCACCCCCCACGATTTCGATAGCAGCTTGAGGAGCGCCTTGTTGGCCTTGCCCTTTTCCGGCACGGCCGTGACCGAGACCTTGAGCACGCACGAGCCGTCGGCGAGGGTTTCGATGCCGGTGACGGCGTTTCTGGACGCTTTCGGGGCGAGCCGGATGTCGACGGCGATGCCGGCTTGGGTACGGCGGAACGGCGGCTGTGCGTCAGACAAACCGGAAATAGAGGTTGGCGATGACGCCGCGCACGAAGATGAGTCCCAGGATCAGCACCATGGGCGACAGGTCGAGCCCGCCCAGGTTCGGCAGCGCGCGGCGGATCGGCGCCTGCAGCGGTTCGGTTAGGCGGTAGGTGAAATCGCCGATCATGTAGACGAAGCGGTTCGACGTGTTGATGACGTTGAAGGCGACCAGCCAGCTCAGGACGACGCCGATGATCACGATCCACATGTAAAGTTCGATGGCGATCAGCAGCACTTGCAGCAGCGGGCCGAGGATGACGTTCATGGCTGGGGCCGATGTCCCTAAAATCGTTGGCAAATCGGAAATAACCTAGGCCCACGGCGCGCCCCGCGCAAGGCTGCACTGGAAACTTCGGCGCGCTTGACAAGGGGCGGCTTCGACCACATTATCCGCCCGATTTCGCGCCGGGGGCCCAGGCCGCCGGACGAAGACCTACCCGGAAGGGGCCGTAGCTCAGTTGGGAGAGCGTCGCGTTCGCAATGCGAAGGTCAGGGGTTCGATTCCCCTCGGCTCCACCAAACCCCAAACATCTCATGTCGAACCCCTGAGGTTTATCGTCTGCCCGCGCGAGAACGCGGGACGGTTCGATTCCCCTCGGCTCCACCAAACCCCCACGATATCCTGCTTTCGATGCGGCCGGCCGCCGCGCTAGGGCCTGAGATCCATATCCAGCCGGATATAGTCGCCGCGGTAGGTGACGTCGGCGAGGTAGGCGATGCGGTCGTTCTCGTCGAAAAAGATGCGCCGCACCTCGGCGACGGGATCGCCGAGCGGAATATCGATCAGCGGTGCCGTCTCCATGTCGCATTTGGAAATGACCATGGTCTGGCGGGCGCGGGCGATCGTCACCATGGGGTGCGAGAAGATCACCGGGATCGCCAGTTCATTGCGAAAACGCAGTTCCGAATGGCGGAAGATTCCGAGTTCGATATAGAGCGAGATCACGCAATAGGTGATGCCGTTGCGGGCGTGGGTGCGTTTCAGGTGGTAGTAGCCGTCGGCCAGCACGCCGTCCTCGATGGTGTCCGGCGGCATCTGTTCGCCGTCCTCGAGGTTCTTCACGTCCGGCACGTCGCCACTGTACATTTCCATGATGTCGTGCAGCGTCGTTTCGACCTTGAGTGGCCGCCGGCCGCTTGGTTCGGCGGTGACGATCGTGCCCTTGCCGCGCCGCGCCGACAGCAGCCCCTCTTCTTCCAAAAGCTTGACCGCCTGGCGCACGGTCACCTTGGCCACGGAAAACTCTTCCATCAGCTCGTTCAAGGTGGGCAACGTGTCACCCTTACGCCAGACACCTTTCTGAATCCGCTGACGCAGGATTTCCGTGACCTGGAGATAGAGCGGCGACCGGCTCGACTGGAATATGCTCATGGATACCTGGACTCTCCGTTCGGGGCACATACGTCGTTAATACAGCATGCTCGGGGCGCCAGGGCCCGGTCAAGGGCGTTCGGGCCCGGCGCCGGCGCTGATAATAACTAAAGTTCTATATTTAGAAACTATCTTGCGCCCCGCCGATTAACATCCTAAAATTCTATTTATAGAACTAATGATCGCGCAGCCTTGAAATGCGCGGCATGGGGAGGTTCACGGCATTGCCGAGTAAGGCATACGATTACATCGTTATCGGCTCGGGATCGGCAGGTTCGGTTGTTGCCAACCGCTTGAGCGCCGATCCGGATGTCCGTGTCCTGGTGCTAGAGGCCGGCGGCCGGGACCGCGGTTTCTGGCTGCGCCTGCCGGTTGGATACTATAAGAGCATCTACGACGCAAAATTCTCCCGCCTGTTTCAGACCGAGCCGGAGCCCGAGCTTGGCGGCCGCGTTGTCGATTGCCCGCGCGGGCGGGTGGTCGGCGGATCGAGCTCCATCAACGGGCTGATCTACATCCGCGGCCAGCACCAGGATTTCGACGATTGGGAAGGCGCCGGCGCGGCCGGCTGGGGGTACCGCGACGTGCTGCCGTATTTTCGCCGGATCGAGAGATTCGACGATGCGGATAATCAGTATCGGGGCGCGCACGGCGAGTTGGCCGTCGCCAGGCTGCGCAACAAGAGCGCCATCTGCGACGCCTGGATGGCTGCCGCCCAGGAGTACGGCCTTCCAGCCAACGCCGATTTCAACGCTGAGACCACTTACGGCGTCGGCTCCTACCAGTTGTCGGTGAACGGGCGCTGGCGCGCCAGCGCATCGACGGCTTTTTTGAAGCCGGTGCTCGGGCGGCCCAACCTGACGCTGCTGACCAGTGCCCAGGTGACGCGCATCCTGTTCGAAAATGGCCGCGCGGCGGGGGTCGAATGGGTCCGGGGTGGCCGCGTCGAGCGCGCCATGGCCGATGCCGAGGTGGTGCTTTCCGCCGGCGCCGTGCAATCGCCGCAATTGATGCAGCTCTCGGGCGTCGGGCCCGGCGATCTGTTGCGCAAACACGGGATCGATGTCGTTCATGATGCGCCCGAGGTCGGTGCCAACCTGCAAGATCACCTGCAGATGCGCACCATCGTCTGCCTCACCGGCAAGGGCTCGCTGAACGACCAGGTCCGCAACCCCCTGCATCTCGCGCGCATGGGCGCCGAATGGCTGTTCGGCAAATCGGGACCGTTGACGGTCGGTGCCGGACAGGTCGGCGCCGCGCTCTGCACCAAGTATGCGAGCGGCGACCGGCCCGACCTGCAGGTGTTCGTCATGCCGCTCTCGGTCGACAAGCCCGGCAAGCCGCTGCACGATTACCCGGGCTTCACGGTGTCGGTCTGGCAATGCCACCCGGAATCGCGCGGCAGCATCGAGATCGCCTCCGCCGATCCCGCCGCCGCGCCCCTGATCCGCCCCAACTACCTGAGCGCCGAGCTCGATCGCAAGGTCATCGTCGAAGGCGTGCATATCGTGCGCGAGATCGCCCGCATGCCGGCATTCCGCGACAAGTGGGACCATGAGGTGATCCCCGGCGCCGAGGTCGCTGACGATGCGGCGATCCTGGAAGCGGTGCGGAAATACGCGACTACCGTTTATCACTTGGTCGGAACCTGCCGCATGGGATCTGACCCGAGTGCCGTCGTCGACCCGGCGCTTTGGGTCAACGGCGTCGATGGACTCCGCGTCGTCGATGCCTCGGTGATGCCGACGATTACATCCGCCAACACCAACGCCACGGCCATCATGATCGGAGAGAAGGGAGCATCCCTGATCCGGGACCACGGCTCGCTGGGCGGCGCCATGCCGCCCGCGGCCGACGACAGGGAAGGCGCCGCGCCCTAACCCAAAGACGACGAGACGCCATACATGAAAACAAGGAGGAGACCAATGTTTCACAGAACTAAAATGCTAGCCGCCGCCGGCGTAGTGCTGTCGGCGGTGATCGCCCCGGCGGCGATCGCCGATCCCAATCCGTTCGACTGGCGATCGGTGCCCAAGACCGACGGCCAGATCGTCATGAAGATCGGCCATTCCGTCAACATGGAGTGGAGCTCGCACACCGCCACGCTGAAACGCTTTGCCGAATTGGTCAGCATCTACACCAACAACCAGATCCGTCCGGAAATCTTTCCCGGCGCGCAGCTCGGCGGTGAGCGCGAGATGGCGCAGCAGGCGCGACAGGGCGCGCTGCACGTGACCTTGCCGGCGACCAACAACCTGGCGGCACTGGCGCCGAGCCTGAACGTTTTCATCCTGCCCTACATCGCGACATCGACGGGGCAGGTGAACTACCTGCAGGACAAGCTGACGCCGACCCTGGTGCCCCGGGTGATCAAGGAAGCCGGGGTGCGCATCGTCGGCTGGGAGAACAGCGGCTGGCGGGCCTTTTTCTACAAGTCCGACAAGCCGATCGAGAAGCCTTCCGACTTGGCGCCCTTGAAAATGCGCGTGCCGCCGAACCCGATCATGATCGCTTCCTACGAGGCCTGGGGCGGCAAGCCGACGCCGCTGGCGTGGAAGGAACTCTACAACGCCCTGCAACAAGGTGTCGTCGAGGGCGGCGACAACCCGGTGACCGACGTTATCGGCATGAAGTTCCACGAGGTCATCAACCGCATGACCAAGTTCCATTACACCATCCTGACCCATCCGATCGTGGTCAGCGAACGCTGGTTCCAGCGTCTCTCCAAGCCGCACCAGGAAGCCATCCTGCGCGCCGGCAAGGAGGCCACCGACTATATCCGCTGGTGGCAGCCGCTGGACGAGGAACGCTGGTGGGACGAAGCGCGCAAGGCCGGCGTCAAGATCACCGAGATCAAGGACGAAACCGAATGGGTCGCCAAGGCGCGAGCCATCTGGCCGAAGTATTACGACAAGATCGGTCCGGACGGTAAGGAACTCACCGATCAGGCGCTGAAGATCCTTTCCGAGTATAAAGGCAACTGACGCCATCTCAACCTGTCGGCCGGCGCGGGGACGACCGTGCCGGCCGGCAATTTCCGGCAGGCTTCACATGGTCGGTTATTTGCGCAAGGCCCTATTCGGCATCTCCGCCGCCTTGATGGCGGCGATGGTTGCTTCGCTGTTTCTCCAGGTCGTCGCCAGGGAATTCCGCTGGTCCGTAGACTGGACGGAGGAAACCGCGCGCTTCGCCTTCATCGCCATGGTGTTCATCGCCACCGTCTATTCGACGTTGACCGGTTCGCACCTCAGGGTCAGCGTGTTTTCCGATCTAATCGCGGCCAAGATCGGTCGCCGCGCCGTCGAGGGGTTCCACGCCCTCGTCGTCACCGGCTTCAGCGTCGTCATGGTTTGGTATAGCGGCTACAACTTCATCGACGGTTTCCGTTATCCGAACATCTCGCCGGCGCTGGGCTTCAACCAGAACATCCTGTTCGTGTTCATGACCGCCGGCTTCGCGGTGAATACCGTGTTGCAGGGCTTGGAATTCATCGCCGCTCTGCGGCCGGGCGGGAAGGCGGAACCATGAGCGATATCTATCTCGTCCTTGTGGTGCTGTTTCCGTTGCTGCTGGTGGTCGGGATTCCGATCTACGTCTGCCTCGGGATTACCGGCCTGGCGATCTCGTACCTGACCCACAGCCCGCTCGATTTCGCCACCCAGAACATCCTCAACGGCCTCGACAATTTCCCGCTGCTCGCCATTCCAGCCTTCATTCTCGCCGGAAACATCATGGAACGGGGCGGCATCACCAACGATATCATCCGCATCTTCCGCCACCTGCTCGGCCACATTCACGGCAGCCTCGGCATCGTCACCATATTCTCCTGCACCTTCTTCGCCGCCATTTCCGGTTCCGGTCCCGGCACCGTTGCCGCCATCGGCGCCATCCTCATTCCGGCGATGATCCGTTACGGCTATCCGCCCGCCTATGCCGCCTCCGTATCGGCGACGGGCGGCACGCTCGGCGTCATGATCCCGCCGTCCAATCCGCTGATCATCTACGGCATCATCGCCAACGTTTCCATCGCCGACCTGTTCGCGGCGGGCATGCTGCCCGGCCTGATGACGGCGGCGATCCTGGCCCTCGTCGCCTACCTGCTGGCGCGCCGCGCCGGCGCCGTCTTGACCCTCGACGAGGAGGAGGCGAAGGAGCCGGTCTGGCGCCTGATCTGGCAGGGCAAGTTCGCGTTGTTCCTTCCGGTGCTGATCCTGGGGGGCATCTATTCCGGCATCTTCACGCCGGTCGAGGCCTCCGTCTGCGCCGTGGTTTATGCGCTGGTGGTCGCCGCCGTGGTTTACCGCCAACTCACCTGGCGCGCGCTCATGGAAGCCATGAACGGCGCGCTGCGTATGAGCGGCGCCTTGATGATCATCGTTGCCTGTTCGACACTGTTCGCCACCGTGGTCACCCTGGAGCGCATTCCGCAGCAACTGGTGGAGAGTTTCTCGGGTCTGACCGACAGCGCGCTCTTGGTGTTGTTCATGATCTGCGCGCTGCTGATCGTCATCGGCACCTTCATGGAGACCATTTCGGCGACCATCATCCTGGCGCCGATCCTGGTGCCGCTGGTGGTCAGCTATGGCGTCGACCCGGTGCATTTCGGCATTATCCTGATCGTCACCATCGAAATTGCCTTCCTGACGCCGCCCTTGGGCGTCAACCTGTTTGTCGCCAGCCAGTTGGCCGACATCCGGTTCGAGCGCGTCGCTTGGGCGATCTTGCCGTTCGTGTTCACCCTGATCCTGTGCATGGTGATCGTCATCCTGGTGCCGGCGTTGAGCCTCACCTTGCCGGAGTTCCTGCGTTCCATCCGCTAGATCGAAAGTGCCGAAATAGGCTGAATACACCGCGAAACGATGAAAACCGCCTTCAATCCCTTTCAAGGCGTATCCAATACTATTTTCGCGCTGGCGAGCCATCTCAGGTCCACGAGCAGAAAATCGCCGATACCTTATCGGCATCAACCCCGGCGGTCGGATACCCCTGGCCACGGGCCTTTGCTCACCCTGTGTTCTGTTTTAAAGTCGTGCTAGCTTGGCCGTTGGCACCGATTGGCGACAGGCCGTCAGATACGAAAAAGGCCCTCGATCTTTCATGCCTCAATCCGCTGCGCCATCGCCTTGGGACCGGGTTACAGTCGTCGCCGGGCTGCACCATTCCACTGCTATTCTACCCAGCTTCTACGAAAAGATGGCGGCAGCGAAGCACATCATTCTTTCCGATGGTGCCAGCACTGACGACACCGTGGAAACGGCAAGGCGACTGCGCCCCGGCACGCTGGTCTTGACCAACGACTACGATCCCGGCGTGCCGGCGATCTACAATCAATGCATTCGCGCGGCGACGACCGACTACGTGTTGCAGATCAATCCGGACGCGGAGATTTCCAGCGACAGCATTGCCGGCCTGGTGGAGATCCTGGATAGCAATCCGCGCGCCGCCGGCGCGGCGCCGCTGATCATCCAGGGCCATGCGGAAAAAACCTATCCAGAGGTCGATGTCATGGGGCCGGGCGAGCATCTGCATCAAAAAGCTGCGCCGCTTCCCGACGGCCCCATGTGTACCTGGTTCGTGACCGGTGCCGTGGTGCTGTGGCGCCGCGCGGCCTTCGACGATTTCGGGTTTCTCGACGAATCGTTCTTCTTCTACGGCGACGACCTCGATATTTGCCTGCGCGCCACGCGGGCGGGCTGGTCGTTGATCCTGGACCCGGCCTGCCAGGCCCGGCACGTTGGCGCGGGGTCGGCCGGGGATTTCTCCCGCAAGGCACGTTGGCGCAAAGCCTGGTGCATGGCATGGGGGCATTTGCGGACCGTCGACAAGTACGAGGGCCGGGATGCCTGCCGCCTGGAGGCGCGCCGCATGTTGCGCGAGAACTTCGCGACGGCCGTGAAATACGCTTTGCTGCTCAATAGGAAGAAGCTGATACCTGCCGCCGCCCGGGTTGATGCGACGCGGAAATACCTGCGTGGTGATCCGTGGTGGGGCGAGCCGCTCTATCCGCAAACGGGTTAAAGGCCGGGGCAAGACCTAGCGGTCGACCGGCTTGGGCAACACCTGGGCCGCAGCGGCAAGTCTTTCCGGGGTGCCGATATCGATGAAGTTCGCCATTTTTGGCACGAAGGCGCGGATGCTTCCGGGCGCCAGAACGGCGAAAAAATCGTTCTCGATCGAGCGCGCCTCGGCGGCACACAACTGGTCCAGCGCTTTCTGGGTCATCAAATAGACACCGCCGTTGATGAGCCCGGGACTGGTGTCATTCGGATCCTTCTCGACGAATTCCATGACGCTGCCGTCCTCGATCCTGAGTTTTCCATAACTGGAGACGTCGTCGACCCGGACGCACATCATCGAGACCTCGCGCCCGCCGAGGCGATGATCCTGAACGAACGCGGCGAGATCGGTCGCCAGCCAGGTGTCGCCGTTCATCACCATGACGTCGTCGCTGGTCAGATGCTCGCGGCAAAACCGCACGGCGCCGCCGGTGCCGAGCGGCTCGGGCTCGACCACGCATTCGATGCCTGGCCGCCCGTCTAGGTGCCTGACGACCGCTTGCGCCAGGTGTCCCAGGCACATGACGATCCGATGGGGGTCGAAACCGGCGAGCCAGTCCAGCAGGTGATCCAGATAGGGCCGGCCATTGATTTCAGCCAGGACCTTGGGCGTATCTTTGAGGGTCACAGCAATGCGCGTGCCGAGGCCGCCCGCCAGGATCGCCACGTCGATCCGTTCCAGGCCGCCGTTACTCACGCCGGCGCTGTCCGCACCTGGCGGCGGCAATGATCGAGAAGGAATTCCACCGATTCCTCGAACGAATAGCTGGGGGTCCAACCGGTCACCCGTTCGAACTTGGAGGTGTCCGGAATCTGCAAGGTCACGTCCGCGGGCCTGAGCAGGGCCGGATCCAGTTCCGAGGGAATCTCGCAAGTCGCCAGCTTTTTCAGGACTTCGAGAAACTCGCCGACCTTGATCGAGGTCGTGCCGCCGATGTTATAGATCTCGCCGGGCTCGCCCTTCTCCGCCGCGACCCAGTAGGATTCCATGGCATCGCGCACGTCGATCAGGGTGCGGACGGATTCTAGGTTGCCGTGCGTCAGGATTTTCTGCAGGCCGGCCTCGATGCGCGCTACCTGCATGGCAAAGGAGGTGGCGAACAGATCGCCGCGGCGCGGATTGAGATAGGCGAACATGCGCGTGCGGATCACCTTCATGCCGTAGCTGCGGAAGTAAGTATAGCCGAGCAGATCCTGGGTGACCTTGGAGACGGCGTAGGGGCTGGAAGGATTGATCGGGCAATCTTCGTTGATCGGCACGTTCTCCGGGTCGACTTGGCCGTAGACCTCCGATGTCGAGCAGATCTGCACGATGGGATCGATCTCTGCCGAGCGGATCGCTTCCAGAAGGTTGGCGGTGCCCATGACATTGTTGTTGATGACCGAAAGCGGCGTCTTGAAACCGGCCCAGACGTTGGCATGGGAGGCGATGTGGAAAATCGCGTCGGGCTTCGATTGCTGAAGGGCGCGCAGCACGGAACTGAAATCCAGCAGGTCGCACTCGTGTAACTGCACCTTGCCCTGGACGTTTTCCAGGTTGCCGCCGGACGAGGTCGAGTGCCAGCGTGAGATGCCATGCACCGCGACGCCCGGGTGGTTTTCGACGACGTAGTCGGCGAGGTAGCTGCCGCCGGACCCGGAGATACCGGTGATGAGTACGGAGTTGAAGTTGCGCGACATGGGTTTCGGTTCCGGTTCGGTCCTCTGCGTCCAGGCGCTAGACGTTGCCGTAGACGTTGTTGGTGATCATCGTATAGCCCTTGATCAAGTCGGCGATACCGTCATCGAGAGAATGCTGCGGTTGGAAGCCGGTGCTTTCGATCTTGTCGTTGGAGACGATGTAGTCGCGCTTGTCCGGGTCCTCGCCGATGGGGGCTTCGGTGTAGATGAATTTCGGCAACTGCTTTTGGATCCGTTGGCATAGTTCCACCTTCGACAGATTGGCGGTGGAAAGGCCGACGTTATAGGGCTCGCCGCGCATGGTTTCGAAATTCTCCAGCCCGTGCATGAACACCCGGGTCACGTCGCGGACGTGAATGTAATTGCGCTTGAAGTGGCCCTCGAACAGCACCACGGCGCGATCATAAAAGGCCCGATAGGTGAAGTCGTTGACCAAGAGGTCGATGCGCATGCGCGGTGACATGCCGAACACGGTGGCGAGACGGAAACTGATCGTGTTTTCACGCTCGAGCGCGCGGGCCTCCACTTCGACCTTGTGTTTGCCGTAGAGGGAAAGGGGACGCAGCGGTGATTCTTCGGTGCAGAAATTGTCCTTCTCGCCAATACCGTAACCGCTGTTGGTAATCGGCATCAGCACCCGCTGGTCGGGCGACAGCTGGTCGAGCATCGCCATCGGCGCATCCAGGTTGGTGGTGGTGGCGCCAACCGTGTCCTTGGCGCAGATCGGCGCGCCGACAAGGGCCGCAAGCGGAATGACGATATCGGCCTTGGCCAGCGCGTCTTTCATCAGGTCGGGGTTGCGGATGTCGCAGTTGACGACGGAGAAATCCGGGTGCGCGCAACAGGCGGCGAGCGAGTTCTGCTTGAACATGAAGTTGTCGATGACCGAAACCCGGTAGCCGGCCGCTAGGAGCTCCGGCACCATCGTCGAGCCCAGATAACCGGCGCCGCCGGTCACGAGAACGGAAGGTTTCTCAGACATGGTATTCCTTCGTCAGTTGTTGCGCCCGCGCCGTCACGCGCAGGCCTTGTCGGCGATCTGCCGGAATTTTTCGATTTGTGGGCGCAGGTCCTTGGGGTGGTTGCCGACGAAGAAACCGAAGTTGTGGGCGGTATCGGCGTTGACCACTTTGTTGACCTCTTCGATCTCGTAGTGACGGATCACATCATGGCGCAGAATGTTGCCACCCGTGATCATGCGGTAGCCGATGTTCGCTGCCTTCATGTCGGCGAACAGGCGTTCGCGGTCCAGGTTCATCTCGGGATTGAGAATGATGGGGAAGCTGAAAGCGGAACTGCGGCCGTTCTCGCGCTGGATAATGAAGCGCTCGTCGGATCCGAAAAGCTCTTGAAACACGGCAAGGTTCTTGCGCCGTGTTTCGGTCATCTGCGGCAACTTCTTCAACTGCTCCAGGCCGATGGCGCCGCTCAGCTCCAGCGGGCGGACGTTGTAGCCAGGCAGGATAAAGCGATAGGCCTCGAAGAAGTCCTCGTTGCGGCTCTCGTAGATCGACGATCCGGCGGGAAGATCGCGGGTCCAACCGTGCGCTCGCAAGGAGAGCGCCAGATGGTACAGCTCCTCGTCGTCGGTCAGGATCATGCCGCCTTCCATGGTGGCGATATGGTGCGAGAAAAAGAAGCTGAAGGTATTGAAATCGCCGAAGGTGCCGGTCTTGCGGCCGTTCAGCTCGGCATCGGCCGATTCGCAATTGTCTTCCAGGAAGTAGAGCCCGTGCCTGTCGGCGAAGTCGCGCATCACATCGAGCGCTGCCGGATTGCCCAGGATCGAAACGCCGACGATCATCCGGGTGTTCGGCGTCAGGGCATCTTCGAGTTGCGAAACGTCGACATTGAGGGTGTCGAGCTCGACATCGACCACCTTCATCTTGAGGCCGTACTGATGCAGCGGATGATAGGTCGTTGCCCAGGCGATCGCCGGGACGATCACCTCGTCGCCGCGTTGCAGCGGCCGGTCCTTCTTGTAGAACAGGCTGGCCACAGATATCAGGTTGGCCGAAGACCCCGAATTGACCATGACGCCGTATTTCTTCGTGAAATAGGCGGCGAAGGCCTTTTCGAATTCGGCCACTTTGGGGCCCATGGTATAGCGGTCCGAGGCGATGACGCCGTTAATGGCGCCGATTTCGTCGTCGTCCCAGGAGGTCGATGCCAGATCAAAAAACATGCGGTTTCAAATACTCTCTAACCTGCAAGGCGGGCGTCAGAACGGGCCCTTGAATTGTTTCTGGTAGGCCAGTTTGGCCTTTTCCGGATCCGGCGCCCAGGCGTCGGCACCGGGCTTTACCATCGAATAGACCTTTGACGCAATGGTCGCCGGATTGGGGTAGAAGTCCTCTTCGATGGTCGGCGTCGTCGGGCAGGTCGTCGGTGCGAAACCCATCCGTGCCAATTGCGCGCCGCCGGCGAGTGCCTCCGACTCGGCGACGCAGGCGAGAATTTCGGCGCTCATGCCGCAGGCTGTCCAGGCATTGTCGACGACCAAAAGCCGCCCGGTTTTGGCCACCGAAGCGATGATGGTGTCTGTATCCAGCGGACGCAGCCAGATCGGGTCGATGACCTCGGCGGAAATACCGGCATCGGCCAGCAGTTCGGCGGTGCGCAGGCATTCGGGTACCATGTTGGATATGCCGACCAGCGTCACGTCCGTGCCTTCAGTGCAGACCCGCGAGCGCCCGGGGAGCACCTCGAAGGGCTCTTCGGGCACGAAAGCTTCGGCGTAATAGAGCAGCCGGTGCTCGGTGAAGACCACGGGGTTGTCGTCGCGGATGGCGGCGATCATGCAGCCTTTGGCATCGCTGGCATTCGACGGCGCGACCACCTTGAGGCCGGGAATATGGGCGAACAGGGAATACAGCGCCTGCGAATGCTGCGGTCCCTGGCCCCATGATTTACCGATGATGGCGCGCTCCACCAGGGGCGCCTTGAGCAAGCCGCCGTACATGTAGTGGGTTTTTGCCGCCATGTTGATCATCTGGTTCATGCAGAGCAAAAGAAAATCCTGGCGGATATGCACATGGATCGGCCGCATGCCGGCCATGGCGGCACCGACCGCGAAACCGGTCATGGCGTCTTCCGAGAGCGGTGTCGAAAACACGCGGTCGGCACCGTAGCGTTCCCGCAGACCGCGTGTGGTGCCTTGGATGGCGACGTGATCATCGACGTCGATGCCGAAGGTGAACACGTTCTCGTCGCGTGCCATTTCCTGATCGACCGCCTCGCGCAAGGCGTCCGCATAGCTCAAAAGCCGGCCGTTCGCGGTTTCACTCTGCGTAGACATGGGTCATCAACTCTTGCGGGCCGGGGAACGGACTTTCGTCGGCGAAGGCGACGGACTGGGCGATGCGGTTCTCAATATCGGCGTCGATGGCCTCCTTCTCGCCAGCGCCGAGCATGGCGCCGATGCGTTCGACCTGATCGGACTCCACCCATTTCCGCATCTCGTCGCGCGACCGGTAACCGGCATCGAAATCCTCGTTCGGGCCGACGTGCTGGCGCCAGCGGTAGGTATTGCATTCCATGAAGACAGGGCCGTTTCCGGCGCGGATGCCGGCCAGCGCCTCGGTGGCGATTTCGCGGATGGCTAGGACGTCCATATCGCGGTTCCCATGAACCGGAATGCCGAACCCACGGACCCTGTCGGCGATGTCATGGTGGGCCCATCGGGTCTCAAGCGGGGTATGGATGGCGAGGGCGTTGTTCTCGCACACGAAAAGTACCGGCAGCTTGTGCAGGGAGGCGAAGTTCAGGGATTCGTAGAACACACCTTCTTCCGTGGCGCCATCGCCGAAAAAGCAGGCGATCGCGCGCTGCTTGCCTTCGCGCTTCAGTTTCCACGCATACCCGAGCGCGATGGGGATGTTCGTCGCCACCACGGCCGAGCACCCCAGCATCCTGGCGGCGGTGTCGATCATGTGCATGGAGCCGCCCTTGCCCCGGGCGCAGCCGTCGATCTTGCCGAACAGTTCCGCCATGAATCCGTTCAGACTGCCGCCCTTGGCCAGATAGAGCGCGTGGCCGCGGTAGGTGCCAATGGCATAGTCATCCGGGTTCAGGGCGTCGCAGACACCCACCGATACCGCTTCCTGGCCGATGGAGAGATGCACGGGGCTCTTGATCTTGTCGCTCGGATAAATCTCGGCGACTCTCTCCTCGACGCGGCGAATCAGCTTCAGCGACCGATAGAGGCGGGCGAAATCTTGGTCTGTCATGGCCTGTCTACTGCTGCACTCCGTCGCATCTCGTCAACTCCGACCCGTCGGGCGAGATCAATTCGCCACGCCGCTGACCGAACTGCCGCTGAACACCGTCGAGCCCTGTTCGTCGATATCGAAATCGACTTCGATGAGCTTGTCGAATCGCTTGCGGACCGAGTCCCGGTGCTCGGGTTCGACGTAAAACAGCATAAATCCTCCACCGCCAGCGCCCAAGACTTTCCCGCCCAAGGCGCCGGCATCGCGCGCCGCTTCCATGAATTGATCGAGTGCCGGCGTCGAGACCTCGTCCGCCAGTTCGCGCTTCAATCGCCATGAATCATGCAGTAAATGGCCGATTTCGGAAAGCGGCCGCGACGGTGACACCATGACCTGCTCGGCCTCGTCGACCATCTCCATCATGCGTTCGATCTGTGCGTGACGCATGGAGAGGTTGGCGATCTTTTTCTCCGCCACTTCGGAGGCGAATCGATAATAGCCGGAGAAGAACAGCATCAGATTGCCGAGCAGCTCTTCGCGGCGGCCGGCATCGATGTTCATGGGCTGCACGGAGATTTCGTCGCCGCTGGCGAACTCCAGACGGTTGAAGCCGCCGAACGCCGCCCAGACTTGGTCTTGCGACCCGACGTGCTCGCGCATGACGTCGCGTTCCAGATGGATGGCATTGCGCGCCAGGTCCGGTTTCGAGCGCGGCGTGCCGTAAAAGTTGCTGACCAGATTAATCAGGCCGACAACGAACGACGAACTCGATCCCAGCCCGGATCGTGCGGGCAGGTCGCCGTCATGATGAATTTGCAGCCCCATTTCGGGCGGAAAGTGTTCAAGAACGGCGCGAACCGCGGGATGCTGGATTTCATCCAACGCGTTCACAAGTTCGATTTTCGAATGGACGATCCGATGACGGAACTCGAAGAACGGCGGCAGCTCCCGGATGGAGATGTAGCAATACTTGTCGATCGCCATGCCGAGAACGCGGCCGCCATTTTCTTCGTACCAAGCCGGATAGTCCGACCCTCCGCCGAAAAGGGAAATGCGGAAAGGCGTTCGTGAGAAAAACATGGGCGCTTCCTCAGAGTCGGTGCGCTTGGCGAACCATCGATGGATTGGCAAAACTAGCGGGATTCTCTAGTAAGTACAGTGGAGATCAGGCGAACACCATGATTTTCGGCTGGATTTCTTCGCATTCGTGGGACGACAGTCGGTTTGCGCAATGTGCGAGATACCATAACGAAAGATTGAGCGGTCATATCCGGAATGGTTGGCCGAAAACAGGGGGGGGCGCATTTATGAGCATCGACTACACACCGGAGCAGATTCAAATCCGCGACAACATGGCGCGCATCTGTGCCAAGTTCGACGACCAGTATTGGCTGGAGCGCGACGAGGACGGGGAATTTCCGGAAGATTTCTGCCAGGCCATCGCCGATGCCGGCTACATGGGCATTGCCATGCCCGAGGAATACGGCGGTGCCGGGCTCGGCATCAAGGACGGCGCGGTGATGGCACAGACGATCACCGAATCGGGTGCCGCCAACGCCGGCTTCGCCGCCGTCTCCATCGGCATCTTCGGCATGAACCCGGTGGTGGTGTTCGGCACCGAGGAACAGAAGCGCCGCTTCCTGCCGCCGATCATCAAGCGCGAAGACGTCGCCTGTTTTGGCGTCACCGAGCCCAATACCGGGCTCGACACGACGCGGCTCAAGACCCGCGCCAAATGGGACGGCGAGAAGTACATCGTCAAGGGCGAGAAGATCTGGATATCCACCGCCCAGCGCGCCAACAAGATCCTGCTGATCGCGCGCACCAAGGATCTGGGCGAGACCGAAAAGCCCATCGACGGCCTGTCGCTGTTCTACACCGATCTCGACCGCGACTACGCGGAAATCCGCGAGATCAAGAAGATGGGCAGGAAGTGTGTCGATTCCAACCAGATATTCTTCGACGACATGCCGGTGCCGAAGGACCACCTGATCGGCGAGGAGGGCAAGGGGTTCCGCTACCTGCTGCACGGCCTCAACGCCGAGCGCATCTTCATTGCCGCGTCGATGGTCGGGCTCGGCCGCTGCGCGCTTCGCCGCGCCGCCGAATACGCCAAGGAGCGCATCGTCTTCGACCGGCCCATCGGCCAGAACCAGGCGATCCAGCACCCGCTGGCGGAATCCTGGGCCGAACTCGAGGCCGCCAACCTGATGGCATTCCGTGCCGCCGACCTCTACGACCGGGGCGAGGAGTGCGGACTCGAAGCCAATGCGGCCAAGTACCTGGCCGCCGAGGCCGCCTTCAAGGCCTGCACCAACGCCGTCATGACCCATGGCGGCATGGGCTATGCCAAGGAGTTCCATGTGGAGCGCTACATGCGCGAATGCCTGATCCACCGCATCGCGCCGGTGAGCCCGCAGTTGATGCTCAGCTACCTGGCGGAGCGCGCGCTCGGCCTGCCGAAATCTTACTAGGGAGAAAAACGACAGATGTCTGGACTTTATTACGAGGAATTCGAGGTCGGCATGGAGTTCAACCATGCGCTCACCCGCACGGTCACGGAGATGGACAACATCATGTTCTGCGCCATGACCCACAACCCGCAGCCGCTGCACCTGGACGAGGAATTCTCCAAGCAGACCATGTACGGCCAGCGGCTGGTGAATTCGCTGTTCACGCTGGGGCTGATGATCGGCGTCACCGTGCAGGAGACGACGCTGGGCACGACCCTCGGCAATCTCGGCATGACCGACATCCGCTTCAAGAACCCGGTGTTCCACGGCGACACCCTGCACATGGTCACCCGCATCAAGGATAAGCGCGAGAGCAAGTCGCGCCCGGATACCGGCCTCGTCACCTTCGAGCACTTCGCCTACAACCAGAAGGACGAGGAAGTGGGCTACTGCGTGCGCGTCGGGCTGATGAAGAAGCGGGACGCGGCATGATCGTCCGTTCGTGGCTGTTCGTGCCCGGTGACAGCGAACGCAAGCTCGAGAAGGGGCGCGGCAACGAGGCCGATGCCCTGATCCTGGATTTGGAGGACGCGGTCTCCGACGACCGCCAGGAAATCGCGCGCGAGATGACCTGCGAATTCCTCAAGGCCAATCCGGACCGTTCCCGCCAGCAACTCTGGGTGCGGATCAATCCACTCGATTCAGCCCTGTCGCTGCCCGATCTCGCCGCCGTCATGCCGGGCCGGCCGGACGGCATCGTGCTGCCCAAGGTGGAGCGTGCCCAGGACGTCAACCGCCTGGCCGATTTCCTCTCGGTGCTGGAAGTGCGCGACGGGATCGAGGAAGGCTCGACCAAGATCCTCAGCGTCGCCACCGAGACCGGCGCCTCGCTGCTGACCTTCCATACCTATCTGGAGAATACCACCGAGCGGCTCACCGCCATGACCTGGGGGGCGGAGGACCTGGCGGCGTCGCTGGGCGCCAGCGACAACCGCAACCCGGCAACCGGCGAGTACGACGATGCCTACCTGATGGCCAAGTCGCTCTGCCTGGCTGCGGCGCGTGCCATCGAGGTGCAGCCGGTCGGCGTCGTCTGGGTCGATTTCCGCGACCTGGACGGTCTCGAGGCCGATTGCCTGCGCGACCGGCGGTCCGGCTTCGTCGGCAAGATCGCCATCCACCCGGCACAGTCGGAGGTCATCAACCGCGCCTTCACGCCGTCGGACGAGGAAGTCGAACACGCCGAGCGCGTGGTACGGGTGTTCGCCGAGAACCCCGGGCTCGGCACCGTCGGGCTGGATGGCAAGATGGTCGACATGCCGCACCTGAAGCAGGCGCGCAACCTGCTGGCGCTGGCCGAACAGATCAAGGCGCGGGGGTAACGGGCCATGCCGGGAACGCTCGAAGGAATCCGTGTCGTTGACCTGACCACCGTGCTGATGGGGCCCTGGGCGGCACAGATGATGGGTGACATGGGTGCCGACGTGATCAAGGTGGAAACGCCGGCGGGCGATATTTCCCGCGCCATGGGACCGGGGCGCAACCCCGGCATGGCGGCGGTGTTCATGACCACCAACCGCAACAAGCGCTCCATCGTGCTCGATCTGACCCGCGACGAGGGGGTGCAGGCGCTACGCCGGTTGATCGCCACGGCGGACGTGTTCATGCACAACTTCCGCCCCAAGGTGATGGACAAGTTCGGTCTCGGCTACGACAGTTTCAAGGACGATCACCCGGAACTGGTCTACTGCCGTGCCTACGGCTTTCGTTCCGACGGTCCCATGGCCGACAAGCCGGCCTACGACGACGTCATCCAGACGGCGGCGGGGTTCACCGACCTGATGACGCTCATCGCCGACCAGCCGCGCTACCTGCCGACCCTGATGGCCGACAAGACATCGTCCTACGCGGTGCTGACGGCGGTGCTGTCGGCGCTGGTGAACCGTGAACGCGGCGGCGGCGGCCAGGACGTCGAGGTGCCCATGTACGAGACCCTGGTCGATTTCATGATGGTCGAGCATCTCTACGGCGCCACCTTCGACCCGCCGATCGCGCAGATGGGGTACGAGCGGGTGATGAACACCGAACGCAAGCCCTACGCCACCAAGGACGGGTACCTGACGGTACTGCCCTACACCGACCGAAACTGGCGCGACTTCTTCGCCATCGCCGGGCGCGCCGAACTGATCGACGACCCGGTCTTCGCCACCCATGTGGCACGGGTGAGCAATTCCGAGCGCGTCTACGCGGTGCTCGGCGAGATCGTGGCCACCCGCACCACGGCCGAATGGGTGGCGGCGCTGGAAGCGGCCAACATCCCGGTCATGCGGGTCTACGCCAAGGAGGAACTGCTGGACGAGACGCAGCTCAACGCCACCGGCTTTTGGCACATGATCGATCACCCAACGGAGGGTCGCATCCGGCTCGCCGATCCGCCGGTGCGGTTCTTCAAGACGCCGTCGAGCATCCGCGACCTGCCGCCGACGCTAGGTCAGCAGAGCGCGGAAATTCTGGCGGAAGCGGGATATTCGAAGGCCGAGATCGAGGCGCTGATTTCAGCCGGCATCAGCCGCACTGCCTAGCGAAGCAGCCGGCCGCGCCCGGGACCTGCCCGGCGCGGCCGACGTTACGGATCAGGCCGACTTCGCGTAGGAGCGGACCAAGCGCAGGAAGTGCGTCTTGACGTTGTCGTCAGAGATTTCGTCGATCTCCTTGGCCAGCTTGATGGCGCGCGAGGAGAGCGCCGGTTCCGGGTCGCCGATGGCGCCACGGCTCAGGCCTTCGAAGAAGAAGGTGATCGGCTGGTCGAGGACCTTGCAGATCTCCCAGAGCCGGCTGGAACCGACACGGTTGGTACCTTTTTCGTATTTCTGCACCTGCTGGAAACTGATGCCCAACGCGTTGCCCAGATCGGTCTGGGTCATTCCTTTTGCCAGGCGCGCTTCGCGAACCCGTTGGCCGACGTGTACATCTGTAGGATGAGGCATATGTGAGAATTCCCGGTCAAAATGATTGTTGCTCAACATTCTACATAACAGTGAATGCGGAGCAACCGTTTTTCTGAACAATTGAGTTCAAGTTATGACCTACTAACCTTATGAAAATATTAAAATAATTCAAAAATCGATTGTTCGTGCACAAACATTTCCGGTGCTTTTTCCCGCGCTGCCGGCGATCAGCAGCGTTCCGCCGCCGGGCGGCGCGCGGTCGAGCCGCCGAGCGCGCAGCAATTCTCCTGCAAATAAGCCGCCAGGCGATCGACGGCATCGACGTCGGCGGTGTAGATCATGGAGCGCCCCTGGCGCTCGACCCGGACCAGGCCGGCCTGTTTCAATTGCGCCAGATGGAACGACAGCGTCGCGCCCGGCAGGCCGAGAAGTTCGCCGATGCGTCCGACCGGCAGGCCGGCGGGCTGGTATTCCACCAGCGTGCGAAAGATATCCAGGCGGGATTCCTGGGCAAGGGCCGCAAGGGCGGCAATGGCGTCGGTCTTTTCCATGGCTGCATGCAGGGTCGCGCACCGCCGGGGCCATGTCAACGGGCCTCCATTGCCGCCGATGCAACGCCAAGCAGCGCTGGGCAGGGCCCAGGATAGGGGGTTGTTTCCGGCGTGCCGAAGGGGCATCTTGGCGCCTTCCCAGCCGGCTCAAACGGCCGCGGTTGCCAACGGAGACATTTGCCATGAATTTCGCCCCCAATTCCCCGGAAGCCCGGGACATCGCCTACCATCTGCACGGCCAGACGGATCTCAAAGCGCATGAGAGCAAGGGGCCGATGATCATCGGCAAGGGGTCGGGCGTGCGCGTCTACGATGAAGCCGGCAATGAATACATCGAGGGCCTGGCCGGCCTGTGGTCGGTGTCGCTGGGCTTCAACGAGCCGCGTTTGGTGGAGGCGGCGAAGCGCCAGCTCGAGACGCTTCCCTATTATCATTCCTTCGCCCATAAGGCGGCGATGCCGACCATCGATTTGGCGGAGAAGCTGATCGGCCTGGCGCCGGTGCCCATGTCCAAGGTGGTGTTCCAGAATTCCGGCTCGGAAGCGGTCGACACGGCGATGAAGTTCGTCTGGTATTACCACAACGCCATCGGCAAGCCCGACAAGAAGAAGATCATCGCGCGCGTTAGCGCCTACCACGGCACCGGCATCGCATCCGCCAGCCTGACCGGCCTGACGCGCATGCACGAGGCCTTCGACCTGCCGATCACCGACCGGGTGCGGCGCACCGATTGCCCGCACTTCTACAAATTCGGCGAGGAAGGCGAGACCGAAGAGCAGTTCGCCACCCGCTGCGCCGAGAACCTGGAGAAGCTGATCGAGGAGGAAGGCCCGGAAACGGTCGGTGCCTTCATCGCCGAGCCGGTCATGGGGGCGGGCGGCGTCATCGTGCCGCCGGCGACCTATTTCGAAAAGATACAGGCGGTGCTGAAGAAGCACGACATCCTGTTCATCGCCGACGAGGTGATTTGCGGCTTCGGGCGCACCGGCAACATGTGGGGCTGCCAGACCTTCGACCTGGAACCGGACATGATCACCTGTGCCAAGGCGCTGTCGTCGTCGTACCTGCCGATCTCGGCGGTGTTCATCAATGACAAGATCTACCAGGCGGCCAAGGAAAAGAGCGGCGAGATCGGCGTGTTCGGCCATGGCTACACCTATTCCGGCCATCCGGTGCCCGCGGCGGTGGCGCTCGAGACCCTGAAAATCTACGAGGAGCGCGACATCGTCGGCCATGTGAAGAGCGTCGCGCCCGTGCTGCAGGACGGGCTCCGGCGTTTCGCCGGCCACCCGCTGGTCGGCGAAGTTCGCGGCGTCGGCCTGATCGGCGGCGTCGAACTGATGGCGGACCGCGACAAGGCGACCCCCTTCGCGCCCGCCGCCAAGGTCGGCCCGACGGTGCAGGGCATGGCTGAGCAGAACGGCCTGATTATCCGCGCCATGGGCGACGCCATCGGGTTCTGCCCGCCGCTGGTGATCTCCGCCGACGACATCGAGGAACTGCTGAGCCGCTTCGCCAAGACCCTGGATGATGCGCTCGCGTGGGCCAACGGGGAAGGTCTCGTCGCCTGAAGCGGTTCGGCAAGACTCCTGTCAGGAAAGAGCCGTAGGTTCGCGGCCGAACGCATACAGGAATAGGAAGGACAGGGTCGATGTCGCGGCTGCAGATCGTTTTCCCGATGGCCCTGGCGCTTGCGGTGGCCTCGACGGCTCCGCTTGAAGCCGCCGACCCCGCCGAGCCGGTGAAAAAGGAACAATCGCTGCGCGAGAAGTTCGCGCTTCCGACGCATGTGCAAATGTCACCGATGATGGTGCCGATCCGCCATCGTTACATGAACACCTCGGCGATCACCCTTTTCCTGGAACCGGTCAACCGCGAGGATGTGGGGCGCATCTGCAATAACGTGCCGCGGATTCGCGATGCGGTGCTGCGCCTGTTGTCGCGCGATCCGATCCCGACTTATGCCAACAAGCTGCAGCTCGACGGTATCGCCGAGCGCATGATGCCGGCGATCAATGTCGTCCTCGACGAGGAGAAGATCAAGGGGGTTCATCTGGAACCCGGCATGGTCAACCTGGCCGGCCGTGCAGGCGGTATTTCCAGGCTGCCTTTCGCCACCATCAACGGCTGCAGCGGCATCAAGGAGATCGAGGAAAAGCTCGCTGCCGAGAAGGCCAAGGCGAAGCACTGAGCCGGCCGCGGCACCTTGACAGGCGCGGCAATTGGACCAAATCTTATCTCATGGACGGCGGTGCGATTTCGGCCGCGGTCCGACGGCGCTCCCGCGCGGGAGGCCGCACCGACGCTCGCTCACGAGAGGAGACAGACCATGTCGCGCATGTCCGCATTCAACAGCCCGCTGCTGTTGGGCTTCGATCACCTGGAACGCATGCTGGACCGCGCGTCGCGCGCGTCCGCGGAGGGCTATCCTCCCTACAATATCGAACAGACCAGCGAAAACGGGCTGCGCATCACGCTCGCCGTGGCCGGATTCTCCATGGACGACCTGAGCGTCACCATCGAGGACAACCAACTGATCATCCGCGGCAAGCAGGACGACACCCAGGACACAGACCGGGTGTTCATTCACCGCGGCATCGCCGCGCGCCAATTCCAGCGCGCCTTCGTTTTGGCCGAGGGCATCGAGGTCACCGGTGCCGGGCTCGACAACGGGCTCTTGCATATCGAACTGGAGCGCATCCAGCCGGAACCGGAAGTGCGCACCATCAAGATTGAAAACGGCCTCAAGGGCGAAAAGCCCGGCGCGCGCCAGACCATCGACGTGGAAAGCAACTAGCCGGCGCGTCAGCCCCGGAACCGATCACGATATCCGAAATCCGTCATCCGCCCGTCGCCTGGCGAGGGCCGAAAAGGAGTTTCCCCCATGCAAGACCATCTCCAACCGCAATCCGCTCTCGCCGCCGAATCGCGCCAGAGTTTCGCCCAATGGGGCCTCGGCGAGGTTGCCTATATCAAACTGGAAAGTGTCGGCGGTAAGCGGCTTTTCGTTATCCACGCAGCCGACGGCGAGCGCCTGATGGCGGCCGACAGCTTCGAATTGGCGGCCGCGGCGGTGGTGCAGAACGGCCTGATGCCGGTGCACGCGCAGTAAAAAAAACGGAAGCCGGCTTAGGCCGCTTCCGTTTCCGCGTTTTCGGAAAGAATGGCGTAGAGCGCGTCCGGCGTGTCGGTGCCGCGCAGTTTCTCGCAGACCTTGTTGTCGCGCAAAATCCTGGACACCCGGGCCAGTGCCTTCAGATGATCGGCACCTGCCGATTCCGGTGCCAGCAGCAGGAAAATCAGGTCCACCGGGCGTTCGTCGATGGCCTGAAAATCGACCGGCTGCTCCAATCGGGCGAACAGGCCGTGCAGCTTTTCCAGCGATTGTAGTTTGCCGTGCGGAATGGCGATGCCGGCGCCGACGCCGGTGGTGCCTAGCCGCTCGCGTTCCATCAGCACCTCGAAGATGGCGCGTTCGTGCTCGCCGGTGATGTCGGCGGCGCGGCGGGACAACTCCTGCAGCACCTGCTTCTTGGAGGTCGCGTGAAGGTTGGCGACGACGGCATCCGCGGTGATGAGATCGGTGATCTCCATGCTCGTACCTTTTCGTCCGGTTGTGTCGGCCGGCGCTCAGCTACTGCTGTTCGCCGGGTCGATCCAGCCGATGTTGCCGTCCGGGCGGCGATAGACGACGTTGAAACCGCCGCTGGCGCTGTTGCGGAACATGACCACCGGCGCGTCGGCCAGGTCCATGCGCATCACCGCCTCGCTCACCGTCAGGGTGGCGATCTCGGTCTGCATCTCGGCGATGATCATCGGCGGCTGATCTTCGTGCGGCTCTTCGTCGGCCGTTTCCGGCTGGATCACGTATTGCTGTGCCGGCAGCAGGTTGTCGTCGTTGCGGGCTTTCTGGTGATGGTTGGAAAGCCGGCGCTTGTAACGGCGGAGTTGCTTCGCCACCCGGTCGAGCGCGCCGTCGAAGGCGCCGTAGGCATCGTTGCCGTGGTGCGCGCTCTGCACCACCAGGCCACGCGGGCCCGGATGCACCGAAATGTCCGCTTTAAACTCACCGCCGTCGCGCGAAAATACGACGGTGGCGTCAATGGCATGGTCGAAATACTTGCCGACAATGTTGATGAGGTTGTCTGTGGCGTGGGTGCGCAATGCATCTCCAACGTCCAAGTTCTTTCCTTTGACGGAGATTTCCATGAATTACGAGATCCGTTGGCTAAAGCGGGTTTTATCTTTGAATTAGGTTTCGCTGCCGACCAGGGCCGATGTCGAAGTCGGAAACCGCGAACGTCCCTTTCGACGTATACGCTGTTCCGGGCGCGTCGCGGGCTAAACTCCCCTCGGGGCCGGCGAAGGCCAGGACATTAGTTGCCGAGCCGCGGGGTGTCAACACTTCCGGGGGCTCGCGTTCCAGGCTGTTTTGGACGTCGCCCGGGAAGGGCGTAAAGCGCCCCGCAGGCTGCCCTATAGCGCCTTTTCCCGGCGCCTCTGCACCGACGACGGAATACGCATGGCTTCGCGATACTTGGCCACCGTGCGCCGGGCGATGTCGACGCCGTCGGCCTTCAGCATGGCCACCAACTTGTCATCGGAGAGAATCTTCTTCGGACTCTCGGCATCGATCAGCGCCTTGATGCGGTGACGCACGGCTTCCGCCGAGTGGGCGTCGCCGCCTTCGCTCGACGCGATGGCGGGGGTGAAGAAGTACTTCAGTTCGAAGATACCTCTGGGTGTCGCCATGAACTTGTTCGACGTCACGCGGCTGACGGTGCTTTCGTGCATCTCGATCGCCTCGGCGATGTCGCGCAGCACCAGCGGCTTCAGGTGCTGCACGCCGTGGGTGAAGAACTTTTCTTGTTGGCGCACCAGTTCGGTCGCCACCTTGAGGATGGTGGTGGCGCGCTGGTGCAGCGCCTTGACCAGCCAGTTGGCCGACTGGAACTGCTCGGTGATGTAGTGCTTGTCGGCTTTCGAGCGCACCTGCGAGCGGATCTGGGCGTAGTACTGGTTGTTGATCAGCACGCGCGGCAGGCTGGCGCTGTTGAGCTCGATGATCCAGCCGCCGCCGGGGCGCGCGCGCATCAGCACATCCGGGGTGATGGGGTGCGCCACGTCGGCGTCGAAGGGGGACGCCGGGCGCGGATTGAGCGCATGGATTTCGGCGATCATGTCGGCCAGGTCCTCGTTGTCGCAACGGCAGACCTGCGCCAGTTTCTTGAGCTCGCGCCGCGCCAGCATTTCGAGATTGTCGAGGAAAGTCGCCATGCAGGGGTCGAGGCGGTCCTTGTCCTTGAGCTGCAGGGCCAGGCATTCCTTGAGGCTGCGGGCGAAGATGCCGGGTGGGTCGAACTGCTGCAGGCGCTCGATGACGCGCTCGACCTCTTCCATGGAACAGCCCATGGCCTCGGCAACGCTTTCCACGTCGCCGCTGAGATAACCGGCCTCGTCGAGCAAGTCGATCAGTTGCACGGCGATCAGCCGCTCGTCGCCGCCGGCAAGTTCCATGGATACCTGTTCCAACAGATGATCGCGCAGCGACGGCTGTTCGCTGAGCGTCTGCTCCAGGTCCGGTTCCAACGTGTCGAAACCGCCACCCGACGACGGATAGAGGCTTTCCGCGAAGGCCGGCTCCTCCCAGGCCGACGGGCCTTCCACGTGGGCGTCGCCGGCGCCGTGCTCGTCGTGCGAATAGAGGTTGTCGTAGTCGGTGTCGAAACCCAGGTCCTGCTCGAGCGCAGCTTCCTGGGGGGCTTCGAAATCCATGTCGGCGAGGGCTTCGGGTTCGGGTTCGCCGTCGGCGACGAGGTCGTCGGCGTGCACGTCCCGGGGCTCGTCGCCGGCCTCGCCGGCGACCGGTTCGTCGCGCTCGAGCATCGGGTTTTCGCTCAGTTCCTGCTCGACGTAGGCGGCGAGATCCAGGTTGGAGAGTTGCAGCAGCTTGATCGCCTGCTGCAACTGGGGGGTCATGATGAGCGCCTGGCTCTGGCGCTGTTCTAGCCGGGGGGCGAGGACCATGGGTCTACGTCAGAGACTGAAGCGGTCGCCCAGGTAGACACGGCGAACGTCTTCGTTGCCGACGATATCCGTTGGCGCCCCCTCCATCAGCATCATGCCGTCATGGATGATGTAGGCGCGGTCGATGACGTCGAGGGTTTCACGGACATTGTGGTCGGTGATCAGGACGCCGATGCCGCGGTCCTTGAGGTGCGCCACCAGGTCGCGGATGTCGCCCACCGCGATGGGGTCGATTCCGGCGAAGGGTTCGTCGAGAAGCACGAAGTGCGGGTTCGATGCCAGCGCCCGGGCGATTTCGACGCGCCGGCGTTCGCCGCCGGAAAGCGCCAGTGCCGGTGTGCGGCGCAGGTGCGTGATCGAGAACTCGGCCAGCAGCGCATCGAGGATGGCCTCGCGCCGATCACGGGATTTCTCCGCCACCTCGAGGACGGCGCGGATGTTGTTCTCCACCGTCAGGCCGCGGAAGATCGAGGCCTCCTGCGGCAGGTACCCGATGCCGAGGCGCGCGCGCCGGTACATGGGCAGGCCGGTGATTTCGGCGCCGTCGAGGACGACGCTGCCGTGGTCGGGCTGGATCAGGCCGGTAATCATGTAAAAGCATGTGGTCTTGCCGGCGCCGTTGGGACCGAGCAGGCCGACCGCTTCGCCGCGCTGCAGTTCCAGGCTGACGCCGCGCACCACGGGGCGCTTCTTGAAACGCTTGCCGATGTTGATCGCGGCGAGGCCTCGATTGTCCGCGACCAGGCGCGGGCCCCGGCTTTCGGCCTCATCGGTACGGTGCATCTGGACCGTCGAATCCGTCAAGATTTCATCCCCTGTCGGGCTGTTTTTCAGTCCCGGGCGGTGGATCGCGCGGCCGGATCGACTACGGGTTCTTTCGCGGCCGCAAGACACCCCTCACTCGATTTGTACCGCCGTTGGCATCAGATTTGCAAGTGTGAAGTCTGCTGATCCCCGTATTCAGGTTCACCTCGGCGCTGCAGCCTTTCAGCGTACTGCCGTCGCGCAGAATCTTGACGTCACCGCTGAGCGTCGCAATGCCGCTATCGACGTTGTAAACACCGCGCTTGGAGATCGCCGTGTCGTTCTGGGTGATGACCTTGACCTCGTCGAAAGCCTCGACCCGGTGCAGTTCGTTGGCGCCGGACTTGCCGCGCTTGAAATAGGCGGCGAGCACCTCGGCGCGCAGTTCCCGGTCCTGGCGCTTGGCCATGGCATTGCCGCGGGCCACCGCCATCTGGCGCTTTTCCCAGTATTCCAATTGCCGCTCGGCGGTGATCAAGTCGGTGGGTGTCACCAGCTTTACCTGCTTGCCGCCGCTGAGCACGAGAATGCCGTCGTCGACGTTGTACACCCCTTGGGCGCCGTAGGCGGTGCCGTCAGGCGATTTGATACGGACCTTGCCAATGGCGTCGAGGCGCCAGATATCGGTGTTGCCGCCGGCGTTCTCGCGGTAATAGGCGCGCAATTCATCGGCGTAGACCGTGACCTCGCCGCGCACCGCGCGGGCGTTGCCGCGGGCGACGAACACCAGCCGGTCCTGCTGCCATTCGATGCCGTTGTCGGCGAACACCTCGATCGGGGCGTCGCCGCCCGAGAAATTAAGGCTCTGGGCGAGGCTGCCGCCGGCCGTGAGGACGGCGGCGAGCGCCAGGGCCAGCGCCATGGCCAGCGGGAAGGCCAGCGGTAGTGCGCGGATCATATGTTTCGGGGCGCGGGTCATGGCGACGGCGGTTTGGCTCCGGGATAGAGGGTGAGTTTCGATCGTCCCAGGAAATGTATAACGTTTCCTTTATTGACCATGCGGAATCCGGCCGCTTCCAGCCGCCCGAACGGACCTTGGCCCTCGACCGGATCGTTGCTGGTGGCGGCGCCGGCCGTCAGGTCGATGGCGGCGCGTTCGGTACGGAACTCATAGCCGGAATCATGGTAGAGGTTGACCTCACCGGCCAGATTGAGCGTCTTCTCGGTGCGTGAATAATCGCCGTCGTTGGCGGTCAGCACCAGCCAGGTACCGTCTTCCAGGGTGATGTCGGCCTTTGGCATGACCAAGGTGACGCGCGTGCCCTGGTCGGAAATATTGCGCGCCAGGTCGGCGGTGATGGAAAACGGCTGGTTGTCGCTGTCGGTGCCAACGTAACGCGGGTTGATCATCGACGGGTCGTCCGAACCCGCCAGCTTCATCACCGTGATCCCAAGCCGGAAGCGCAGGTCGCTGGTATTGATGTGCGGCCAGGCGACGACCAGCACGATCACCGCCAGCGCCGCCACCGGCAGCAGGAACTTCATCAGGCTGACGAACCGCGAATAGGCGCGCGAGTGCGGCAGGCGGTTGGTGCCGGCACCGTAGGCGGCGGCGCGTTCGCGGATGTCGGCCGATGCCGGTGCCGCGGGATGAAATTCGGTGGAGGTGGCCAATGCCCCGGCCCCGGTTCAGGCGACGCCGGCGCGCAGGCAGTCGTGGATGTGCAGGATGCCGAGCGCGCGGCGTCCCTCGATGACGAATAGGTTGGTGATCGACTTGTCGTTCATCACCGCTAGTGCCTCGCTGGCCAATGCGTCGGGGCCGATGGTCGCCGGGTTTCGGGTCATCACCTCGGCGGCCGTCGCGGCGAGCATCTCCGGCGACATGTGGCGACGCAAATCACCGTCGGTGATGATGCCCTGGAAACGCCCGTCGGTGTCGACGATGCCGGCGCAGCCGAAGCGTTTTTCGGTCATGGTGATGAGCACTTCCGACATCGGCGCCTCGGATGCCACCAGCGGTAGTTCTTCGGTGCCGTGCATGATGTCGGAAACCTTGAGCAGGCGCTGGCCCAGCTTGCCGCCGGGATGCAGCGCGCGGAAGTCGGCCGGCGAGAATTGCTTGCGTTCCAACAGCGCCACCGCCAGCGCATCGCCGAGCGCCAGGGTCAGGGTCGTCGACGTGGTCGGCGCCAGACCCATGGGGCAGGCTTCCGGCGCGTTTGGCAAGATCAGCGCCGCGTCGGCGGCCTCGGCCAGGGTGGAGGCGGCAACCGAGGTCACCGCAACCAGCGGAATCGAGAACCGCGCGCAATAGGCCACCAGGTCGGCCAGTTCCGTGGTCTCGCCGGAATTGGACAGCATGAACAGCGAATCGGCGGTGGTGATCATGCCGAGATCGCCGTGCGAGGCCTCGCCGGGATGCACGAAAAACGCGGGCGTGCCGGTCGACGCCAGCGTGGCGGCGATCTTGCGGCCCACGTGGCCGCTCTTGCCCATGCCCGAGACCACCACGCGGCCCGCCGTCGCCGCCAGGATGTCGAGCGCCGCGATGAAGCTGGGGCCGAGCGAATTGGCAAGCTGGGTGAGGGCGTCGGCCTCGGTTTCCAGCACCCGCCGGGCCGAGGCCAGGTCGTCGTGGGCGGTCATTTCCGTCTCCGCCTCCAACGAGGCGCCTTCGCGGGTTGGTGTCATAAGCTTCGAGGGTATCCGAGGTTTCCGGTCAACGGCGGTGCCGCGCCGCGTCTCTCATGCGGCGCTTCATACCATCATGCGCCGAAGGTCCGGTTTGGTCAATGAATCCCGCCCCTTAAGGCCCGATGACGCGGATGTCAGTGGGCGAAAATATCGGTTTCGGCCCAGCCTTGCAGGTCCAACTGCGCGCGCGCGCTCAGGAACCGGAAGCATCGCTCGGCCAGTTCCGTTCGGCCTTCGCGCGCCAGCATCACGTCCAGGCGCTCGCGGATGGCGTGCAGATTGAGCACATCGGCGGCGGCGTAGCGCAGTTGCTCGGCGCTTAACTCGGCTGCCGCCCAGTCCGACGATTGCTGCTCCTTCGACAGTTCGATGCCGAGCAGTTCCTTGGTCACGTCCTTGAGACCGTGGCGGTCGGTGTAGGTGCGGACCAGCTTGGACGCGATTTTGGTGCAATAGACCGGCGTCACGTCGACATCCAGATATTGCTTGAGGATCGCCACGTCGAAACGTGCGAAATGGAATATCTTGGGCGTCGCGGCGTCGGACAGCAACGCCTTCAGGTTGGGCGCCGAATAATCGTCGGCGGCGAACTGCACCAGGTGGCAGACGCCGTCGCCGGCGGAAAGCTGTGCCACGCAGAGCCGGTCGCGGAGCGGGTTCAGGCCCTGGGTCTCGGTGTCGATGGCGACGCCGTCGGGAAACTTGAGCCCGCCGGGCAGGTCTCCCTTATGGAGTTCGATGGCATTGGGTTTCTTGGCCGGGAAATACTTCAACGCGCTTTCCCCCGATGAGCATTGGCCCGCTAAGGTTTGGGGCGTCTCACGAGAATGGTGCCCAGGAGAAGACTCGAACTTCCACGACCTTGCGGCCACAGGTACCTGAAACCTGCGCGTCTACCAATTCCGCCACCTGGGCCAGGTGAGCTTGGCGCGCCAGCGGCGCTGGAGGCACTGCTTATTGCGCTCTGGCGCCGATGTCAATACGCGCGTGCGCGCTCGGGCGAAGCGATGCTATATTCCGGTTTCGGTTGTGACACTCGGCAAGACTATCAGGCGGAGGAACGATGAGCAGACAGGTGGTGACGGTTTTCGGCGGTTCCGGTTTTGTCGGCCGCCATCTGGTTCACAAACTGGCGGCGACGGGCGCGGAAATCCGTGTTGCCGTGCGCGATGTGGAAGCAGCCATGTTCCTGAAGCCCGCCGGCAACGTCGGGCAGATCGTACCATGGCAAACCGACGTCACCAGGCCCGACCAGGTGGCGACGGCGGTGGCCGGCGCCGATGTTGTCATCAACCTGATCGGCATTCTGTATGAGCGCGGCGCGCGCACCTTCCAGCGCATGCACGTCGACGTGGCCGGCGCCATCGCCAAGGCCGCTGCCGATGCCGGCGCCAAACGGTTTCTGCACATGTCGGCGTTGGGCGCCGATCCGGCCAGCCCGGCCGCCTATGGCCGCACCAAGGCGGCCGGCGAGGCGGCGGTAAAGGCGGCCTTTCCGGAAGCCACCATTTTCCGGCCCAGCGTCATCTTCGGGCCCGAGGACAATTTCTTCAACCTGTTCGCCGGGCTGATGCGTTTCACCCCGGCGATGCCGGTGATTGGTGCGCCGGCGCTGCCGAAGATTTCCTGGGGCGAGGGCGGCCTGAAAGTCGATCTGTTTGGCGACGGCGGCTGCAAGTTCCAGCCCGTGTTCGTCGGCGACGTGGCCGCTGCGATGATGCGCGCCATCGACGATCCCGCGGCCAAGGGTGCGTGCTACGAGCTTGGCGGCCCCCGGGTTTACAGCTTCAAGCAGGTCATGGAACTGATCCTGGCGGCGACGGAACGCAAGCGCCTCTTGGTGCCGGCGCCGCTCGGCGTGGCGGCGTTGAAGGCGATGTTCCTGCAATTGCTGCCGAAGCCGCTACTGACGCCGGACCAGGTGAAGCTGCTTGGGGTCGACAACGTGGTTTCCGGATCGCAACCGGGCCTCGAGGCGCTGGGGATATCGCCGACGGCGGCGGAGGCGGTGCTGCCGACTTACCTCAACCGGTTCCGCACGCCCGCGCACCAGGGCGCGCACGCGGTCTGAGACTGCCCGTCATTTGATCGATCAATAGCTCGGCGGCAGGCCGTCGCCGATGCCTTCGGTCTCGCCCGCTGCCGCGGCGAGGATCAACTCGCCGAATTCCCGCAGGAACACCGACCCCCTGACCGTGCGTTGGATCAGCACGCTGCGGCGGTCGTCGTCGTCGGTCTTGCGGCGCACCAGGCCAAGCTCGCTCAGACGGTTGACGGCGCGGGTGATGGCCGGTTTCGAAACGTTCAGCAGTTCCGCGAGGCCGCGCACCGTGTGCTGCGGCGGCGTCAGGTAGACGCTGAGCAAAAGCGCCATCTGCCGCGCCGACAGGTCCGGCGCGTCAGCGCGCACGCTGGCGACGATGGCTCGGCGCCAGATGTCCAAGGCCTGCAATTCGTTGAGGTCGACGCTGCTCACGCCCGTTGATTTCCCCGTCGATACATTGTTTCGTTAACGTAACTTCTACGGGATTTCGGGGTTTCCGGCAATCCCCCTCGACGGCGGTCGTTTCGGTGCTGTTAGGTTGCGGAGCCGAAACGCGCGCGGAAGGCGTCAAAAGCGGCGCGCAGCCCCATGGCCTCGCCGCCCTCAGGCCGGCCCGGCTTGGCGCTGCGGTTCCAGGCCATCAGGTCGATATGCGCCCAGGGCACGGCCTTGCCGGCGGCGGTCTCGACGAAGCGCTCGAGGAACAGGGCGGCGGTAATGGCGCCGCCGAAGCCGCCTTCCGGCGCGTTGTCGAGATCAGCGATCTTGCCTTTCACCAGCTTGGCGTAGCCTTGCCAGAGCGGCATCCGCCACAGCGGGTCGCCGGCCCGCTCGGCGCCGGCCAGAAGTTCGGCCGCGAGCCCGTCGTCGTTGCAGAACAGCGCCGGCAAATCGGTGCCGAGCGCAACCCGCGCCGCGCCCGTCAGTGTCGCGAAATCGAGGATCATCTCCGGCTCGTCGGTTGCCGCCTCGTAGAGCGCGTCGGAGAGGATCAGCCGACCCTCGGCGTCCGTATTGTTGATCTCCACGGTCAGGCCCTTGCGGGTCATGATCACGTCGCCCGGACGCATGGCGTTGCCGGCAATCGAATTTTCCACCGCCGGCACCAGCACCCGCAGCCGCACCTTGAGGCCCGAATCCATGATCATGCCGGCCAGGCCCAGCACATGCGCGCCGCCGCCCATGTCCTTTTTCATCAGCTTCATGCCGGCTGCCGACTTGATGTCGAGCCCGCCGGTATCGAAACAGACGCCCTTGCCGACCAGCGTCAGTTTCGGTGCCGCGGGATCGCCCCAGGCGATGTCGATTAGCCTGGGCGCGCGGTCGTGGGCGCGGCCGACGGCGTGGATGGCGGGGAAATTGCCATCAAGCAGGTCTTCGCCGACGGTCACCTTGCACTGGGCACCGTATTCGCCGGCCAGCCGCTCGGCCGCCTCGGCCAGGCTGTCGGGGCCCATGTCGGCGGCCGGTGTGTTGATCAGGTCGCGGACCAAATTGATGAAGCGGATGGTGCGCCGCGCGTGCGCGATATCGACGCCGGCGGAGACCGCCAACGTCGGCTGGCCCTTGGCGCCGGCCTCGGCCCTATAGCGATCGAAACGGTATTGCGCCAGGCCCCAGGCGGCGGCCAGGTCGGACGCCCATGCGGGTTCCGCGTCGGCGTCGAGCGCATAGGTGCCGACCGGCAGGCCGGTCGCCAGCGGCGCCCAGTCCCAGAGCCCCGGCGCGTCGGGAATGCCGAACAACACCCGCGCGACACCGCCGGCGTCGCCAGGGACCAGGGTCATGGCACCGGCTTCGCCGTTAAAGCCTGTGGCGGCGGTCCAGGCCTGCAGGGCGTCGGATTGCCGGGCGATCCAATCGGCGAAGGCGCCGGTGGGGATCGCGGTGATGGGGAGTGCGCCCGAGGCGCTTTCGATCAAGGTATCAGCCATGCCTTCGCTTATACCAGTGCGGCCGCCCAAATCAACGCAATCGGCTTTCTGCCGGCGCGGCGACGGAGTAAACTCAGGCCCATGTCGTTCACCCTGATCATCGGCAACCGCAACTATTCGTCCTGGTCGCTGCGCGCCTGGCTGGTCATGAAGCTCACCGGCGCGGCGTTCGACGAGGTGGTGATTCCCCTGGACCAGCCCGAAACGCACCGGGCCATCCTGGCGCATTCGGCGGCCGGCCGGGTGCCGGTGCTGCGCCACGGCGATGTGACCGTATGGGATTCGCTGGCCATTGCCGAATACCTGGCGGAACTGTTCCCCGACAAGGGCCTGTGGCCGGCGTCGCAGGCAGCACGCGCCGAGGCGCGCGCGGTAACGGCGGAAATGCATGCCGGTTTCGCCGCGCTGCGCGGCCAACTGCCGATGGACCTCCGCGCCATCCAACCCATGGACAAGGTCTCGGCGGCGGTGCGCGAGGACGTCGACCGCATCTCCAGAATCTGGACCGGCTGCCGTCGGCGCTGCGAAGGCAACGAGCCTTTTTTGTTCGGCGGTTTCGGTATCGCCGACGCGTTCTACGCGCCGGTGGTCGGGCGCTTTCGGACCTACGGCATCGAACTCTCCGGCGAGGCTGCCGCCTATGCCGATGCGGTCTGGCGGTGGCCCGACATGCAGGCCTGGCTCGACAAGGCCAACGACGAATCCTGGTCCATCGATAACTTCAAGATCTGAGGCGGGCTCGGCGGATGATTTTCGAATGGCTGAAGGGATTGTTCGCGCGGAGCGACGAAGCCTGGGCGCGGCAACTGAACCGGGATGCGCCGCTGATCGTCGAGCATGCGGAACGGATGTTCAAGCCGCCGCGCCTGGCCGAGGTCACCGCCGCCTTCGCCGAGCACTTGGCGCGTGCGCACCAGATGTTCGGCCAGGCCTCCATCGACCTGCGCCGCGCCGAGGACGAATACCGCAAGCTGCACCGCGAGGCGCGTCGCCGCAACGCGCAGACGGATCTGACGGCCATGACCCTGGTCATCATTCACCTGCGCTCGGAGAGGATCGGCGTCGCCGCGGCGCCGGCGCGTGCCGTCATCGACCAGTTCGCCGCCCGCTGGGGCCCGGAAGAGGCAGCGCGTTGGGAGGAAGAGCAGAAAGCCCTGTTGGCCGAAATCGAGAAGGAAGAGGGGCGCTAGAGCCGTTAAAGGTCCTAGAACCCCTGGCGCCGGCGGCGGCTCCAGCTTTCGAACAATTTCCAGCGCACCACCGGAATGTGCTCGAAGGCTTTGCGCGGCACGGCGTAGACTTGGCTGTTTTCCTTGGCGTGCAGGGAAAACAGCCGGGGCGCGCCCAACAACGCCGATTCTTCACCGAAGAAATCGCCGGTATGCAAAAGCTCGGCCTCGGCATCCTCGTTGAGCCGGATCAGCAAGCCGGACCGCACCAGAAACAGCGAGTCGGCCGGCAGCTCCGAGACCTTCGGGTGTCCGTCGAGAGTCAGCAGCGACATGGCTTTGGCCACCGCGTTCTGGGTCGGGTGCGAGAGCGATTCGCCGAACAGCCGGGTGCGCAGCAGGAAGTCGCGCATCTCCTCCAGCCGCACGATCTCGGAAAACAAGCCGTTGGCGTTGAGGAAGTCGCGGTAGGTCTCGGCCTTGATGTGCAGCGCGCGCACGTAGCTGGCGGCACGGAAACGCTCCTCCGACGGTAGCTTGTGCAGGCCGGTGGTTTCGCCGATGAAGGCCCCGGCGGAAATCCGGTTGGTGGCGCCGGTGTCGGAATCGTGCATTTCCACGTTGCCGGTAAGCACCAGGTAGATAGCCTCGTTGACGGCGCTTTCCTCGATCAACGTGTCGCCCGGCGCGAAGGTTTCCACCGGGTTGTCCATCAGGTCCTGCAGCGCGCCTGGCGGCACGTCGGGGAAGTTGGCGCGCAGATAGGTGTCCGTGAAACGTTCCATGAAGGCCGACTTGCCGGGAATCAACACGTCGACGGCGCCGAAGGTGGCGCGGCCGCCGATGGCGGATTCCTCTGTGTTCAGCTCGCGCGCCAGGTGCGAAAAAAGGATGCGGCCCGACGTGTCGTCGGCGAAATCCGCCGCCATGCCGTGGATCATGCCGCCGCCGATATCGACTTTCTTCAGGTCCGCCGGCTCAAGGTAGTCGGCCCGCGTACGCTCGGTCAGGTCCAGGGGCAGCCCGTCCGTCGGGTCCGCCAGCATGCCGTCCAGCACCATGAGCGAGGCGGCGTCCGCCAGGTGGGTGAAGCTGCGATAGCCGTCCGCCCCCTTGACCCGAAAACGGAAGATGGTGGTTTCCACAGGATGCGGCGAATAGACGGGTTCCACCTCCAGGCCGCCGATATCGTTCCAGGTGCCCATGGTGAGGTCGACGGGGTCGAAGTAGTGGACGAAATCGCCTTCCTCGATGCCCAGCAGCGCCGCGAACTTCTTCGCGACGGAAGCGCGGACCAACGGCGTGGCCATGAACTTGATGCGGTGATCGGCCTGCATCAACGTGGTCAGGCCGGCGAAATGGTCGTCATGGCCGTGCGTTTGGAAGATGCCCTCGACTTCGTTGATGCCGATACCCAGCGTGTTGAGGATGGTCTCCAGGTTGGGGCCGGCGTCGATCAGGTACAGCCGGCCCTCGTACATCAGGACGCTCGACATGCTCGGCCGTTCGGTGTCCCATCCGTCGCCCTCGCCGGTGTGCAGCACGGCGAAGTACTCCCGCTCCACATCATGGAAATCCAACCGGTATGGCGACGAGTAGCGTTCGCCCGGCGCCAGGTTGAGGTCGATTTCGACGATCTCGCCCTTGATGGCGAAGCGGAAATGGTTGCGTTTCATGCGCTGCACCGTGACGCCGTCACGGATCTCGGTGATCTCGTGGCCCAGTTCCAGCGGTTCCAGCAGGTCGGTGGGTTCGGCGATCTTGCCGAAGGCGAACTTCAGCTTGATTGCCATCATCTCCCGCGCCTTGTCGGGGGCGGTGCCGGCGTCGATGATTTCCTGTTCTGTCAGCAGGCCGTAGTTGCCGCGGTGGATGTATTCCAGTTGCGTGTGCAGTTGATCCTTGTCGCCCATCAACAGCGGCCGCTGGCCGGTATTGCAGGGGTGGCCGGGGATCAACATGCCCTGACGATAGAGCATCTGCAGCACCGGGAACTCGGCCAGGTTGGCGAAACCGCCGCCTTGCAGCGGCACGTCGGACAAGAGGATGGCGTTAGGGCCGGTCTCGTAGGCGACGCCGTTCTTCTCGGCCGGTGCGATCAGCCCGGCGCGCATCAGGTGCTTGACGCTGTCGGCCGGACAGCCGCATTGGATGCGGAGATCCGCACTCGGCACTTCCACCCAGACGACGCCGGGTGCCACATCGATCATCTTGAGGCCGGACATTCACCGCCTACCTGCCCTGGTCGTCGAGTTTAGCCTTTGTTTGTAGCGCTTTCCTGGATCGCCCGCCAGACCCGTTCAGGGGTCAGCGGCATTTCCAGGTCCCGGACGCCCAGGTCGTCGAGCGCATCGAGCACGGCGTTGACCACCGCCGGCATGGCGCCGATGCAGCCCGCCTCGCCCGATCCCTTGACGCCAAGCGGGTTCTTCTTGGTCGGCGCGCCCTCGTAGTAACCGATTTCCATGTTCGGGATATCGCCGGCGCGCGGCAGCGCATAGTCGCTCAAGGATGCGCTCAACAACTGCCCGCTCTCCGGATCGTAGACGATGTTTTCCATCAACGCCTGGCCGATGCCCTGGGCGACGCCGCCCATAACCTGGCCGTCGGCGAGCATCGGGTTGATGACGGTGCCGAAGTCGTCCATCACCCAATAGCCGACCACCTTGACAACGCCGGTCTCGGGATCGACCTCGACCTCGGCGGCGTGGCAGCCGTTGGGGATGGAGATGATCTCGCGCGCGAAGACGCACTCGCTGTCGAGCCCGTTGCCGCCATCGCCGCCCTCGGCGCCGCCGGCCTGGAAGCCGGCCTCGATCGCTTCGCGGACGGTCATGGTGTGGTTGGTGTTGGCTTCGAAGAAGCGGCCGTCGGCGAATTCCACCCTGTCGGCATCAATGCCGAAAGCCTCGGCGGCAAGTTTCTTGCCTTTATCGATGACCTCCCTCGCCGCCAGCAAAACCGACGAGCCGCCGACCTCCATGTTGCGCGAGCCACCGTGGCCGCCGCCCATGGGCGTGGCGTCGGTGTCGGCCTGGCGGAAATGAATGTCGTCGAGTTCGAGCCCCAGGCTGGCGGCGAAGATCTGCGACAACGAGGTCTCGATGCCCATGCCGGTGGAATGGGCGCCGGTGGCGAGTTCGACCGTGCCGTCGCGGTTGAAGGTGATGGTGGTGTGTTCCTTCGGCCCGCCGCCGGTGCATTCCAGGTAGGGTGCGATGGCGAAACCGCGCTTCAAGCCCCGGGCGGCGCTGTCGGCGACACGCGCCGCGTAGCCGGGCCGGTCGCTCATCTCCAGTGTTTTCTCGAACAGGTACGGGAAGTTGCCGCAGTCGACGTCCAGGTTCATGGCCGTCTTCAGCGGCAGTTCGTCGGGGCGGAGCAGGTTCTTGCGCCGAAGCTCCACCGGGTCGATGCCGATCTGGCGCGCCGCGAGCTCGATGATGCGCTCGGTCTGGTAGGTGGCCTCGGGCCGGCCGGCACCCCGGTAGGGGTCCATCAGCGCGGTGTTGGTGAAGACGCCGGTGCCGGTGTAGTACATGGCCGGAAAGCGGTAGGGGCCGCCCTGGGTGCGGGCCGAGCCGCCGGTAATGGTGAATGGCCCGACGGTGGCGCAAAAGGCGCCGATGCCGCCGAGGCTCTCGGTCTTCAACGCTCGGAAACTGCCGTCGGCATCGAGCGCGATGGTGACGGTGCTCGATTGGCCGCGTCCATGGGTGTCGGCGAGAAACGATTCGGTGCGGCTGTTGATCCACTTCACCGGCCGCTTCAGTTCCCTGGCAGCGTGCAGCAACAGCGCCGGTTCGCCGTAGATGCCGTTTTTGGCGCCGAAGCCGCCGCCCACGTCGGGCGCCAGGTGGTGCAGCTTGGATGTATCGATCTTCAGCACGTCGTCGGTGTAGGAACCGCGGTTGGCGTGAATGTTCTGCGATGCGTTGTAGAGGGTGAAGCTGTCGGTTTCGGCATCGTAGTCGGCGACGGCGCCGCGCGGTTCCATGGGCACAGAGGTGACGCGATTGTTGACCACGTAGAGCGTCACCACGTGATCGGCCTCTTGCAGCGCTTTCTCGACGCCGTCCTTGTCGCCCAGCTCGAAATCGACGCAGAAATTGCCGGGGATGTCGTCCCAGAGCTGCGGCGCGCCGTCGGCCCGGGCGGCGGCGGGGTCGGTAACGGCGGGCAGCGGTTCGTAGTCGACCTCGATCAGTTCCATGGCGTCGAGCACCAGCGATGGCGTGTCCGCCACCACCAGGGCGACCTCCTCGCCGACGAAGCGCACCCGGTCGATGGCGATGCAGTGGCGCGGCGGCTGGTTCAAGGGCGTGCCGTCGATCTTGGTCTTGACGCCTGAACGGGTCGGGATCGGCCCATAACCGGCCTTCCTCCAGTCGTCCCCGGTGACCACCAGGTGCACGCCCTCCGTGGCCAGCGCCTGGCTGGCATCGATGCCGTTGATCTTCGCATGGGCGTGCGGCGAGCGCAGCACGCCGGCATAGGCCTGGCCGTCGAAATTGACGTCGCCGATATAGCGCCCCGAGCCGGTGAGGAAGCGCTGGTCTTCGCGCCGGCGAACCGATTGGCCGATGGCGACTGTGTTGGGTTCCGATCCGTCCATGCTACCGCTCCTCAAGCCAGCCGGGCCACGCAGCGCCGCGCCAGCACGCCGATCAGATGCGCGCGGTACTCGGCCGAAGCATGGATGTCCGTGTTCAAATCGTCGGCGGCGATGGCGATGCCGTCCAGCGCGTCTGGGCGGAAGCCGGCAGCCAACGCTTGTTCCATCTCCGTGACCCGGAAGGCGCAGGGGCCGGCGCCGGTGACGGCGACGCGCACCTCGGTCCCGGTCCGGGCCACCATGACGCCGACCAGAGCGAAGCGTGACGCCGGGTTCTCGAATTTCTCGTAGGCCGCCGCGTCCGGCACCGTGAAGGAGACGGCGGTGATCAACTCGCCGTCATCCAACGCCGTCTCGAACAGGTCGACGAAGAAATCCCCAGCGGCGATTTCCCGTTTCGAGGTCTTGACCGTGGCGCCCAGCCCCAAGAGCGCGGCCGGATAGTCGGCGGCCGGGTCGTTGTTGGCGATGGAACCGCCGATGGTGCCGCGGTTGCGCACGTGCGGATCGCCGATGCGCCCGGCCAAGGCCGCCAGCGCCGGGATCGCCGATTTGACGGTCTCCGACGCCGCCACCTCTGCGTGCGGGGTCATGGCGCCGACGGTCAGCGTGCCGTCGGTGAGTTCAATCCCGGAAAGCCCCTTGATCGTGCCCAGGTCGATGACGTCGGTGGGCATCGCCAAGCGTTGCTTCAGGACCGGGATCATGGTTTGGCCGCCGGCCAAGAACTGGCCGTCGTCGGCGGCTTCGAAGGTTTCCAGCGCCGCCTCCAGGGTGGCGGGATTGTGATAGATGAAATCGTACATGTCAGGCCCCTTCGCGCATGGCTTTGGCGCCATCCAGGATCGATTTGACGATGTTCTGATACCCGGTACAGCGACAAAGGTTTCCCTCCAGCCCGTCACGCACGTCGCGCTCGCTTGGATCGGGATTCTTTTCCACCAGCGCCAGCGCCGCCATCACCATGCCCGGCGTACAGAAGCCGCATTGCAGGCCGTGGTTGTCGCGAAACGCCTCCTGCATGGGGTGCAGTTCGCCATCGGGTCCGCCGGGGGCGACGCCTTCGATGGTGGTGACACTCGCGCCGTCCGCCTGCAGCGCCAACATGGCGCAGGATTTCACCGATCGGCCGTCGACGTGCACGGTGCAGGCACCGCACTGGCTGGTATCGCAGCCGACGTGGGTGCCGGTCAGGCGCAGCGTCTCGCGCAGGAAATCCACCAGCAATGTGCGGCCCTCGACCTCGCCGGAGACCGCCTTGCCGTTTACCGTCATGCTAACGCTTGGCATGTCGCTTTTCCTCCCCTTCGTCCGTTCTCGGCATAACTTCGACCAATCTAGCCCAGGTCCGGCCGGGCGAAAAGCGGCGAAAAGCGTTGCCTGGGAAGGCTTCTAACACTATCTGTCTCCCGGTAACGCTGAATTCAAGGGCGGGAGCGACAGCCATGAAAATGACCGAGGAAATTCGTATCGAGGCGCCGCGCGAGCAGGTGTTCGCCGCGCTTAATGATCCCGACATCCTGCGTCAGGCGATCCCCGGCTGCCAGGAGCTGGAAAAAATCTCCGATACCGAACTCGCCGCCACGGTGCAGGCCAAGGTCGGCCCGGTGAAGGCCAAGTTCAAGGGTCAGGTTACGCTTTCGGACATCAACGCACCGGAAAGCTACACCATCTCCGGCGAGGGCAAGGGCGGTGCCGCCGGTTTCGCCAAGGGCAGCGCCAAGGTGAGCTTGGCGGAAGACGGCGCCGCGACGATCCTAACATACGAGGTCGACGCCGAGGTCGGCGGCAAGCTGGCGCAGATCGGCAGCCGGCTGATCGAGGGCACGTCGAAAAAGCTCGCCGGAGAATTCTTCGATGCTTTTTCCGCCCTGGTCGCCCCTACGGATGCCGCGGCAGACGCCCAATCCGAAGCGCCTGCGCCGACGGAGGCCCCGGCGCCGGAAGCCGCCGCGCCCAAGCCCGGCGGCATTTCGCCCATGGTGTGGATGGTCGGCGGCGCCATTGCGCTGGCGCTCGGTATCTGGCTGCTCACCCAGTAACCAAAAGAAAACGATCAGGCCGGCCGGCGAAGTGCCTGGGTGATCTGGGCCAGCGCCGCCAGCGCGATCTCGGCCGGGTTCTGCGCACCGATATCGAGTCCCACCGGCGCGTGAATGCGCGCGATCTGGTCTTCCGCTATGCCGGCCTCCCTGAGCCGGTGCAGCCTCGCCGCGTGGGTCTTCTTGGAGCCCAGGCAGCCGATATAGAAAGCCGGGCTTTCGAAGGCGGCATGCAACGCCGGGTCGTCGAGCTTGGGGTCGTGGCTGAGGGTGACGATGGCGGTGCGGGTATCGGGTTGCAGGTCCTCAAGGGCGGTCGACGGCCAGCGCCGGTCGAGTTTGACGCCGGGGAAGCGCTCGTCGGTGCTCCAGGTATCGCGCGGATCGATGACCGTCACGTCATAACCGATGCGTGCCGCCATTTCGGCCAGCGACTGGGCGATATGCACGGCGCCGACGATCATCAGGCGCAGGTGCGGATTGTAGATGCGCGCGAACAGCGGCCGCTCTTCGTCCTCGCCGATCATGCCGCTTTTGTCGGTTGCGAAGCGCCCGGCCAGTTCGTCTGCCTGCGTGGCGGACAAGGAAAGTTCGCCATGGGTGACGGCGCCCCCCGACCAGAGCGCCATGGCGCCGGTGGCGGGATCGGTCAGCAGCGCCGACGGGGTCTCCGTGGCGCGCGCCGTTTCCAGCGCATCCAGGACCGCCGCCGAGGCGTCATCGACGGCGGTGACGAACACCGAGACCTTGCCGCCGCAGGCGAGACCCGCCTGCCAGGCGTCCGCGTTGGCAATGCCGAAATCGAGCGTCGTGGCGCCGCCGTCGCGGATGCGGGCGAGGGCCTCGGTCACCACCTCGCCCTCGATGCATCCGCCCGACACGGAGCCCTCGAAGGCCTGGTCGTCGCGCACGCAAAGCTGGCTGCCGGCCGGGCAGGGCGACGAGCCCCAGGTGCGCGCCACCGTCGCCAGCGCCACCTGATGGCCGGCGCTGCGCCAATCGAGGGCCTGGCGCACGACCGGCGCGGACAGGGGCGTTTCGGACTCGGACGGCAGTGACATGCGGGCTCCTATGGAAAGACCGTGCCAGCAAACCAAATCCACCGTCCGGATGAAAGCCCATTTTCAGCCCAGCGCCTTCATGGTTAGCTGAGGCATGAACCAAGCCGAACCCACCTCCTTCGCCGCTTTGGTGCTGGCCGCCGGCCTGTCCAGGCGTTCAGGCGCCAGGAACAAGCTGCTGGCCAGGGTCGATGGCCGGCCGATGGTGCGCAGGGTGGCGGAGACCGTGCTTGAAGCGGGGTTCCGCCCGGTGCTGGCGGTCACCGGGCATGAGCGCGGCAAAATAGAAGCGGCCCTGGATGGTTTGCCGGTGGATTTCGTCCACAACCCGGATTATGCGGAAGGCATGGCGTCCTCGATCCGCCACGGGATCGCGGCGCTGGATGACGACGTTGCCGGGGTGTTGGTCGCGCTCGGTGACATGCCCTGGGTGGCGGCCGGGACGCTCGAGGCCATGGCGGCGGCCTTCGACGCCGCATCGGGGCACGATATCTGTCGCCCGGTGCACGCGGGAAAGCCTGGAAACCCGGTGCTGTTCGGGCGCCGGCATTTCGTCGCGCTCGGGGCGCTCGCCGGCGATGTCGGCGCCAAGGGCGTCATCGCGGCGAACCCGGATGCGGTGGTCGATGTGCCGGTCGATGACGCGGGCGTGCAGCGCGATCTCGACGTGGTCGGGCCGGAAACGGACTAGGGTTTCTCGTCCAGCGCCTTCAGGTTGTCCAGCAACTGGCCGAGCAGTGTCAGGAACCGCGCCTGCTCGCCCTCGGGAATGCCGGCCAGCGCTTCTTTATAATAGGCGACGATTTCCGGCACCAACTGGTCGCGCCACAGTGTGCGCCCCTTGGCGGAGAGCTTGATGCGGCGAGAGCGGCCGTCCGCGCTGTCGCGGCTGCGCTCGGTTAGGCCCTGTTTCTCCAGCCTGGACAGAAGACCCGTCAGGTTCTGGCGGCTGACCAACAGGAACGACGCCAGTTCGCCGACCGTCATGCCGGCCTCGGCGCTGTCGTGCGAAAGCGCCCCCAGCACCGCCCACTGCTGCGTCGTGGCGCCGTGCTCCTCGACGGCGCGGGTGCCGGTCTTGTGCATCATGTTGGCGCATTGGTAGAGCCGGAAGAACAGCCGGTTCGCCGTTTCGGCGGCGGTCAGGTCCTGTGGTTCGAGTGGCTCGGCGGTGTCCGGCATGTCCGCATCTTGGGAGCGGCGCGGAAGCCTGTCAACGAGGCCATCGGGGCGCTAAGCTTGCGCCTGGGAAAGGAGACCGTGCCCGGATGACATGGAAGCTGATCTGCGCCTATGCGCTGGCGCTGTTGGTGCTGCCGGGCACCGTGCTGGTGTTCGTGCCTTGGGCGGTATCGATACTGGCGGCGGGAACCTCTTTTGCCGGCAGCGTCCCCGGCTGGCAGGACGCCAACGCCTGGGCCGGCACATTGCTGTTCGCCCTCGGCTTCGCGCTGGCGGGCTGGACCAACCGGTTGTTCCTGTTCCGGGGCGGGGGCACGCCCGCGCCTTGGGACCCGCCGCGCAGGTTCGTCGTCCACGGCCCTTACCGGCACGTGCGCAACCCGATGATGTTGGCGGTCTACATGATGCTGGCGGGGGAGGCATTGGCCTTCGCCTCGCCGGCCATTGCCGCCTGGCTCGCCGCCTTCATGGCGATCAACGCGGCCTATATCCCGCTCAGCGAGGAACGCGGCCTCCGCCGGCGCTTCGGCGCCGACTACGAAACCTATTGCGAGAACGTGCCCAGGTGGTGGCCGCGGAGGCGGCCCTGGATGCCGGAGACCTGACGCGGGGCCGGTGCCCGAAATAAATCAGGGCCTAGCGAGGAACTCGCTAAGCCCTTGAAATAAATGGTGGAGCCGGACGGAATCGAACCGACGACCTCTACAATGCCATTGTAGCGCTCTCCCAACTGAGCTACGGCCCCACAGGGTATTTTTCGTCTTTTCGCACGGGCGGTTGGGTCGTTTTCTGCCCGCGGGCGGCGAACATAATCGCCGCGCCCGGCCATTGGCAAGCAAAATCCGAAGTTGGATTCGGCTCGGGTCTCCGGCCGGGAAACGGGGCGGCGTCCGCCCCGCAGTATTCCTTATTCCTTGTCCCCGCCTTCCGGACCGATGTGTTCCTTGACCTCCGACATGTCCTCGTCGTCGTCGCCGATGTCGGACAGATCTTCAATCAGGTCGTCGTCCTCGTCCTCGTCCTCGACGTCCAGGTCCACGTCCAGATCGTCGTCGTCACCGTCGTCGTCCTCGCTCACCACGGGTTTCTTCGGTGCCGGCTTCGGGCTCTGGGCCTGGGGGCTGGGACGGCGCGGCTTCAGCAGCGACTGCACCTCCACCTCGGTCTCGCACTTGGGACAAATGATCGGCGTGCGATTGAGATCGTAAAATACCGCACCGCAGCTTGGGCAGGTACGCTTCTTGCCTCTATCCGGTGTTGCCACGCTTCCACCTCTTGTTTTGTCTCGGGTCCGATGCTGATAAGCGGGCGGCCCGGCTTTGCCCCCGGCGCCCATGCCGGTGCCAATTGCCATTTTCCTTGGCATCTGTCAAAACCAAAAAAACATAGTCGCGTTTCTTTTTTTCACCCGTTTACAATCAAGGCCCGACCGACGTGGATATCCTGGTTTCCCGCACCGCCGACGCTCTCACGGGAACGGCGCGTGTTCCCGGCGACAAATCGGTGTCGCACCGGGCGCTGATGTTCGGCGCCCTGGCCGCCGGCGAGACCCGCATCGCCGGCCTTCTGGAAGGCGAGGACGTGCTCGCCACCGCGGCCGCCATGCGCGCGCTCGGCAGCCACGTGGAGCGCGGTGACGACGGTGTGTGGCGGGTGCTCGGCTGTGGGCTCGGTGCCCTGGCCGAACCCGGCGACGTCCTCGACATGGGCAATTCCGGCACCGCCGCGAGGCTGCTGCTGGGGCTATTGGCGACCCACCCGATCACCACCACGATGACCGGCGATGCCAGCCTGCGCTCGCGCCCGATGGAGCGTGTGCTGACGCCGCTCCGGCAGTTCGGCGCACAATTCAGCACCGCCGACGGCGGCCGGCTGCCGTTGACGGTGACCGGCACCGGCCAGCCGCTGCCCATCGAATACCAGCCGCCGGTGGCCTCGGCGCAGGTCAAGTCGGCGGTGCTGCTGGCCGGGCTCAACACGCCCGGAGAGACCACCGTCGTCGAACCCGTTGCCACCCGCGACCATACCGAGCGCATGCTGATCCAGTTCGGCGCTCAGGTGCGGACCGAAATCCTCAACGGCGGCGGCCGGCGCATCACCGTCACCGGAGAGCCGGAACTCCAGGCCTCGGACGTGATGGTGCCGTCCGACATCTCGTCGGCCGCCTTTCCCATGGTCGCGGCGCTCTTGGTGCCGGGCTCCGACATCACGCTCACCGGCGTCGGGCTCAACCCGCTGCGTGCCGGCTTGCCCGAAACGCTGCGCGACATGGGCGCCGACATCGAGGAGCAGAACCGCAGCGGTGGCGATGGCGAACCGATCGCCGATCTCCGGATCCGCGCCGGCGCGCTCAAAGGGATCGAGGTGCCGCCCGAACGCGCGCCGGCGATGATCGACGAATACCCGGTTCTGGCCGTGGCTGCTGCCTGCGCGGAGGGCACCACGGTGATGCGCGGCATTGGCGAGCTCCGCGTCAAGGAAAGCGACCGTCTGGCTGCCATGGCCAAGGGACTGCAGGCGGCGGGCGTTGAGTTGGAGGAAGGCGAGGACAGCCTCGTCATCCACGGTACCGGCGAGCCGCCCAAGGGCGGCGCCGCCGTGGCGTCGGGCCTCGATCACCGCATTGCCATGGCGTTCCTGGTGCTCGGCATGGTCAGCCGCGATCCGATCACGGTGACCGGCGCGGCGACCATCAACACCAGTTTTCCCGGTTTCGTCGATCTCATGAACGGCCTCGGCGCCCGGGTCGAGCCGGGGAACGGAAATGCGGAGGGCCAACGACCATGATCATCGCCATCGACGGGCCGGCGGCGGCCGGCAAGGGAACCCTAGCCCGGCGCCTGGCCGAGCACCTGGGCCTCGCCTACCTGGATACCGGGCTGATCTACCGCGCGGTGGGCAAGAAGGTGATGGACGCCGGCGCCGATGCGGAAGACGCCGAAGCGGCCGAAGCCCACGCCCGCGCGCTCAAGGCGGCGGACCTGCAGGCCGACGGCCTGCGCACCGACGAGGTGGCGCAGGCGGCGTCCAAGGTCTCCGCCGTGCCGGGCGTGCGCGCGGCACTTCTGGAATTCCAGCGCGACTTCGCCGCCTACCCGCCGGGCGGCGCCAAGGGGGCCGTGCTCGACGGGCGCGACATCGGCACGGTCGTCTGTCCCGACGCCGACGTGAAACTGTTCGTCACCGCGTCGACGGAGGTGCGGGCGGAACGGCGGTTAAAGGAGTTGCGCGACCGGGGGCTCGAAGCTATATATGCGCGCGTTCTCGAGGATATGAAGGAGCGTGACGCCCGAGACAGCTCACGCGCCGCCTCACCTCTGGAGCCGGCCACGGACGCGCATCAGCTCGATACCAGCACGCTGGACGCCGACCAGGTGTTCGCCCGGGCGCTTCAGATCATCGGTTCCTGACGGAGCCGGGGGCACCATCCACGAGAACGAAAAGCGCAAACGGCCGCGCTTTGTTTCACCCCGCTCACGTCCCTGGGGCGCGAGCGGATTTGGCCCATGAGGAAAGACCGCCGGATCCAACCGGCAGGCAAGAAATGTAACGAACGAAGGACCTGTACATATGTCTACCGCTACCGAAACGGCCGCCGAGATGGCGCCGGGAATCACCGAGAATTTTGCCGATCTTTTGAACGAATCCCTGGGCGAAGAGGGCTTCGAGGGCAAAGTGCTGAAGGGCACCGTGTTGTCCATCGACGGCGATGTCGCCCTGATCGACGTCGGCCTCAAATCCGAAGGCCGCGTGCCGTTGAAGGAATTCGGCCAAGGCTCGGAAGTGGGCATCAGCGCCGGCGACACCGTCGACGTCTATGTCGAGCGCTACGAAGACCGCGACGGCCTGATCCGCCTGAGTCGCGAAAAGGCGCGCCGCGAGGAAGCCTGGACCGACCTGGAAAAGTCGTTCAAGGCGAACGAGCGCGTCAACGGCGTCATCTTCGGCCGCGTCAAGGGCGGCTTCATCGTCGACCTTTCCGGTGCTGTGGCGTTCCTGCCGGGCTCGCAGGTCGATATCCGCCCGGTGCGCGACGTGTCGCCGCTGATGGGCACCCCGCAGCCGTTCCAGATTCTGAAGATGGATGCCCAGCGCAACAACATCGTCGTGTCGCGCCGCGCCGTCCTCGAGGAAACCCGCACCGAGGCGCGCTCGGAGCTGATGTCCAACCTCTCCGAAGGCCAGGTGCTGGATGGGGTAGTCAAGAATATCACCGATTACGGTGCCTTCATCGATTTGGGCGGCGTCGACGGCCTGCTGCACGTCACCGACATCGCCTGGAAACGCATCAACCACCCGTCCGAGGCGTTGCAGATCGGCGAGACCGTCAAGGTCCAGGTGATCCGCTTCAACGCTGAAACCCAACGCATTTCGCTCGGCATGAAACAGCTTAAAGCCGATCCGTGGGACGGTGTCGCGGCGAAGTACCCGATCGGTGCCAAGTTCACCGGCCGTGTCACCAACATCACCGACTACGGCGCCTTCGTCGAGTTGGAGCCCGGCGTCGAGGGCCTGGTGCACGTTTCGGAAATGAGCTGGACCAAGAAGAACGTCCATCCCGGCAAGATCGTTTCCACCTCTCAGGAAGTGGAAGTCATGGTGCTGGATACCGATTCCGACAAGCGCCGCATCTCGCTCGGCCTCAAGCAGTGCATGGACAATCCTTGGGAATCCTTCGTTTCCAAGTTCCCGGTGGATGCCGAGGTCGAGGGCGAGGTCAAGAACATCACCGAGTTCGGCCTGTTCATCGGTCTCGACGGCGAAATCGACGGCATGGCGCATCTTTCCGACCTGAGCTGGGAGAAGTCGGGCGAGGAAGCCCTGGCCGACTTCAAGAAGGGCGACATGGTCAAGGCCAAGGTGCTCGACGTCGACGTGGACAAGGAGCGCATTTCCTTGGGCATCAAGCAACTCGCCGACGACCCGGTCGGCGGCGCGCTGGACGGCCTGAAGAAGGGTGCCATCGTCACCTGCACGGTCTACGACGTGGTCGACAACGGCATCGAGGTGCGCGTCAACGACAACGTGCCGGGCTTCATCCGCAAGTCGGAATTGAGCCGCGACCGTTCCGAGCAACGTCCCGACCGTTTCGCCAAGGGCGAAAAGGTCGACGCCAAGATCACCCAGCTCGACAAGTCCGGCCGCCGCCTGACGCTGTCGATCAAGGCGCGTGAGGCGGACGAGGAGAAGGAGGCCATGGCTGCCTACGGCTCCACCGATGCCGGCGCGTCGCTCGGCGACATCCTGGGTGCCGCCATAGCCGAAAAGGCCGCCGAAGCGGAGAAGGAATCCGCCGAGGAAGCCAAGCCGGCGAAAAAGCCCGCCGCCAAGAAGAAGGCCGCCAAGGCCGACGACGAAGTGGAAGCGGCGCCTGCTGAGGAAGCTCCCGAGGATGCCGCCGAGGAAGCCGCCGAAGCGGCTGCCGAGGAAGAGCCGAAAGAAGGCGAAGCCTAAAGTCATTGCCGCCCCCGGAACGCGCAGGCGGTCCGGGGGCTGGCACTTGGCGGAAACGGAAACGCTCCATGATCTCCGATCCCGATAGCATTATCGACAGGCGCCGTCTCAAGCGGCGCCTGAATTTTTGGCGGGTGCTCGGCGTGCTGGCGGTGATTGCCGCGCTGGCGGCGGCTGTCGGCCGCTTCGGCGATGACGGCGGCTTCACCGACCATGTGGTGCGGCTCCGGATCGACGGAATCATCCTCAACGACCCGGTGGTCCTGGAGGCTCTCGACGACGCCGCCAAGGACGATCACGCCCGGGCCCTGATCCTCGATATCAACAGCCCCGGCGGCACCGTCGTCGGCGGCGAGGGACTCTACCGCGCCATCCGCGATGTGGCCGAGCAAAAGCCGGTGGTCGCGGTGATGGGCGACACCGCGACATCGGCCGCCTACATGGCGGCGATCGCCGCCGACCGCATCTTCGCTCATGCCGGCACCGTGACCGGTTCCATCGGCGTCATCATGCAGACCGCCGACGTCACCGCCATGCTGGAAAAACTGGGCATCAAGCCGGAAACCGTGAAAAGCGGCGAGCTCAAGGCGCAACCGAACCCCATGGAGCCCTTCGGCCCCGAGGCGCGCCAGGTCTCGCAAGTCGTCGTCGCCGACCTGCATGCCATGTTCGTCGACATGGTGCGCGAGCGCCGGGGGCTGAGCGAGGCGCGGATGCAGGAACTCGCCGACGGGCGCATCTTCTCCGGGCGCCAGGCCCTCGACGTCGGGCTGGTCGACGCCATCGGTCGAGAGAAGGACGCCGTGCAATGGTTGGCGGAGACCCACGGCATCGAGACCGAGCCGACGATCATCGATGCCATCGAACCCGAAGAGGACGAATTGTGGCGCGACCTGGTCTCCGGAATGGTCGGAAAAGTACTTTTTTCTGAACGGCTTAGACTTGACGGGATGATCGCTCTTTGGCACCCTGGCCTGAGATAATCAAAGCGCGGGCCTGGTGATCGCCTTTGCCGGGCCGGCTAAAAGGAAAATTCAAGATCAACGGGTTGGGATGCGGTAGGGTCCGCGAGTTCCCAGGGGGTTAGAAGGTATGACCAAATCGGAATTGATCGCGCGTCTGGCCGCCGCCAATCCGCATCTCTATCAACGCGACGTGGAGCGCATTGTTTCCACCATCTTCGAGGAGATTACGGCGGCGCTTTCTCGCGGCGACCGGGTGGAACTGCGCGGCTTCGGTGCTTTTTCCGTCAAGGCCCGCGGCGCGCGTACCGGGCGTAACCCGCGTACCGGCGAGGCGGTCGAAGTGGCCGAGAAGTACATCCCCTATTTCAAGACCGGCAAACAACTGCGCGAGAAACTGAATGCCGACGGCTGAGCGGGCCGCCATTCATTCTGGCGCTTGAACGGAGATCGGGCTTGCGCAAACCGGTGATTTCCAAGGTTCTTTCTTGGCTGGTGCTGGCGCCCAGCGCGGTGGCGCTGATCGTCTTTTCGGTGGTCAACCGTCATGCGGTGAAGGTCGATTTCTGGCCTTTCCAATTCGCCCCGCAAATTCGTCTGTTCGCGGTGGTATTCGGTATTCTCGCGTTTGGCGTGCTGTGGGGCGGGTTGGCCGCCTGGGCCGCCGGCGGCACCGCGCGCCGGCGCGGACGCGAAGCAGCGCGCCGGGCCGATGCCGCCGAGATTGAGGCGCGCGCCCTGAAACGCCGGGTCGAAAACCTGGAGGCCGACCTCGACGATGTCCGGCGCACGGACAAGGTCGCGGCGCTGCCGCCGGCGGACGCCGCCTGACGCGCGTGTTGAGTTTCTCCGCCGCCGAGGTCGCCGAGCGTCTCGATTATCCTTCCCTGACCGATGCCCTGGACGCGGGGTTTCGCGCCGAGACCACGATCCCACCGCGCCATCATCACACCGTTCCCTACGCGGGTGCCGCACGCGGGCGGGACGCGACACTGCTCCTGATGCCCGCCTGGGACGCGCGCTTCATCGGCCTCAAGACCGTTGTGGTGGCGCCGGAGAACGCGGCCAAGGGCCTGCCCGCCGTGCAGGCCGGCTATCAGTTGATGGACCGCGAAACCGGGCAATTGCTGGCGCTGCTGGACGGTGCCGAATTGACCGCCCGGCGCACGGCCTGCGCTTCGGCGCTGGCGTCGCGTTACCTGTCGCGGCCCGACAGCCGCCGCCTCGCCATGGTCGGCACCGGTGTGCTGGCGCCGCATTTGATCCGCGCTCACGCCGCCGCCAGGCCCATCGCCGAGGTCGCCATCTGGGGCCGCAACGCGGAGAAGGCCAAGGCCCTGGCCATCGAGTTGAGCGGCTCCGGCCTCGCGGTTCGCGCCGAACCGGACCTCGCCGCCGCCGTCGGCGGCGCGGACATCGTCTCCTGCGCCACCCTGGCCGAGTCGCCGCTGATCGACGGCAACTGGCTCGAACCCGGTCAGCACCTGGATTTGGTCGGTGCCTTTACGCCGGAGATGCGCGAGGCCGACGACACCGCGCTTCGGCGCGCCGATATTTACATCGACACCGAGGACGCCATGGAAAGCGCCGGTGAAATCTGCGATCCGCTGGCGCGCGGCGTGATTTCCAAGGCCGATATTCTGGGCACGCTTTTCGATCTGGCCCGTGGCCGGGTGGCCCTGCCGCGTGCCGGCGCCGACGCCATTACGCTGTTCAAGTCCGCCGGCACGGCGGTGGAGGATTTGGCTGCGGCGGCGCTGGTCTACGGGCGCGCGTGAGGTTATAAGTCGAGATATGGACCCCCGCGAACGCATTCTCGTCGCCCTCGACACCACTGACGTGGACCGGGCCAAGGCCCTGGCGCTGACGCTCAAGGGTCATGTGGGCGGCATCAAGATCGGCAAGGAGTTCTTCACCGCGCATGGCCCGCAAGGCGTGCGCGAGGTGGCCGGCGACGGCCAGCCGCTGTTTCTCGATCTCAAGTTCCACGACATTCCCAATACGGTCGCCGGTGCGATCCGCTCGGCGCTTCGGCTGAAGCCGCTGATCCTCAACGTGCATGCCGCCGGCGGCGTCGCGATGATGAAAGCCGCCGCCGAAGCCGCGTCCGAGGCGGGCGCCGCCCGCCCGCTTTTGATCGCGGTCACGGTGCTGACATCGCTCAGCGACGAGGATTTGGCCGACATCGGCGTCAACGCCAACACCGCCGAGCAGGTCGCCAGGCTGGCCAGGCTGGCCCAGGCCTCGGGCCTCGACGGCGTCGTCTGTTCGCCGCGGGAAATCGAACTGGTCCGCCAGGCCTGCGGCGCCGAATTCAAGACCGTGGTCCCCGGCATTCGTCCCGAATGGGCCGCCGTCGGCGACCAGAAACGCATCATGACACCGAGGCAGGCGGTCGACTCGGGTGCCGACTACCTGGTCATCGGCCGGCCGATCACCGGCGCCGACGATCCCGTCGCCGCCGCCGAACGCATAGGGGAGGAACTGAAATCATGACCCAGAACATCGACGTCAACGGCACCACCTTGGCCTACCGCTTCGACGGGCCCGAGGACGCGCCGGTGGTGATGCTCTCCAACAGCCTGATGTCCAACCTGACCATGTGGGACCCGCAGATGGACGCGCTGAGCGCCAAATACCGGGTGCTGCGCTACGACACCCGCGGTCACGGCGCGTCGGCCGTGCCGGAGGGCCCCTACACCATGCAGATGCTGGGCGAGGACACGGCGGCGCTGATGGATGCACTGGGTCTCGAAACCGTGCATTTCTGCGGTCTTTCCATGGGCGGCATGATCGGCCAGTACCTGGGCGCCAACCACGGACACCGGCTGAAGTCGCTGACGCTCTGCGATACCGCCTGCGTGATGCCGCCCAAGTCGATGTGGGATGACCGTATCCAGACGGCGCGCGACGGCGGCACGGGCGCCGCCGAGCAGGCGACGCTGGAGCGCTGGTTCACCGCTCCGTTCCGCGCCGACGGCAACCCGGTGATCGAGAAGGTGGGGGCGATGATCCGCTCGACCGCCGTCGAAGGTTTTGCCGGTTGCTGCGCCGCCATCCGTGACATGGATCAGACCCAGTCGCTTTCGAAAATCACCACCGACACGCTGATCATCGTCGGCGAGGACGATCCGGGCACCCCGGTATCGGCGGCGGAAGTGCTGAACGAGCATATCGCCGGCTCGAAGCTGGCGGTGATTCCCAATTCCGCGCACCTTTGCAACATGGAGCGCCCGGAAGCCTTCAACGCCGTACTATTGGAATTCCTCGACGCCCACTAAGGCGTCCCGACGCGTTCCGGCGGGAATTCGACCGTTGCCGTTGTGCCCTGATCGGCGGCGCTTTCGAGGGTGAACGCGGCGCCGTGCATTTCCGCAAGGCGGCTGACGATGTGCAGGCCGAGGCCGACCCCTTCGATCTTTTTCGAGACCTGCGACGTCAGCCCGCTGGCGTTGGAGCCGCGCACGAACGGCTGCAGGATTCGTTGCAACTCGGCCTCCGGAATGCCGGGCCCGGTGTCGCTGACCCGCAACAGCCCGCGCCCGCCTTCGTCGACGTTCCAGTGCATGGTGATGACCGGGTTGGGACCGGCGTACTTGATCGCGTTGGTGACGAAATTGTCGAGGATCTGCGAAAGCGCCGTTTCGTCGGCCAGCAGCCGCGCCTGGTCCGGTTCCGCGGCGATGCGAATGTCGGCGCCGTTGCCGTCCGGAATCCAGTGCTGGCAGCGCCGGCGCGATGCGACCATCGCGGTGTAGACGTCGAGCGAGGTCTCCGTCAGCTCATACTCGCCGCTCTCGATCCGCGACAGGTCGAGCACGTCGTTGACCATGCCGACCAGTTGCTGGCCGCTATCGTGGATCAGTTGCACATATTCCTCGTAGCGTTCATCGCCGAGCGGGCCAAAGGTGCCGTACTTCATGATTTCCGAAAAGCCGAGGATGGCGTTCAGCGGCGTGCGCAGGTCGTGGCTCATGTGCGCCAGGAATTCCGATTTCGCCCGGTTGGCGGCTTCGGCGTCCATTTTCGCCTGCCACAGGTCCGATTCCATGCGCTTGCGTTCGGAAATATCCAGCGCCACGGTGCCGACGCCATAGATTTCGCCGTCCGTCGACTTGATTGGGAATTTGATAATAATCCGGTCGAACTCCGAACCGTCGACCCGGGTGATGTGCAGTTCGGTTTCGATCGTCTGGCCTTTCGCCAATGCCTGCTTTTCAATGTCATCGAGGGTTTCGACCTGATCTTGCCTGAGGCCGAGTTCGAACAACGTCTTGCCGACGATCTCGCTGGCCGGGCGGCCGTACCATTTCTCGTAGGGCTTGTTCAGCCAAAGGAACCGGCCCTGGGTGTCCTTGAGGTTGATGCAAATGGGGGTATTGTCGAACACGGCACGCAGTTGGGCCTCGCTTTCCTGTAGCGCCAACTCCATGCGCTTGCGGTCGTCGATGTCGAAAATCCACAACATGGTGCAGTTGTCGCCCTCGAAGACGATGGGCAGTGAACTGATGGAAGCCCAGAATATGGAGCCGTCCAGCCGCCGGCGCAGGCATTCGTAGCCACTCAGGTTTTCGCCGCGCCGGAAAATCGATTCCAACAGCATCATTTGTTCCAGGTCGGCCCAGGTATCGGCGATGTCGCCGGTCAAGAGCGGGTCCTCGGCACCGGCGCCGAACAGTTTCACCATGGCCCGGTTGACGAACCTCCGTTGCCCGGGCCGGCCGTCGCTGCGCTCATCCGGATGATCGACGACGGCAATGGCGACCGGCGTGTTATCGAGGATTTCGCGCAACATGTCCTCGGCGCCACGCAGCGCGTCGGCGGTGGATTTCTCGTCGGTGATGTTGGTGGCGCTGCCCCGATAGCCGCTGAAGCGGCCGGCGTCGTCGAACAGCGGCACGCCGCTGGTGCGGAAATGCAGGGGGCCTTGGTCGGGCCGGTGGACGGAATACTCGAAATCCCGGAACGGCCGGTGCGCCTGGAGATCCGCCAGATGATCGATCCAGGCCTGGGAGCCGCGCTGTTCGAGGTCCAGTTGATCCTCGCGCCGGCGGCCCAGGTAGTCTTTGGCGGAAAGCCCCGTCGCCGGCGTGAACCGCTCCGAGATGTAGGTGAAACGGAGGTCTTCGTCCATCTCCCAGAACCAGTCGGAGGTGACGGTAGCGATATCGCGAAACCGCGTTTCGCTCTCCTTCAACACCTGGCGGCGCACCATGGCGATGCGCAACAGCCAGCCCAGCGCCAGCGCTAGCGCCAAGCCGGCGGCGAGCACCATCTTGTCCGTCTGCGCCGCATGGCGTTGGGAGGCTGCCGGGAGCGGCGTCAGGCGCAACGTCCAGGCGCGGTTTCCGACCCGGATAACCCGAGGTTCGGTTCTCATCGCCGGGGGCAGGGGCTCAGCGCCGAAAACCGGCGCGCCGGCATCCGATATCGTGGCCGTGTAGCGGTCGACCAGTTCCGGCGGGAAGGCGGCCTCGACCAGGGGTTGGATGCGGAAGACAATGTTCAGGAATCCGCCCGGACGGTCCGCCAAGGGCACATAGGCGACGAACCCCTGTCCTCCCTGGGCGAGCGTGAATGGCGCCGTAACCCTGTAACTGCCCGCGCGTTCCGCCGTAGCCAGGGTGGCGCCGGGAATCTTGAGCTTGCGGACGTCGAGGCCGATTGCCGCCTCGTTGCCGGCCAGGGGCGATACCAGGCGAATGACGCCGCTCCGGTCCATCCAGTTGATCGCCTGGATGTCGGGGAACATCGCCAGGATCGGATTCGTGCACGCGGCGAGGGCCTCGTTGCTCTGAATGTCCTTGTCGCGGATGTCCCCGGCCAAGTGCAGGCTGACCGCCAGGCGGGTCTCGATGTGGGCCTCGATGCGCGCCGCCGCATGGGTCGCGTGGCCGTTCATTTCGTTCCACAGGCGGTCCGCCTGGTCGCTGCGGATCAGGTGCCAGGCGCCGACCGAAAGGGCGCCGATAATCAAAGTCAACGCGAGCGGCAGGACCAGCACGAGGCGCGACAGCCACGACAGCGGATGTGGGGCGAGGGCGGAGGTTCGGTATTCGCTCATCGCGGTCTACTGTGGTACGCCCTTTGGCCGGGGTCAATGATCGGACACCGTCCCTGGCGCGGCCTTTGGCTTGGCTTGACGGAATGCCCGAAATCCGACCATAAGGACGGCGCAGCCGCCGGCCGGCAATCCGGTCCGGTAATGTCGCTCGCAAAACCTTGAATGCGCCATGATCAAGCTTGTGAAAATCTGCGGCCTGACCCGCGAAACCGACCTGGACGCCGCCGTCCGGGCCGGCGCCGATATGGTGGGGCTGGTGTTTTTTCCGCCCTCGCCGCGCTCGGTGACGGTGGAACGCGCCGGTGCGTTGGCGGCGCGGGTGCCGGCGGGCATCACCAAGGTGGCGCTCAGCGTCGATGCCGATGACGCGCTGCTGGCGCGCATCACCGGCGATGTGGGGATCGATCTCCTGCAGTTGCACGGCAAGGAGACGCCTGAACGTGCCGCCGACATCCGCGCGCGTTTCGGGTTGCCGGTGATGAAGGCGGTGGCGATCGCCGGGCCCGAGGATGTCGCCCGTGCCAAGACCTATGAACAGGCCGTCGACCGGCTGATGTTCGACGCCAAGCCGCCGGCCGGCGCGACCCGCCCGGGCGGCAACGCGCTCGCCTTCGATTGGCGGCTGATCGCCGGCGAAAGCTGGGGCCGGCCTTGGATGCTGGCGGGCGGTCTGACGCCGGAAAACGTCGCCGAGGCCATTGCCGTCTCGGGTGCCCCGGCGGTCGACGTGTCGACCGGCGTCGAGGACGCACCCGGGATCAAGAGCGCAGACAAGATCCGCCGCTTCATTGCCGCCGCGAAAGCCGCCGAAAACACCGCAAACGGCTGAAAAGACTTGCAATCCCGCGCTTCATGGCGATTCATACGGCTTCGATTTCAAAGGTATGCACGATGACCAAAATGAACTCCTATCGGACCGGTGCCGATAAGGACGGCCACTTCGGCATCTATGGCGGCCGCTACGTCGCCGAGACCCTGATGCCGCTGATCCTGGCGGTGGAAAAGGCCTATGCCGATGCCCGCGCCGACGACGACTTCTGGGCCGAATTCCACTACCTGATGAAGCACTATGTCGGCCGCCCGAGCCCGCTCTATTTCGCCCAGCGCCTGACCGAGGAACTGGGCGGCGCCAAGGTCTACTTCAAGCGCGACGAGCTCAACCACACCGGCGCGCACAAGATCAACAACACCATCGGCCAGATCCTGCTCGCCAAGCGCATGGGCAAGACCCGCATCATCGCCGAGACCGGCGCCGGCCAGCATGGTGTCGCCACTGCCACCGTCTGCGCGCTGTTCGGTCTGCCCTGCATCGTCTACATGGGTGCCACCGACGTCGAGCGCCAGGCGCCCAATGTCTTTCGCATGAAGCTCTTGGGCGCCGAAGTGCGGCCCGTCACTTCGGGGACCGGCACGCTGAAGGATGCCATGAACGAGGCGCTGCGCGATTGGGTCTCGAACGTGGAAGACACCTTCTACATCATCGGCACCGTTGCCGGCCCGCATCCCTATCCGACCCTGGTGCGCGATTTCCAGTGCGTCATCGGCAACGAGGTCAGGGAACAGATGGAGGAAGCCGAAGGCCGCCTGCCGGACGTGTTGGTGGCCTGCCTGGGCGGCGGCTCCAACGCCATGGGCCTGTTCCATCCGTTCCTGGACGACGCCGACGTGCGTATCATCGGCGTCGAGGCCGCCGGCCACGGCATCGAGACCGGAGAGCATTGCGCGTCGCTGACAGGCGGCCGTCCGGGCGTGCTGCACGGCAACCGCACCTACCTGCTGCAAACGCCGGAAGGCCAGATTCTCGACGGTCATTCGATTTCCGCCGGTCTCGACTATCCGGGCATCGGGCCGGAGCATTCCTGGCTCAAGGATACGGGCCGGGTCGAGTACGTCTCGGTGACCGACGCCGAGGCCCTCAATGCGTTCCAGCTCTGCACGCGGATGGAAGGCATCATCCCGGCGCTGGAGCCCAGCCACGCACTTGCCCATGTCGCCAAGGTGGCGCCGAAGATGGATAAGGACACGCTCCTGGTCATGAACATGTGCGGGCGCGGCGACAAGGACATCTTCACCGTCGCCAAGCACCTGGGCGTGGAGATGAACACCGAATGAGCACCCGTATCGAACGCCGCTTCCAGACACTTAAGCAAGAGGGCCGCGCCGGCCTGGTGACCTTTCTCACCGCCGGCGACCCGGACGCCGAGACGGCCACGGAAATCCTCAAGGGGCTGCCGGCCGCCGGCGCCGATCTGATCGAGATCGGCGTGCCGTTCTCCGATCCCATGGCCGACGGCCCGGCGATTCAGGCGTCGTCGTTGCGCGCCATCAAGGGCGGCATGACGCTGGCCAAGGTCCTGGATTCGGTTCGTGCGCTACGCACCCAGGACGACGACACACCGGTCATCCTGATGGGCTACTACAACCCAATCTATATCTACGGTGTCGACAGGTTCCTCACCGATGCCAAGGAAGCCGGCGTCGACGGCTTCATCGTCGTCGACCTGCCGCCGGAGGAGGAGGGCGAGTTCTGCCTGCCGGTCCTCGAGGCCGGGCTCAACTTCATCTACCTGACGGCGCCGACCACCGACGACGTGCGTCTGCCGCGGGTCGTCGAGCACGCGTCCGGCTTCGTCTATTTCGTTTCCATCACCGGCATCACCGGCACCAAGTCGGCCGCCGCCACCGACGTCGCCGGCCACGTGGCGCGCATCAAGCGCCATACCGATCTGCCGGTGGCCGTCGGGTTCGGCATCCGCACGCCGGAACAGGCGGCGGAAATCGCCCGCATCGCCGATGCCGCCGTGGTCGGCACCGCGCTGGTCGAGGCGGTTGCCGCCGGCGCCGAGAGCGGCAATGCGGCGGAGAAGGTCCTGACGCTGGTGGCGGAATTGGCCGAAGGCGTGCGCGGCGCGCGGAACTAGGCTAGGATAGGCGCATGAACTGGCTGAAGAACTTCGTCCGTCCGAAACTTCGCGAACTCGTCGGCGGCCAGAAGGAGGTGCCCGAGAACCTCTGGCACAAGTGCGCCGCCTGCGGCCAGATGATCTTCCATCGCGATCTGGAAAAGAACCTGCGGGTCTGTCAGCACTGCGGCCACCACATGCGCCTGGGCGCGGCGGCCAGGCTCGACCTGCTGTTCGATGAAGACGGCTATGAGACCATCGAGCTGCCGGACGTCGTCACCGACCCCTTGAAGTTCAAGGACCTGAAACGCTATTCCGACCGCATCAAGGAGGCGCGTTCCAAGACCGGCGCCCACGATGCCCTCAAGGTCGCCTTCGGCACCATGGGCGGTAACAGCGTCGTCGTTGCGGTCCTCGACTTCGCTTTCATGGGCGGCTCCATGGGGCTCGCCGTGGGCGAGGGGCTGCTGACGGCGGCGCGCACGGCGGTCAGCCGTCATGCGCCGCTGGTGGTGATTCCGTCGTCCGGCGGGGCGCGCATGCAAGAGGGTATTCATTCCCTGATGCAGATGGCGCGCACGACCATCGCCGTCGATGAGGTCAAGCAGGCGGGGCTGCCCTATATCGTGGTGCTCACTGATCCGACCACCGGCGGTGTTACCGCATCGTTTGCCATGCTCGGCGATATCGCCATCGCCGAACCCGGCTCGGTCATCGGCTTCGCCGGCCAGCGGGTCATCGAACAAACCATCCGCGAGACCCTGCCCGAAGGCTTCCAGCGCGCCGAGTACCTGCTCGAGCACGGCATGGTCGACATGGTGGTCGAGCGAACGGCATTGCGCGATACCCTGATCCGGGTAATCGATCTGTTGATGAACAAGATCGTCGATGAGCCCGACGGCCCGTTACCCGTCCAATCGGTCGAAGAACGCCCGCAGTTGGTCGAGGCCGAGATCATCGAGGGGCCGGTGGAATTGCCGCCGCCGCCCGACATCGCCGCGCCGAAGCCGGCGCCCAAGGCCGAGGACGATGCCGGCGGCAATGAACCGCCGGTCATCGACCACGAGCCCGATCCGAAAAAACTGTGAACCCATCCGAAAGTACGCGGCAGAGCGACGCCGTTCTGGCGCGGCTGATGCAGTTGCATCCGAAGCTGATCGACCTTTCCTTGGGCCGCGTCGAGACCCTGATGGCGCGGCTCGGAAATCCGGAGCGCCAGTTGCCGCCGGTGGTGCACGTGGCCGGCACCAACGGCAAGGGCTCGACGCTGGCGGTAATGCGCGCCGGGCTGGAGGCGGCCGGCAAACGGGTGCACGTCTATACCTCGCCGCATCTGGTACGCTTTCACGAGCGCATCCGCGTCGCCGGTGAACTGATTTCCGAGGCTGAGCTGACGGCGCTGCTGGAGGAATGCGAGGAGGCCAACCGGGGCGAGCCGATCACCTTCTTCGAGATCACCACCGCGGCGGCGTTTCTCGCCTTCCAGCGCGCGCCCGCGGATATCGTCCTGTTGGAAACCGGCCTCGGCGGCAGGCTCGACGCCACCAACCTGATCGACAAGCCGCGCCTGACGGTCATCACGCCGGTCTCGCTCGACCACCAGCAGTTCCTGGGCGATACCCTGGGCCAGGTGGCGGCGGAGAAGGCGGGGATATTGAAGCCGGGCGTTCCGTGTGTCCTGGCGCGCCAACCGGCCGAGGCCCGCGAAGCCATCGCCGGCCGCGCGGCCGAAATCCGCGCGCCGCTGATCGAGCAGGGTCGCGATTGGCATATCGCCCAGCACGGGACCAACCTGGTGTTCGACGACGCGCGCGGGCGCAAGCTGTTTCCGGCGCCATTGCTTGCCGGTCCGCACCAGGTGGAGAACGCCGGCCTCGCCATCGCGGCGCTGATGCGCCTGGGCGAGTTGTCGCCGAAGCCCGCCGCCATCGCCGACGGCATCCTGGGTGCCGTCTGGCCGGCCCGGCTGCAACGGCTGACGCAGGGGCCCCTGTTCGATCTGCTTCCCGGCGACTGGGAGCTCTGGCTCGACGGCGGCCACAATCCGGCCGCCGGCCAGATCCTCGCCATCCACGCCGCCAGTGCCTGGCGCGGTAGGCCCCTGCACCTGGTCACCGGCATGATGAATTCGAAGGCGGCGGGCGAATTTCTCGCCCCCTTGAAAGACCGAGCCGAGAGCATTGCCGCCGTCGCCATCCCCGGCGAGGCCAACAGCTTCCGCGCCGCCGACCTGGCGCACATTGCCGGCGGCCGAGCCGAACCCTCGGTCGCGGATGCTATCCGCCACGTCGTCGCGAGCCATCCCGGCCCGGCCCGCGTCTTGATTTGCGGTTCGCTCTATTTGGCCGGTACCATCCTCGCCGACAATCAGTAGGGAGCAGGAGACATCCATGACCACGACCCGTCAGGTGCTGTTGAAAAGCCGCCCCGCCGGTCCCGCCGGCCCCGAGAACTTCGCCATACGCGAGGCCGAGTTGCCGGCATTGGCTGAGGGCGACATCCAGGCCCGCGCTATCTACATGTCGGTCGATCCCTACATGCGCGGCCGCCTCGACGCGGAGAAATCCTACGCCGCCAATTTCCAACTGGGCGAACCGATGATCGCGCGCTGTGTCGGCCAGGTGACGGAGAGCCGAAATCCCAAGTTCCAGGCCGGCGACCTGGTGGTCGGCATGATGGACTGGGCCGACATCAGCGTCGTCAAGGGCGGCAAGGGCCTGGCGCGCGTCGACGCGTCATTGGCGCCGCTGCCGTATTTCCTGGGGCTGTTGGGGATGCCGGGTCTCACCGCCTGGGTCGGCATCCGCGAGATCGGCCAGCCCAAGGAGGGCGAGACCCTGTTCGTCTCCGCCGCGTCGGGCGCGGTCGGGCAGTTGGCCGGGCAGATGGGCAAGATCGCCGGCTGCCGGGTGACAGGCTGCGCCGGCACCGAAGCCAAGATCGCATACGTCACCGAGGAACTCGGTTTCGATGCGGTCTTCAATCACCGCGAGGAGCGCGACTATCTGGCCGCCATGCAGCGCGTCGCGCCGGACGGCATTGATGTCAATTTCGAGAACGTCGGCGGCGCCATGTTGGAAGCGGCGCTCGAGCACGCCAACGACTATGCGCGGTTCATCCAATGCGGCGCCATCAGCCAGTACAACCTGAAGGGCGATGCGCGCTACGGCGTCAGGAACCTGGAGCACCTGCACAGGAAGCGCATCACTATGCGGGGCTTCATCGTCACCGACCATTGGCAGCGCATGGGCGAGTTCCAAGAGGAGGTGGCCGGCTGGCTCCGTGATGGCCGCATCAAGTACAAGATCGACATCACCGACGGGCTCGAGAACGCCACCGAAGCCTTTCTCGGCCTGTTGGCGGGAGAGAATTTCGGCAAACAGGTGATCCGCATCGGAGCCGACCCCGATTGACGCCGCGTCCATGACCGACCAATCCGCCGACACCGACGCGTATGCCATCCCGCCGGAGCGGCGCCGCCGAACCCGGCGGTTCGCGCTCCGAGTGCTGCAAATCCTGACGCCCGCCCATGTTTACGTCGGCTGGAGCCTGCTTCCGGACCTGCCGGGTCCGGATGCGCTCAAGGTCGCCGGCGGCTTGTGGCTGGTCGTTTCCGCATTGCTCATCCCCTACGGCACCCTGGCCCGGGTCTTCGTAACCCGCCCGGCGCTGATCGATGCGTTGGTTTGGGCCGGGTCGCTGACCATGGGCTGGTTTTCGTCGCTCCTGATCGCGACGATCTTGCGCGATATCGTGACCTTTCTCCCCATGCTCCGAGGATATGACGCGGAAAGCGCGCTCGCCGTGTTGGCCGTCTCGCTGCTGGTAACGGCGGTCGGTTTCGTCAATGCGCGCCGCGTGGCGGAGGTGGTGCGCGTCCAGGTGCCGGTGGTCAATCTGCCGGCGGCGCTGGAAGGCTTCACCATCGCCCAGATCACCGATATCCATGTCGGCTCGACCATCAAGGGCGACTACGTGCGCTCCATCGTCGAACGGGTCAATGGACTCGGCGCCGTCGCCGTCGCCATCACCGGCGACGTCATCGACGGGCGGGTCGACCGGTTGGCCGGCGACGTGGCGCCCCTGGGCGATCTCAAGTCCCGCCACGGCACCTTTCTGGTCACCGGCAACCACGAATACTATTCCGGGGCGCCGGCCTGGCTGGCGCATTTTCGCGGGCTCGGGATCCGAACGCTGGAGAACGCCCACGCGGTGATCGATCATGCCGGCGCCAAGCTGGTCATTGCCGGCATCAACGATTTCAGTGCCGGCGGCTTCGACGCGGATGGCGCCAGCGATCCGGGCAAGGCGCTCGCGGGTGCGCCCATGGATGCGCCACGCGTCGTTCTGGCGCACCAGCCGCGTTCCGCCCCAGCGGTGGACGAGGCCGGCGCCGACCTGCAGCTATCCGGCCATACCCACGGCGGCCAGTTCTGGCCCTGGAACCATTTCGTCCGCATGCAGCAGCCCTATACGGCGGGCCTGCACCGGCACGGGAATCTCTGGGTCTACACCTCGCGCGGCACCGGGTACTGGGGGCCGCCGAAGCGTTTTTTCGCGCCGTCCGAAATCACCCTGATCACGCTCCGGCGGGCCGACTAGGCGCCGATCATCGCATAGGTCGCCTTCATCACGTCGCTGTCGGGATCGGCCAGCAGTTCCGCCATGTCGAAATGGTTGAGGCCGGGCACGTCGATTTCGGTGACGCCGTGGCCGAGCCGCCGGAGCTCGGCGGCCCAATCCCTGGAATGGCGTCGGAACTCGATCTGTTCCTTCCCGCCGTAGGCGACGACCATCGGCGGCATGCGTTCGGGGATTTGGCGCATGGCGCTCAACCGCGCCTCGGCCGCCGCGTCCAGGTGCAGGTAGCCGTTGCGCGACGACAGCCGCACCGGTGCCAGGTCGTACATGCCGCTCACCGCGACGGCGCCCTTGATGGCGTCGGCCGGCAGGCCCCAATCCCCGGCCCAGTCGGTGACGGTGAGCAGCCCGACCACATGCGCCCCCGACGAATGGCCGGCGACAAACATGCGATCCGGGTCGGCGCCGAAGTTTCCGGCGTTGTTCCAGGCCCAGGCAACGGCGGCGCGGCACTGGCGCACCAACTCGTCCAGCGACACGCCGGGCACCAGGGAGAAGTTGACCGAGAGAAAGGTGATGCCGCGCTCGACGAAAGCCGGCGCCTGGTAGCTGTTGTCGTCCTTGTGCCAGCGCGTCCAGGCGCCGCCGTGGATGTAGATCACGAAGGGCGCGTTCGGCTGGGCAGCGGGGAAGATGTCCAGCACCTCGTCCGGTGACGGTCCGTAGGGAACGTCCAGGCGGCAGTCCAGGCGCTGGCGGACTTGGGCGCTCATCTCGGCCTCGCGTGCCTTGTAGTCGTCGGCGTTGGGCACCAGTACGCGCTGGTCGTACTGGCGGTTGAGCGCGTCCTGGTCGTAGTCGAGCCAGACTTTGGCGGCGGTCTCAGACATGGTTGCTGCCTCCCTGTTTCCCTGGCCGAGGATCATAGCGCATGCGCGAAAGCGGGCAACCTGGGTGGTTTGCGCTTCCAGGGGTGGAAGGATATGCTTTTCCCATTCGATACGGGTGGGGAAAGGAAGCGCCATGTTCGATCTCGAACGCTTCATCGACGATTGCAAGAAAGCGGTCCAGGCGACCGACAGCCACACGGCGGTCAAGGAACTGGTGGAGGCCGCCGTCTCCGACCGGCCGGCGCTGATGAAGGCTTTGGGCGAGCCGACGCGCGGCAGTGTCCAGCGGCTGCATGTCGCCGACGACCTGACGATCATCAATCTTTCCTGGGCGCCGCGCATGACGCTGAAGCCCCATAACCATAACATGTGGGCGGTCATCGGCCTCTACACGGGCCGCGAGGACAACATCTTCTGGCGCAAGGTGAAGGACGCCGAGGGCGGCCTGGTCGAGGCGGCCGGCGCCAAGTCGCTGGGCGAGGGCGACGTGGCGCCGCTCGGCCGCGACGTGGTGCATTCGGTGACCAATCCGCTCGACCGCTGCACCGGCGCGTTGCACGTCTATGGCGGCAACTTCTTCGAAGAGCCGCGCAGCGAGTGGAACCCGGAGAACCTCCTGGAAGAGGCCTACAACGTTGAACGCAACATGGCGCTGTTCGAGGAAGCCAACCGCTTTTTCGACGCCGCCTGAGTAGATCGGCATGATCAGGCCGTCGGCCATGTCCGGCGCCACCCGTGGCATCCTGTTGATGCTGGCGGCGACGCTGTTGGCGGCCTTCATGAACATCGTCGCCCGGCATGTCTCGGAAACCGTGCACCCCTACATGGTGGTGTTCTTCCGGGTGCTGTTCGGGTTGTTGTTCATCGGCCCTTTCGTGCTGCGCTCCGGCTTCTCGGTGTTCCGCACGCGGCGCATCGGCATGCACCTGTTCCGTGCCTCGCTGAACGTCGTCAACATGATGTGTTTCTTCTCCGCCGTCGCCATCACGCCGCTGGCGGAACTGGTGGCGCTCAACTTCACCGCGCCGGTGTTCGCGACGCTGCTGGCGGTGCTGATCCTGCGCGAGGTCGTCGGCTTGCGGCGCTGGACGGCGATCCTGATCGGTTTCGCCGGCGCCATGATCATCGTGCGGCCGGGCTTCGGCGAGGTGTCGCCAGGCCATGTGCTGGCGTTGGGCTCGGCGATTTCATGGGCCTGCGTGATCTTGGTGGTGAAGGACCTGAGCCGGACCGAATCGTCGATCACCATCGTCGCCTACATGACCGTGCTGATGGCGCCGGTGTCGATGGTGCCGGCGCTGTTCGTCTGGCAGTGGCCGACGCCTTCGGAACTCATGTGGCTGGCGGTCATGGGGGTGGTCGGAACCGGCGTGCATTTCACCGTCGCCCAGGCGCTGCGCGAAGCCGACCTTTCGACCATCCTGCCGTTCGATTTCACCAAGCTGATCTGGATTTCCGTCCTGGCCTATCTGATATTCGGCGAGGTGCCGACGATCGCCACCTGGATCGGGGGCACGGTGATCTTCGCCAGCGGCGCCTACATCGCCCAGCGCGAGGCCATGGCCAGGCGCCGGCGCTGATGCTCTAATAGCGGTGATGCAACGCATGACCCACACCCTTTCCCTCACCGTCAACGGCCGCTCCCACGAAATCGAAGCCGATCCGGCGATGCCGCTGCTGTTGGTGCTGCGCAACCAGCTGGGCCTCACCGGCGCCAAGCTCGGTTGCGGGCTGGAACAGTGCGGCGCCTGTGCCGTGCTGGTCGACGGCGAGGTAGCGCTCAGTTGCAACGCCGCCGCCGCCGACTTCCAGGGCCGCGACATCGTCACCGTCGAGGGCCTGGCCCGGGATGGCGTCCTCAACGCCGTGCAGCGCGCCTTCGTCGAGGCCGGCGCGGCGCAGTGCGGCTACTGCGTGCCTGGCATGGTCATCGCCGCGACGGCGCTGTTCGAAGGCAATCCGCGCCCCACGGACGACGAAATCAACGATGCGCTGGCGACCCAGCTTTGCCGCTGCGGCACCCAGGCGCGCATCCTCACGGCTCTCCGGGCGCTGCGCGATGGCTGACAACCCGAGCCTTGCGAACAACCCGTCGCTGGATGCCTGGCTGGCGCTCGATCGAGACGGCGAGATCGTCGTCCGCCCCGGCAAGGTCGATATCGGCCAGCGCATCTCGACGGCGCTCCGTGCCATCGTCGCCGACGAACTCGGCGTCGCACCCGGCCGCGTCCGCATGGCGCCGCCCTCGACCGATACGCATCCCGACGAAGGCGTCACGGCGGGCAGCAATTCCATCCAGCAGTCGGGCGGCGCGCTCCGTGCCGCGGCGGCGACGGCCAGGCGGCACCTGGTGGCGCGGGCGGCGGCGCGGCTGGACGCCGACGCTGCGGACCTGGAGGTCGCCGACGGGCTGGTGACGCGCCGGGGCACCAACCGCAGCGTCTCCTACTGGGAACTGATGGCCGGCGCGCCTTTCGGCATCGACATCGACGCCGCCGCGCCGCGCATCGCCTCGGAACACCGCCGCCTGATCGGCAGTGACCTGGATCCCGCCGGCATCGAGGACATGGTCACCGGCGGCTTTCGCTATGTGCACGACCTCGCCTGGCCCGACATGCGCCATGCGCGCCCGGTGCGCCCGCCGCGTTATGGCGCCCGGCTCGAGGACCTCGACGCCAATGTGGTCGAGCGCCTGCTCGCCGACGGTGTCTCGGTAGTGCGCGAGGGCACCTACCTGGCCGTCGCCGCCGATGACGAATTTGCCGCGATCCGGGGCGCCGAGCGCCTGGCCCGCGCCGCCCAGTGGGTGGGCGGCGACCTGGACGACGCCGACATCTTCGAGCGGCTGCGCACCAACGAGCGGGTCAGCCTGCCGGTCGCCGATGGCAAGCCGGTGAGCGAACCGGTGCCACCTTTGTTTGGCGACCCGACCCTCACCGCCAGCTACGAACGCCCCTACCTGATGCACGGATCCATGGCGCCGTCGGCATCGGCCGCATTGTTCAAGGACGGCCGCCTGGAGGTCTGGACCCACAGCCAGGGCATCCATCCGCTGCGCCTGACCCTGGCCGAGGCCCTGGGGCTCGATGCCGAAGCGGTCACCGTCAACCATGTGCCGGGGGCGGGGTGCTACGGCCACAACGGCGCCGATGACGCGGCTTTCGACGCCGCACTGGTGGCCGGCGCGCTCGAGGGCCGGCCGGTGCTCTTGAAATGGACCCGCGATGACGAGCACGCCTGGGAGCCCTACGGCTCCGCCATGGCCATGGACCTGGCCGCCAGGCTGGACGCGGGCGGCCGCATCACCGACTGGTCGCACGAGAGCTTCAGTGACACCCATGTCGCCCGCCCGCGTCCGGGAACGGGCGGTGCCGGGCCGGCGCGGCTGGTGGCGCTGCGGCACCTGGGCGATTCGAAGCCGACCTTCACGCCCGCGCCCAACATGAACTTCGAATCCGGTATCCACCGCAACCTCACCCCCGGTTACGACGTCGGCCGGCCCCGCCTGGTCAAGCACCTGGTACGGGGCCTGCCACTCCGCACCTCGTCGCTCCGCTGCCTGGGCGCGGGCGGCAACGTTTTCGCCATCGAGAGTTTCATGGACGAACTGGCCGAACGCGCCGGCCTGGACGCGCTCCGCTTCCGCCTCGATCACCTGTCCGACCCGCGCGCGCGGGCCGTGCTGGAAGCGGCGGCGGCGGGCGTCGGCTGGGGCCGCGAGAGCGAACCCGGAACCGGCCTCGGCCTCGCCTATGCCCGCTACGCCGCCACCAAGGCCTATGCCGCGGTGGCGGTCGAGCTTTCCGTCACCGACGACGCCAAAATCGAATTGCGCCGCGCGCATATCGCCGCCGACGTCGGCGAGGTCATCGACATGGCCGGCGTCAGATCGCAGATGGAGGGCGGCTTCCTGCAGGCCGCCAGTTGGGCGCTGCATGAACGGGTCACCTTCGATGCCGGCGGCATCACCAGCCGCGACTGGGAGAGCTACCCGATCCTCGGCTTCGACAACGTGCCGGAGATCGCGGTGACCGTCATCGACCGCCCGGACGAGCCGTCGCTCGGTGCCGGCGAGGCCCTGGGCGGCCCGACCCCGGCGGCCATCGCCAACGCGGTCTACCGTGCCAGCGGTCTCAGGCTGCGGCGCATGCCCTTCACCCCCGACGCACTGCGCGCCGCCGCCATGGCTTGAAGCCCAATGTCACGGCACTGACACCATCGCGGCCGCGCCGGCGCCGAAATTCGTTTCGGCCCCGTTTTTTGGGGGTCAAAAACGTTTTGTTTTCAACGACATCAAAAAAAATATGGGAAACGAACCCAATTTCGTCCCCGGTAGCGTCCGTCAACGTAACGCGGGTTCGAAACTATTGATTTCAAAAGAAACTCAAAAAAATCTCAGGAACGAACCCAATTTTGCTCCGATGCCCGCCTGAAAGCGGTCGCCACCCCCATCCCGGCCTTTTCCTCTCAAGGGGGAAGGGGCGAGGCGGCAGCGCCAGTTGCTTCCCTCCCCCTTTGTCGGGGAGGGGCAGGGTGGGGGGATTTCTCAACGCGTGAACGCCCTACCCATAGCCGGCCCCAATGCATCCCCAAACCTGGAACCATCGGTCCGGCCAAATCCTATTCGATTGTGAAATAGCGCGCCTGCGCCGGCGACCGACGCTGCGAATCGGCACCATGGCACAAAACCCATAAAAGTCAATAAAATCCTATTTTGAGTTTTCTTACGTAGCCAAGCGACAAGCCCGCTTACGACTGAAAAGCGACCGTCGGCTGGCGACATTGGCATTGGCTGTTGATGACCCTGACTGTGTAAAAACGTTCAGCTTGCGGTTGAGCTTGAAACAATGGAATGGGGAAGGCCCGACAGCGAATCAAGGTTGCTCGTTGAATGCGGCGCGAATCAATCTTTCAAAAAAATCGCCAGATTTTCGTTTTCACACGGCCAAGACCCATAGCCGCCGTTCAGTTCGCCGACGATCGATGAACGGGTGAGCACGTGATTCTCATTTCGGGTTCGCGACGGCATATTTATAGTCTACGACAAGACTGACAGTGGCTCCGGGGGTGGTGGGACGGTGGTGACGACTGCCAACGAACGGTCGGTGTTGACCGCCATCGACCGTCTGTACGACGCGTCGACGAACGTCGACAAGTGGGGCGTGACAACGGACGCGCTTGCCGAGGTGCTCGGCGCGACGCACGTCCACGTGGGCTTCTTCGATTGGCAGGAGGAGCGCCTAGCCTTCAACGTTAGCATGGGCTTCGAGCATTTCGGACCTTAAAGCAGCATAGATCGACACACCACTACGTTCCGAAATCCCGTGATGACGAAGACTTACTGGTGCGGGACATGATCGAACTGGCTCGGCAATATGGCCGTTACGGCTATCGGCTGATCGCCGCCATGCTGAGAGACGCCGGGTGGCAGTTGAACGACAAGCGGGTCGAACGCCTGTGGCGCCGTGAGGCGCAGAAGGTTCCTATGAAGCAGCCGAAGCGAGGCCGGCTCTGGCTCAACGACGGATCGTGCATCCGCCTGCGGCCACAATACGCCGACCACGTCTGGTCATATGACTTCGTGCATCATCGGACGGAAGACGGCCGAGCGTACAGAACGCTGAACATCATCGATGAGTTCAGCCGGGAGTGCCTGGCGATCAGGGTGAAGCGGAAGCTCAACTCGACGGACGTGATCGATGATCTGACCGACCTGTTCATCATCCGAGGTGTTCCAGCCTACATCCGTTCCGACAACGGCCCCGAGTTCATTGCTGATGCGGTCCGGCAATGGATCAAGGCCGTTGGCGCCAAGACGGCTTACATCGAACCAGGGTCTCCATGGGAGAACGGATATTGCGAGAGCTTCAATGCCCGGTTCCGTGATGAGCTCTTGAACGGAGAGGTGTTTTACAGCCTGAAGGAAGCTCAGATCGTCATCGAGCAGTGGCGGCGACATTACAACACGAAGCGGCCACACTCAGCCCTTGGATACAGACCGCCAGCTCGAGAGAGCATCATTCCAATGGAGGTAACGCGGATGATGCACTAACATTCAAACCGGACCAGTCAGTGGGGCCAGGTCACCATGGCGCAGCAGTCTCTGTGACAATTGGGAGAGAGTTAGTGAAGAAGCAGCTTCATTGGGCGATATTGCCGATTTCTATTTCAATTCTTTTTACTTCAAGCTTGTCAGCCCGCGATACCGTATCGTTTGCCGCTGCCGACATTGATGGCGGTCAGAGCATCGGCCCCGAAGTTAGAGGAGCGTTAAATCTTCCCGATGGGAGCGGTCCCTTTCCTGCCGTTGTGTTGCTTCCTCACTGCCATGGGTTCCAAAGTCGAAATGTCCAAAATGATTGGCCGGATGTACTGAATGAAAACGGCTATGCAACATTGACAGTCGATAGTTTCGGCCCCCAGGGACAAGACACGTGTGAAGGTCTCCCACGCGCGGAAAGCCGTACCAAACAGGCAACATATGCGGTTGGGGCGCTTAACTTCTTGGCTTCAAGGAATGACATTGATCCAAAGAGTATCGGAGTTATGGGATTCTCTGAGGGTGCTTTCGTTATCAATAACATGATTGCGCCAGCATCGAGCCAACGCGGCTGGAGCAACAAATTTTCCGCGGCTGTTTCTGCTTACGGTGGCTGTCGACGCTTAAACCTGCACAAACCCGAAGATGTACCGATCATGATACTTGCGCCCGAATATGACAAAAGATTGGTCGGGCTTTGTATTTCTACGGCGGCAGCGAGCAGCCACATTCATTTGCACGTCCTGGAAGGCGCTTATCACGGGTTTGATAATTCCAATATGTCCGGCACAAAGACTGACAATGCCGGAAATCAAATGTCTTATAGTTCTTCAGCGACGAGCGACGCGCAAAAATTTACGGTCCAATTCTTCGATGCTCACATCGGAAAGAACCGAGGCCAAAAGTTAGAGCGGAACGTCATGCTTGGCCCCGATCAGGCAAATGAGGCTTTGCGTCAATGGGTTTCTTCAAACTCGGCGAGACTTTGTGCATTGGACACGGAAGATTTCGCCGAAGCCCTGATGGATATCGTGGAAGAATGGGTTGACGACAAGAAAGTCGTTCCCGAGATGACCGTCAGCAAGTTCAAGGCGAAGTTTATGCGCCGGAAATCATGCTAGGGATGCTATTTGTCTCTGGTCTTGCTCGACTGGCGAGAGACTAGAGAAGAACGTCTGCGTTCTGAGAACACCAATTAAAGCTGCAGGATCAATGTCCGTTCCTGGCCAATATCCGACCCATGCCGGGCAGAGTGAAACCGGCCGCTCACGGTCCGGTTTCTGACGTTGCCGCGACCGGCCATGCAGGCGTGAGGTCGCGGGTGCGTAGGGCAAGCCCGCGCACGACATCCAAGACCAAGAATGGGAGAGACGGTCTAGAAGCTGTCTTTCCGCGCCCGCGTTTCCGCGAACACCTCGACCAGGCCGGCGCCGGCAAGGCCGATGGTTTCCTGTAGGTGCGGGCTCATGGGGCGGAGGAACGGATTGGTGGCTTTTTCCTCGCCCAGGGTCGAGGGCACGGTGGGCACGCCATTGCGGCGCTTGTCGCGGACCTCTTCCATGCGCGCCAGCAAGTCGGCGTTGCCGGGCTCGACCGAAAGCGCGAACTCGCCGTTGGACAGCGTGTATTCGTGCGCGCAATAAACGCGCGTGGCGTCGGGCAAATCCATGAACTTGCAAAGCGAATTCCACATCTGCGCCGGTGTCCCCTCGAACAACCGGCCGCAGCCCATGGCGAACAGCGTGTCGCCGCAGAACAACGCGTCCGAGCCGGCGAACCAATAGGCGCAATGGCCGCTGGTGTGGCCAGGCACGTCGAACACACGGGCCTCGGCATTGCCCAGCATATAGGTGTCGCCGTCGGCGACTTCCACGTCGATGCCGGGGATGCGGTCCCTGTCGGCCTTGGGGCCGACGATGGTGCAGCCGGTCTTTTGCTTGATTTCGAGGTTGCCGCCGGTGTGGTCGCCGTGGTGGTGGGTATTGAGGATGTGGGTGATGTTCCAACCCTTGGCCTCGGCGGCGGCGAGCACCGGATCGACCACGGCGGGGTCGACGATGGCGGTCGCGCCGGTCTCGGCCTCGTGCGCGAGGTAGACGTAGTTGTCCGACAGAACGGGAACCTGATGGATCTCGAGCTTGCTCATTCCGGCCTCGCGCCGGCCCCGGAGGGCCGTTCGGTTAGATGTTTTCCTCGACCCAGCTCTTCAGCGCGCTGGCGGGGATGGCGCCGACCTTGGTGGCCGCCACTTCGCCGCCCTTGAACAGGATCAGCGTCGGAATGCCGCGCACGCCGTACTTGGAAGGAGTCATGGGGTTGTCGTCAATGTTGACCTTGGCCACGGTGACCCGGTCGCCCATGGACTGGTCGAGCTCGTCGAGCGCCGGCGCGATCTGCTTGCAGGGCCCGCACCATTCGGCCCAGAAATCGACCAGCACGGGGCCGTCGGCGTTGAGGACATCGCTCTCGAAGGAGTCGTCGGAGACCTGTTTGGACATGGAAATTTTCCTGTGTCGAGGGGTTGGGGGAGATGGGAAATCCGTCCCCGAAATCTAGGCACCCTACCCTTGATCGTCAAGGCAGGCATCCAGGCTCGAATCGAGCTTGGCCGGGTCCAGGGCCATCAACCGGGGACCGTCGGTCCACAAGAGCGCCGCGCGCACCTCGCGCCCCGGATAAATCGCCCGCAAAAGCGCCCGGTAGGTGGCCATCTGACGCAGATATACCATCGGCACGTCGGCCGGGTCGGTGGGCGGCGGGCGATTGGTCTTGTAGTCGATGACCAGCACCTCGTCCGCCGTCACCAGCAACCGGTCGACCTGGCCGGAGACCACCACCGGGCCCGCGCCGGCGCCGGCCAGCATGCCGACCATCGGCACCTCGGCGCGGCTTTCCGGCCCGAACAGCCCGGCGAACGCCGGATCGCGCAGCACCGCCAGGGTTTCCAGCCGAATCGCATCGGCCTCGCCGGGCGCCAGTTCGTGCGCCGGCAGGCTTAGGAACCGCTCGGCGGCGGCGTCGCGTTCGGCGTCCGGCAGGTCGGGCAGGGTTTGCAGCAGCGCGTGGATCAAGCGCCCGCGCACGAAGCGCCGGCCGTCGTCGGCTTCCAGCGGCGAGCGGCGCGGCGGATCGTCGTCGGGCCGCGACGGGCTCAAGGGCTGGGTCGGCGCCGGTTCCGGCGTCGGCGGGGTGCGCGCCCAGGCGGGCAGTGCCGTCTCGCCGCCGCCGAGCGGCAGCGGCGCCTCGGCCTCTTTCGGTTCCGCCGTCTGCGGCGAGCTGAGCCGCAGGATCGCCTCGCCCTCGGTTTCCGTCGGCAAATTCTCGGTGGCGGGAAGCGCCTTCAATCCTTCCTCCACCAGCCGGTACCAGCAGCCGTCGTCCAGGTCGCGCTCGCCTTGCCAGCCGCAAACGTAAAGCCGATCCTCGGCGCGGGTCATGGCGACGTAGAGCAGGCGGCGGTATTCCTGTTCGGTGCCGGCGCGGGCCGCGTCGGCGATGGCGGTGGTGACGCTTTCCTCCAGGTCCTTGAAGGCCGGCCACAGCACGAACGGCTCGCGCGTTTCCATGCCGCTCCAGCGGATGCGGTCGGCCAGTTGCTTGGCCGGCAGCGAGCAGGTGTCGGCCAGGAACACAATGCCCGCCTGCAGGCCCTTGGCGCCGTGGGTGGTCATCACCCGGACCTCGCCGCCGCTCTGTTCCAGGTCGCGCTTCACCTCGGTCTCGCCGTATTCGATCCAGTGCAGGAAACGCTCCAGCGACGGCGCGTGGTCGCGCTCGAAATCCAGCGTCAGGCCCATGAACTCGTCGATCGGATCGGCGGCCTCGGCGCCCAGGTGCGCGAGCAGCGATTCGCGCCCGCCGGCGCTCAGGATGGCGGTGAAGAACTCGTAGGGCGGCATGGTGTCGGCGCGGGCCAGCAGCGCCGCCAGGCGCGCCTGGGCCTCGGCGAATTTCGGCTCGCCCCGGCGCCGGACAAGCTCGGCCCAAAGCCCGCCCTCGCGGCCGTGCGCGAGCTCGAACAGGGTTGTCTCGTCCATTTCCACGAACGGCCCCTTGAGCAGCGTCGCGGTGTTCAGATCGTCGTCGGGCAAGAGCGCGAAGCGGCCCGCCGCCACCAGGTCCATCACCCCCAGGTGCTCGGTCAGCACGATGCGGTCGCGCCCGGCGACGGGGATGTCGCGGTCCTTCAAGGCGCGCACGATTTCCTCGGCGAAGGCGCCGCGCGTGCGCACCAGGATCATGATGTCGCCGGGGCGGATCGGCCGGCCCTGGGATTGCAGTTGCTCGCCGCTGTCCAACCAGCCCTGGATGGTGTCGGCGATGCGTTCCGCCAGGCGCACGTCGGGGCTCATGACGGAAACCTGGTCGAGCGGCGCGTCCCAGGGGTCTTCGTCGCCGGCGTCCATGGGGCGTTCGGTCGGCCACAATTCCACCAGCCCGGCCTCGCCGGCGCGCGACCACAGATGGCGCACCGGATGGCCGTCCCAGGTGAGGCCGTCGGCGGCGGCGGCGCGGGCGAAGACGGCATCCACCGCCTGCAGCACCGCCGGCGCGGAGCGCCACGAAAGCGCGAGCTCGACCTTGTTGAAGGTTTCGCCCGCGGCGCGGGCATCGGCGGCGACGCCGGCGCCGGCGCGGCCGAACTCGGCCGGATCGGCGCCCTGGAACGAATAGATCGACTGTTTTTCGTCGCCCACCGCGAACAGCGTGCGCGGCCGCTCCACCGGGCGGCCCTCGCCGGAGAAGAAATCGCCGGCCAGCGCCAGGATCACCCGCCACTGCACCGGGCTGGTGTCCTGCGCCTCGTCGACCAGGACATGGTCGATGCCGCCGTCCAGCTTGTAGTGCACCCAGGAAACCTGGTCCTTGGCCAGCAGCGCCTCGGCCTTCTCGATCAGGTCGTCGTAGTCGACCAGCGCGCGCAGCCGTTTCAGCCCCTCATAGGCATCCAGCAGCGCCATGCCGACGGTCAGAAGCGCACGGGTATTGTCGGCGATGGCGACGGCCTTCAGGGTTTCGCTGACGCCGAACACGCGGTCTTGTTCGGCCAAAAGGGCGTCGAGGGCGGCGGGGTGCGCCTCGGCCGGTTTCTTGGTGATCAGGTTCCGTTGCGCAGAGCGTTCCAGTTTCTGGGTCAGGAAGATGCGCGCGTAGCCGGCCATGAAGTCGGCGGCGCGCGCCGGCGCATCGGCATCGAGCCATCGGCGCAGTTTCGCCGCGCGGTCCTGGTCCGTGGCGGTGCCTTCCGCGAGCGCGCCCGCCGCGCCATGCAGGCCGACGCCGTTGAACGCGCCCTCCGCCGAGGCGTCGGCGAGGACGCTCTCGCGGGTGGTGTCGTCGCCGAGCCCGAGCCGCCGGCGCCCGGCCGCCAGCAGGTTTTCGAGCCCGCCCTGCGCGGCCAGCATGGCGTGCAGCTTGTGGCGCCCGGAATCCAGCTCCGCCATCAGGTCGGCGAAGCCGCTCTCGTCGACCAGCCCCGCCAGGTGTTCGAGGGCGGCGTTCAGTTCCGCGTCGTCGCGCCGCGCGGCGCGTTCGAACACCCGGTCGCGGGCCCATTCGCGCAGTTCCATGGCGCGGCGCTCGTCGATGACGGTGAAATGCGGCGGCAGGCCCGATTCCAGCGGGAAGCGGCCCAAGAGCGATTCGCAGAACGAATGGATGGTGCGGATGCGCAAGCCTTCCGGTGCGTCGATGGTTTCGGCGAACAGCCGCCGGGCGCGTTGGCGTTCGTCGTCGCTCGCCGGGCGGCCGAACAGCGCGTGCAGGTCCCCGGCCAGTTTTTCCGGCGTCTCGGCAGCCCAAAGGCCGAGGCGGTCGTTCAAGCGGTTGGCCATCTCGGCGGCGGCGGCCTTGGTGAAAGTCAGGCAGAGGATGCGGTGCGCCGGCGTGCCGGCCAGCAACAGCCGCGAGATGCGGTCAACCAGCACGCGGGTCTTGCCGGTGCCGGCGTTGGCCGAAACCCACACGGTGCCCCCAGGGTCGGCCGCCGTCACCTGGGCGCCGATGCCCTGGGCCAGGACCTGTTCGCGGCTTTCGGGGCTCATCTGCGCCGCCTTCCGCGCCATTCCTTGACGCGGGCCAGGTGGTCGAAATCGCCGAAGCGGTTGAGGAACTGCGGGCGCGGCTGCGAGAGATAGGGGGTATTCGGGTCCTCGAAGCGGTGCACCAGCTTGGTGACGCCCAGCATGGTTTTGGCGACGGTGTCGGGCACGTCGAGCTTGAGCACGCGCTCCTCGCCCGGCTGACGGCCGCCGGAAAGCCGCATGTAGACCAGTTGCGCCACCTCGCCCGGGTCCAATCCGGCGAAGCCGCCCGAAAGCAGCATCGCCGCCTCCAGCGGCAGTTGCGGGCTCAAGCCGGTCTCGACCTGCCCTTTGGAGGGCGCGGTGCCGGTCTTGTAGTCGATGACCGCGTAGCCGACATCGGCGCGATGGTCGATGCGGTCGGCGCGCGCGATGACGGTGAACGGGCCGCTGAGGCCCTCGATCGTCAGCTCGCCCTCGGCTTCCGTGGCGGCGGTGGTGAAGCCGGCCTGGCGCCGGCGGCGCTCGTTGGCGATGAACCAATGCGCGATGCGCTGGAAACGCGGCCACCAGATGGCGCGCACGCCGGGCCGCGCCAGGTGGCTCTCGAACAGCGCGCGGCCGATCTCCACGAGATGGCGCTCGGCGTCGTCCGGGATCTCGTCCGGGAAATCCTTGATGAAACGGTCGAGGGCGTCGTGCACGATGGTGCCGCGCTCCGCCGCGCCGGGATCGGCCTGCAACGGATCGAGCGGTTGCAGCTTCAAGATCCGGCTGGCGTAAATCGCATAAGGGTCGCGCACCAGGGTCTCGATGCGGGTGACGGAAAGCCGGTTGGGCCGGGCGTCCGCCGGCGGTTTCGGCGCCGGCGGCGGCGCCGCGCGCGGGCTCGCCGGGCGGTCGAGCGCGGCGGCCCATTCGAGCCAGGACTCGTCCGTATCGAGCGCGCCCTTGAGGCCCAGCCGTTCCAGCAGGTTGTCGAGCCGCCTGAGCCAGCGGCACGGCACCGTCGGCGTGCCGCCGACGCGTTCGGCGCGGGTCAGGACTACCTCCGGCGCGCCGAGCCCCTGGACGAAGTCGTGCGCGGTGAGGCCGATCCGCCGCTCCGGCAGGGCAAGGCCGAAGGTCTCGGCCATGGGCCGGCTCATCCATGGGCTGGCCTCGGCCTCGGGCGGCCAGGTGCCTTCGTTGAGGCCGCCCAGGATCATCATGTCGGCGCGCTGCAGCCGCGCTTCCAACAGGCCCCAGATGAACAGGCGCGGATGGGTCCCGAAGCGCGGCCGCACCTGGCGCCCGGCCATGCTGGCCTCGAACAGCGCCGGATAGTCGCCGGGCCGGATGTCGTCCAGCGCCGGGGCGGCCTCGATCAGATCGCCCATCAGCGCCGCCGCCGCCTCGCCGGCCTCGCCGACCCAGAGCGCCTCGCCGCCGGCGGCGGCATCCGTGGCGGCGAGCGCCTCGGCGGTGCGCAGATGCGCCGCCACCAGGTCTTCCAGCGGCGCCGGCCCGGCGGCGAAGGCATCCGTCAGCGGCGCCAGTGCCGATTGCGCGCGGTCGAGGAATTCGAGCAGGCCGGGGCTGGGTTTCCTGCGCGATTGCACCAGGGCCGCGCGCAAGCCGGTGAGGCCGGGCGCCGGCCTCGGGCCCCGCAGCGCCAGGATTTCCAGCTCACGGGCCAGGCGCCGGCACTCGGCTGGCGTGCCGCCGACGGCGGCCAGCGGATGCTTCAGCAGTGCCAGCAGCGCCACCGGGCCGAGCCCGTCGGCGGCGGCCTCGGCGGCAAGCGCCAGGAAGGCGCCGGGCGGTGTCTGGCCGAGCGGCGTGCCGGCGGAATCGTCGATTTCGATGCCCCAGCGGCGCAGCTCGGCGGCAACGCGCCGGGCCAGGCCGCGGTCCGGCGTCACCAGCGCCGCCGTGCGGCCCGGCAGGTCGAGGCCCCGGCGCATCATCAGCGCGATGACGGCGGCTTCCTCCTGCGGGCCCGGGCAATCGATGCGCTCGACGCCCGACAGCGCCGCCCGGGCCTCGCCGGGATCGGGCAGCGCCAGTTGGCCCGCCTCCGCCGGTGCCAGGGCGGTATTGATGAGCATCGCGCGGGTTTCCGGCGCGCGCTCGCCGGCCGTCGCCGGCCAGTCCGCCACCTCGGCGCGGTCGATGCCGAGGTGCCCGATCAACTGCGCCATGCCGTACTGCGGATGCGCCGGCGCCAGGTGCTGCCAGGTCTCGTCCGGCGCCACGCGGTCGAGACCCGGCAGCACCACGCAGCCTTGCGGCATGCGCGCGACGGCGGCCAGGAGATCGGCGGTGGCGGGGATCGAGCCGGTCGAGCCCGCGGCGATGACCGGGTGCGCGGGCGGCGCATTCAGCCACATGCGGCGGCGCGCCTCCAACAGCCGGTTGCGCCGGTCGGCCGGGTCGAGCGCGCCCTCCGCCGCCAGCAGACCGGGCCAGAGCTCGGTCAGCAGCTGCAAAAAATCCAGCGTGATCCGCCAATGTTCGGCGAAGTCCGCGGGCACCAGGTCCTCGAGGCCGGCGAAATCGAGGCGCTCGGTATGCACCTGATCGAGGAGCCTGGCCAATTCGCGCGCCAGGAACATGGCCTGCTCCGGTGTTTCGGAGGTATCGGGCCGGGCCATCACCAGCCGGGCCAGCAGCAACTGGCGGCGGAGCCCGCCGACGGCCGGCGGCAGTTGCAGCGCGCCGTCGCCGGGCTCGAGCCCGGAATCCCAACCGCCGATCAAAAGTTCCTCGTCCTCCATGTCGCCGAGCGGCAGCATCCGGGGCAGCAGCATGGGCCGGCCGCCGCCGAGGCGGAGAAAGGCATCGGCCAGGGCGCGGCCGGCGCGGCGGGTGGGAAGCAGGACGGTCATGGCGGCGAGGGTTTCCGGGCGGCCCCCGGCCATATCGGTCAATCCCGCCGCCAGCGCGTCGACGAACGGCCAACCGGCCGGAATGGTGTAGACGTTCGGCTCTGCCGCCGAGCCCGCCATCACCGGCGCCGCTGGCCGGGATAGGATTCTTGCAAGAAAGCCTCGGCCTCGGCCAGGCCGTCGGGGGTGCCGATGTGGAACCACTCGCCGTCGTGGATGACGCCGAACAGCCGCTCCGCTTCCAAAAGCCGGTCGTAGATCAGGTTCAGCGAGAAGGCGCCGTCGGGCGTGTCTTCGAAGACTTCGGGCTTCAGGAACTGGATGCCGGCAAACAGCCAGGGCGCCACTTCCAGTTCCGGGCGGCGGGTCAATTGCCCGCAGGGTTCGCAGTTGAAATCGCCATTGCCGCGATAGCCGTAGGCCTCGACCGTGGAATGCAGCAGCAATAGGCCGTCCATGCGCTCCGGATCCCAGATTTCGGCCATGCGACCGAGCGCGTCGGTGGGCCCGTTGAGCCAGAAAGCGTCGGCGTTGACGGCAATGAAGGGCTCGGTCCCGAGCAACGCCAGCGCCTTCTTCACCCCGCCGCCGGTCTCCAGCAGTTCGTCCTCGCGCGAGAAGGTGACCTTCGGCGCCGCGCGCTTGGCCAGGTGGCGCTCGATCTGTTCGGCCAGGTGGTGGGTGTTGACGACGGCCTCCTCGACACCGGCGTCCCCGAGCCGGTCGAGGGCATAATCGATCAGCGGCCGGCCATCGAGCCGGATCATCGGTTTCGGTGTGCGTTCGGTGATCGGGCGCATGCGGATTCCCCTGCCCGCGGCCAGCACCATCGCTTTTTTCGGCATCGCTGCCATGTTCAGTCCTTCTCGTTCGTCGCCGCGGCCGGGACGACGCGCGTCTCGGGCGGCAATTCCGCCGCCATCCACTCGGCCACGGGCGCCAGCGCCGGGTGCGCCAGCGCGCGTTCCAACAGATGCCACAGGCGGGAAATATGCACCAGATAATCGGGTTTTGCATCCCGCCGGCAAAGCCGGGTGAAAATGCCGATCACCTTGGCGTGGCGCCCCGCCGCGAGAATCGCGAAATCGCGCCTGAATGCGGCCTCGTCGAGGCCTGGAAAGGCCGCCAGGTAGCGCGCCGTCATGGCATCGGCGAGGGCGGGCCGGATGTCGCGCCGGGCATCCTCCAGGAGCGACATCAGGTCATAGGCCGCGTGCCCCGCGACCGCGTCCTGGAAATCCAGCAGGCCGCAGGCCCGGATGCCGTCGCGGTCCGGCCGCCAGATCAGGTTGTCCACGTGATAGTCGCGCATCACCAGCGTCGCCGCCGACGCCAGGACCGGCCCGAACGCCCGGCGCCAGGCGTCGATATAGCGCTGGCGGGTTTCGGGCGGCGTCGGGCGGCCGAGCACCGCGGGCATGTACCAATCGGTCAGCAGCAGCACCTCGGTGAGCAGCTTGTCCTCGTCGTAGGGCGGAAGGCCGGCCGGCACGGTCTCCGCGGCGGGGCGGCGGTGCAGGTCGATCAGCAGGTCGACGGCGAGGGCGTAGAGCGCATCCTCGTCGCCGCCCGCATGGCTCCCCCGGGCGAGGACGCGGGTGTAGGTGTCGTCGCCGAGATCCTCCAACAGCAGGAGCCCGGCGTCCGGGTCCTCGGCCAGGATGCCGGGCGCCGAATAGCCGAAGCCGGAGAGCAGCTCCGCGATGCGCACGAAGGGGCGCACGTCTTCGTGGGGCGGCGGCGCGTCCATCAGGACGGCGCGATCGGAACCGCGCGACAGCCGGTCGTAGCGCCGGAACGAGGCATCGCCGGCTAGCGGCCGGCGCTCGGCCGCGTCCCAGCCGTGGCGGGCCAGGAAACCGGCGATGACGGCGTCACGTTCAGCCATGGATGGCGCCATCGCCGATGCCCTCGATCAGTTTCGCGCGCCAGTAGCCGAGCCCGGTGAGCCGCGCGCGGCGCGTGCCGGCGGCGGGCCCGGGCGTGAGCCGGACCTCCAGGCGGTCGGCGGGCAGCCGGCCGTCGAGCCGCTCGGCCCACTCGATCAGCGCCACGCCGTCCGCAAAGGCTTCCTCAATGCCCAGTTCCAGGGCCTCATCCGGGTCGTCGATGCGGTAGAGGTCGAAGTGGTAGAGGGTCAAGGCGCCGGCCTCGTAGGTTTGCAGCAGGGTGAAGGTGGGGCTCGGCACTTCTTCGTCGGGACTGGCCAGGGCGGCACGGATGAAGGCGCGGGCGAACACCGTCTTGCCGGCACCGAGGTCGCCGATCAGCCCGATCACGTCGCCCCGGCCGGCGGCCTTGGCGACGCGGCGCGCGAGGTCTTCCGTGGCGGTTTCGTCCGCCAGGTCGAACGCCAATTCAGACTCCCTATCCGGCGCGGCTTCGTCGGTGCTCATGATCCTCATTTGTACAGACGGCTTCTCAGGCCGACAAGCGCCGGGACTTGCCCCGGGCGGCCGGAAAGGCCAAATTCGGGCGGCCATGAAAACTCCGTTCGCATTCCACTGGCTGGCCATGGCTTTCGCCGTTTGGGCGCTGGCACAGTCGGTCCCGGCGCTGGCCGCCGGCGATCCCCAACAGGGCCGCCGCCTGGCCGGGCCCTGCGTCGATTGCCACGGTGTTGCCGGCATCGCCCCCGACGACACCATGCCCAACCTGGCCGGCCAGAAGCCGAGCTTCATGGTGAAGCAGATCAAGGACATGCGCTCGGCGGCCAACAAGCGCGCCGGCCTGACCCTGATGGATGACATCGACAAGGAAATCCGTGCCGAGCGTTTCCGCCTGACCCGCGTCGGGCGTTCGAACGAGATCATGGATCCCCTGGTCCTGAACCTGAGCGATGCCGATATCGAGCACCTGGCGGCCTATTACGCGGCGCTGCCCTGCGCCACCGCCAGCGCGCTGAAGCCGCCGCCGGAGCCGCGCCAGGCGGTCCGCTGCAAGACCTGTCACGGCGCTTCCGGCGTTTCCCAGAGCCCCATGATCCCGAACCTGTCGGGCCAGTCGAAGCGCTACATCGCCGCGCGCCTCGTCGCTTACCGTAAAATCGGCAAGGAACTCTCCACCAAGGAACGGCGGCGCAACATCATGGCGACCCAGGCGCGGCTTCTGAAGGACAAGGACATCGCCGACCTCGCCAATTATTTCTCCTCGCTGGCCTGCCGATAGGAAACGTCATGACCGCTCTCGATGTCGAAAAGCTGCGCACTGAGACGCCCGGATGCGCCCACGTCCTGCATTTCAACAACGCCGGCGCCGGGCTGATGGCGCGGCCGGTGCTGGACGCGGTGACGGCGCATCTCACCCTCGAGGCCGAGACCGGCGGCTACGAAGCGGCCGACGCCGCCCGCGACGCCTTCGAGAACACCTACGGCGCCGTTGCCCGGCTGCTCAACTGCACGGACGACGAGATCGCCCTGATGGAGAACGCCACCGTCGCCTGGCAGGCGGCGTTCTATGGGTTGGCGCGGGATTTCAAGCCGGGTGAGCGCATCCTCACCGCCGAGGCTGAATATGCGTCCAACTACATCGCCTACCTGCAGATGGCGGAGCGCACCGGCGTCGTCATCGAGGCGGTGCCGAGCCGGCCCTCCGGCGAGATTGACGTGGCGGCGCTGGAAAACATGATCGACGACAGGGTGAAGTTGATCGCCATCACCCATATCCCCACCAACGGCGGGCTGGTCAATCCGGCGGCCGAGGTCGGGCGGGTGGCGCGCGCCGCCGGCATTCCCTACCTGCTGGATGCCTGCCAGGCGGCGGGGCAGGTGCCCTTGGACGTGGAAGCCATCGGCTGCGACATGCTGTCGGCGACCGGGCGCAAGTACCTGCGCGGACCGCGCGGCACCGGCTTCCTCTATGTGCGGCGGGATTTCCTCGACCGCCTGACGCCGCCGATGCTGGACCTGCACGGCGCCCAATGGACGGCCAAGGACGGCTATCGGGTGCTCGCCAACGCCCGCAAGTTCGAGAACTGGGAGTTCAACGTCGCCGGCCAGATCGGCCTTGGCGTCGCCGTCGACTACCTGTTGGCACTCGGCCCCGACGCGACCTTTAAACGCATCCATGATTTGGCGGAGCTTTTGCGCGCGGCGCTTTCCGACATCCCCGGCGTCACCCTGCACGATCTCGGCAGCCGACGCGGCGGCATCGTCTCGTTTTCCAGCGCGGCGCTGGATGCGAACGCGGTGAAGCAGAAGCTGCGCGCCCAGGCGATCAACTGTTCCACCTCGAACGCGTCCTCGACCCGCCTCGACATGGAAGGGCGCGGCCTGGAGCTGATCAACCGGGCCTCGGTGCATTACTACAACACCGAAGACGAGGTGCGGCGCTTCGCCCGCGCCCTGGCCGGGCTGGTCGCCTGAAAACATAAAATTTTATCGAAATTACAGGTATTTAATTCATTCGTGCCGGTTATCCGGGCGGTGCATAGTGGGTCTTCTAGGAGACTGCCCGAAATGCGCAAGCGCCTGATCCGAACGCTTAAGACCTTTTGCCGCGACGAGGCCGGCTCGCCGACCGTGGAGTTCGGCATGGCGGCCCTTCCGTTGATCCTGATGGTCGTCGGCACCATGGAATTCGGGCTCATCATGTTCACCTCGACGCTGATGGAATCGGGACTGCGCGACGCGGCGCGCTTCGGCATCACCGGCCAGGTGCCCGACGCCCAAAGCCGGATGGAGCGGATCACCGACATCATCGCCGAGCGCACGCTGGGCCTGGTCGACATGAACGAGGCCGCGATTCAAATCCTGGTCTACGACAGCTTCGGCGATGTCGGCCGCGGCGAGGATTTCGTCGACGGCAACGGCAACGGAACCTATGACGCCGGCGAGACCTATACCGACGAGAACGCCAATGGCCAGTGGGACGCCGATATCGGCACCGCCGGCGCCGGCGGTTCGGGCGAGATCGTCGTTTACCGCATGGAATACGCCTGGCCGCTGTTGACGCCGCTGGTCGGGCATCTGGTCGGCAGTGATGGGCATTTCGCGCTCAAGGCGGCCGTTGCCGTGCGCAACGAACCTTGGGACGGATAGGGGGCGGTTGACGGCATGGGCAGGCTGCGCAAATTCCTCGCCGATCGCCGCGGCACGCTGGCCGTGGAGATGGCCATGGCCATGCCGGTGCTGTTCGGGCTGATGCTGGCCGGGGTCGAGGTGACGCGCTATGTGCTGTTGAACCAGAAGATCGAGCGCACGTCGGCGACCATGGCCGACCTGGTGGCGCAGTCCGACGTGCTGTCGGAGGCGGGGCTGGTCAACCTGACCGGCGCCGCCCAGCACGTGATGACGCCCTACGACGTCGCCGGCGACGGGCGCATCGTGGTTTCGTCGTTGACCAACCCGTCGGGCTCGGAGGCGCGCATCGCCTGGCAGCGCGGTTTCGGTGCCGGCGCGGGCGCCAGCCGTTTCGGCCCCCAGGGCGGGCCGGCGACCCTGCCGGACGGCTTCGTGGTGCGCGCCGGAGAGAACGTCATCGCCGTCGAGGTGTTTTACGCCTACGCGCCTTTGCTGGCGGCGAAGATCATGGCGCCGCACGAGGTCTACAATTTCGCGCTGTTTCGGCCGCGCTTCGGCTCGCTGGCGACGTTGCAGCCCTGATCCGCTTCGTTCAAAACTGACTTATATCAATTCCGCCCGGTGCCGGTGGCGCTATGATACTGCATGAGCTGGAAACCGGGCTCGCCTGATGGCGGCGGTTTCGGGCGGAAGAACCACTTGGGGACGAAAGGAGACGGCCATGAAAAAAATTCTCGTAGCTGTCGATATTTCCCGCACAGGCGGGAACGACGCGGTCATCAAGGCGGCGAAGGATTTGGCCGGTGTCATGGACGGCGAAGTTGCCATGCTGTACGTGATCGAACCGACCCCGGCTTATGTGATGGCCGAACTGCCGGGTGAAATCGTTCAAAAACGCCGCGAGCATTCCGAGGTGCAACTGGCCGAACTGGCCAAGGCGCACGGTATTTCCTCTGCCGTGGTGCGCGAAGGCGCGCCGGCAACGGAAATTCTCGAATATGCGGAGAAGATCGGCGCCGACCTGATCGTGCTGCATTCGCACGATCCGGACCTGTCCGACTACTTCATCGGCTCTGTTGCCGCCCGCGTCGTGCGCCATGCGCATTGCTCGGTGCATATCGTCCGTCACGCCCATGAAGGCCGTTGACGGCACCCGCCCGTGACGCATCGGCGGTTTCGGACCTACAACACCGCCGGTGACGGCGGCACGGGCGGCGTCGACCTCGCCATGGCCGTGCGCGCCGGCAATCGCATCTGGCTGCGCGGCCAGACGGGTCTCGACCTCGACGGCAACTTCGTCGGCGCCGGCGACGCGGCGGCGCAGGCGGAAAACGCCATGCGCTGCGTCGAGGTTTTGCTCCAAGACGCCGGGTCCGAGCTCGGCCACATCGTCAAGACCACCATCTACCTCGTCGACCGCGCCGACCGCGAAGCCGTTTACGGCGTTGTCGGCCGCTGGCTCGCCGGCGTGCATCCCTGCCAGACCGGTCTCATCGTCGCCGGTCTGGCCCGGCCCGAGATGCTGATGGAGATCGACATCGAGGCGGTGATTCCCGAGGCTTGAGCCGTCAGGCCCATCCGTCGCGGGGGCGACGGAGGGTGCGTCACTTCGCCAGCCTGAGCTCCGACAGGTGGTTGGCGATTTCCTTGAACACCTGTCGCAGGGCCTCGCCGTCGGCCGCGTAGTGGTAGTAGGGCGCGTCCGGGCCGCTGGCGACGGTTTTCAGGAGCGTTTGCAGGGCGCCGCCGGAATTGGCGAACTGGATCACGTAAATGATGACGCCGGACGACTTGATGTTGTCGGCCAACGACAGCAGCCGCGCATCCATCTCCGGCCCGGCGCTGGTGTCGAGGCCGAACACGCTTTTGTAGCCGTCGCCGACGCCGCCGGTGTTCTCGCCGTCGGTGAGCAGCACGATGGCCTTCTGCAGCTCGTAATCGGGATTCGAGACCGCCTCGGTGAAGGGCGCGGCGGGCTCCAGCACCCGCCAGGCCCAGCCCAGCCCGGCCGGAATGTTGGTGGTGCCGGTCGGATTGGTCAGTGCATCGATGGCCGCCTGGATCTCGGCCTTGGCGTTGTTCAGGGGCGTGATGCCCTCATAGGGGCAGCGCGTGCATTCGGTGTAGTTGATCGTCATGGCGCAGCGGCCGGATCCGGGGAACGGGTCGCCGGCGAAGCCGATCGGTTCCCAGGCGGTCCATTCGGCGTCCGGCACCTCGGCCGGGCCCAGCAGGTCGTCGGCGTCCGACGTGGCGACGCCGTCGTCGAGGAAACGATTGAAGACGCAGCCCGACCAGGTCGGTTCCGGCGCTTTTAACAGCGGCACCGGCGAATTGTTGGCGAACCAGACCTGCGACTGGTTGACGCCGGTGACCGGGTTGGTGAAGGCGTCGACGGCCAGCGACGTGGTCAGCGCCGCGTCGAAGGTCTCGCCCCGGCGCATGACCTTGACCTTGCCGGCCCAGGGCACCAGGCCGATGTTCAGGTGCTCCTTCGAGGCGTCGGATCCGAACAGGATGTTGACCAGTTCGGTCGCCGCCGTCCGCGCCGCGGTGATGCGCGACGTGCCGGAACCGGATGACCAGCTCATGGAGCCCGACATGTCCACCGACAGCACCACGTCGAGCGCCACCATCTTGCGCACGACCTCGGCCGAAGCGTCGACGGTCAGCGTGTCGTGGCCCAAGAGGTGCATGAAGCTGGTGGGAATGCTGGCCCGCGCATAGAGCTGGATGGTCTGGTCGGCCTCGATGACGGTCTTGGTCGGGCCCTCGACCACCGCGCCCATGTAGCCGGCGGGAAAGTTGGCCTGGAAGAACATGTCGATATCGGCGTTGCGGGTGGCGGCGAAGAAACTGCGTCCGCCGGCCAGGCCCGCCGCGTCGAGGGCCGAGGACAGGCGCGACTTGACCAGATAGGCGCGGGCCACGTCGGTGCCGACGCCGACGAAGCCGATCAGCGGAATGGTGGCGAAGGCCAGAAACACCATCACCGCGCCGCGCTCGTCGACCAGGAATCGGCGCCGGAGCGCGTCCAGCCGGTCCGAAAGCTTGAGAATTCGCTGCAACATGAGGCGGCTCCCTTGGCGTTTGGCGACGCTGTCGCCGGGGTGTTCGCCGCATCGGGCGACCGCCTATTCTTTATATTGTTCTATAGGCGTTCAAATCATTTAAATCCCTATAAGTCACTGAAAAAAAGAAAGAAATTTAGATAAAATTTTATGTAATTTGTTTGTATATTGTTTCTATATTTAAAAAACATAAATATTTTGACTGTAAACGTAAATTATTTGTTAATGATGCTGTTGCGAGTTTACGAATACTTCGATCTATCCTCTGGAGCACTTAACAAAGATCGAAGACAAACCAACCGAAGGAGGTTCCCATGAACAGCAACCCGATCCGCAAGTTTCTCTCCGACGAGTCCGGCGCCACGGCCATCGAATACGGCCTGATCGCCGCCCTGGTTTCGGTCGCCGCCATCGCCGCGTTGCAGGCGATGGGAACGTCGCTCGACGCCATGTTCACGGCGGTCTCGACGGCGCTCAACGGCGCAGTCGGCGGCGGCGTCTGATCGCATGGAATCAGGTGGTCGCCTGTCCGTTTCGGGCGGCCACCGACTCCCCCGTAGGGGCGGTTTTCCAAGTCTCTCTCCGGATATTCATCCACTCACCCACTCCCCTCATCCCACTCCGGGGAGAGACTTGGAAAACCGAAAAAACCAAAACGTGCCGAGGGAAACAGGAGATCCGACACCTTAAGAAACCGAACCGAACCCGATCCGAGAATGGACCCACAAAAAAAAGAGCGACCCCATGTTCGACCCCACTTCCGTTCACATTCTCCTCAAGGCCATCCTCGCCGGACTGCTCGTCTGGGCCGCCTGGCAGGACCTGACCCGGCTGCGTATCCCCAACGCCGCCAGCCTCGCCATCGCCGCGCTGTTTCCGGCCTTCGTCATTTCCGCCCCCGCCGCTTTCCCCTGGCTGTTGGCGCTGGTCATCGGCGCGGGCGTGTTGGCGCTCGGCGTCGTCGCCTTCAATTGCGGCTGGATCGGCGGCGGCGACGCCAAGCTTTTGGCCGCGACGGCGCTCTGGGCCGGGCCGGAACGGCTGCTCGACTTCCTGTTCATCACCGCCATCGCCGGCGGCGCGCTGGGCCTTTTGGCGCTGGTGTCGGCCAGGCTGGTGGGGGTCAGCATCGGTGCGCTCGGTGACGGCAAGCTTCCCTACGGGGTCGCCATCGCCGTCGGCGGCATCGTCGCCGTCGCCGTTTTTCCCGCTTTTCCCTGAGGAGACCCCGTCATGTCCTTGCGTAACATCCTGTTCCTGGCGCTCGCCGTCGTCGTAGCCGCCGGCACCGCCGTTTACGTCAAAACCTGGATCGGTGCCGAACGCGCCCGCGCCGAGGCCAAGCGCCCGGGCGCGGCGGCGGCGAAGCTCGCCGTCACCATGGTGCTGGTGGCGAAAAAGACCCTTGCCGCCGGCAGTTTCGTCAAGCCCGACCTGCTGGAATGGAAGCCCTGGCCCGAAGACGGCATCATCGAGGGGTACATGGTGAAGCAGCCGGGTGCCGCCGACACCGACGGCGAGGCGGAAGATCCGCGCCAGGCCTTCGAGGGCGCCGTGGTGCGCACCGAACTAGCCGCCGGCCAGCCGGTCACCGAGGACCGCGTCGTGCATCCGGGCGAGCGCGGGTTCCTGGCCGCCGTGCTGGAGCCGGGGCTGCGCGCCGTCTCCGTGCCGGTCAACGCCACGACCGGCATCTCCGGCTTCATCTTTCCCGGCGACTGGGTCGACGTGCTGTTGACCATGCGCGTCAAGAGCGACGAGAACGGCACGGCCAAGACCCGCTACTTCAGCCAGACCCTGCTTGCCGGCATCCGCGTGCTGGCCATCGACCAAAGCACCGAGAACGTCGACGGCAAGGCCGCCCCGGCCAAGACCGCCACCATTCAGGTCACGCCGAAGCAGGCGGAGGAAATCGCTATCGCGCTGACCATGGGCGATCTGTCGCTGAGCCTGCGCTCGCTCGCCCGCGACGAGGAGGCGCCGGCGCCGGTCAAGCCCGTGCGGGGCAGCTACACGCTCGACATGGATGTCTACAACATGCTCGGCGACAAGCGCCTGTTCGGCGGCGCCAAGGCGGCCGGCCAACAGGTCTACGTGCTACGCGGCGGCGACGCCGAGACGGCCAAGTTCTGAGGGGGCGGGAACATGAAAGCCCTGGTCCTCGCCGTCTCGCTGGCGCTCGCCGCGCTGGTCTCGAACCCGGTTCCCGCCGCCGCCATGGAAGTGGTCGCGTCCACCGGCGCCGGTGTCGTGGTGCCGGTGAAGAAAGGCCGGCTGATCCGCCTGGCCCGCGCCGCCGGCACGGTGTTCGTCGCCGATCCCAAGATCGCCGACGTGCAGGTCAAGTCGCCCCGGCTGGTCTACCTGTTCGCCAAGGCACCGGGCGAGACGACGCTGTTCGCCGTCGACCGCCAGGAGAACGTGCTGGCCAGCGTCGAGGTGCGCGTCACCCATGAGCTCGAGCGCCTGCAACAGACCGTCCGCCAACTGCACCCGCGCGCCCGGGTCAAGGTGGAGACCATCGGCGAACAGGTGATCCTGTCGGGCCGGGTGCGGTCCGCCACCACCGCCGAGAACATCCGCCGCATCGCCGAGGCCTATGCCGGCAAGCCCGAAAACGTGGTCAACCGCATCTCCGTCGATGCGCCGGTGCAGGTCAACCTGCGGGTACGCATCGCCGAGGTATCGCGCGACGTGGACAAGCAGCTCGGCTTCAACTGGTCGATCCTGGGCTCCATCGGCGGCCTGTCGCTGGGCCTGGCGACCACCAATCCGTTCGCAGCCTCGGTCACCCAGCACACGCTGTCGGGTTCGGGCGGCATCGGCAACTGGGACCTCAACGCCGTCATCGACGCGCTCGAGGAGGAGGGCATGGTTTCGGTGCTGGCCGAGCCCAACCTCACCGCCATGACCGGCGAGACCGCCAGCTTCCTGGCCGGTGGCGAGTTTCCGATCCTGGTGCCCGATTCCGACGGCCGGGTGACCATCGAGTTCAAGAAGTTCGGCGTCTCGCTGGCCTTCACCCCGACCATCCTCGGCGAGGCGCGCGTCAACCTGCACGTGCGCCCGGAAGTGAGCCAACTGTCTTCCACCAACGCCGTGACGCTGAACAACTTCGAGGTGCCGTCGTTGACCACGCGCCGCGCCGAGACCGTGGTCGAGCTCGGTTCCGGCCAGAGCTTCGCCATCGCCGGGCTGATCCAGAACAACATCACCCATTCGGTCTCGAAGTTTCCGGGTCTCGGCGACATTCCGGTGCTGGGCTCGCTGTTCAAGTCCGACCGCTTCCAGCGCGACGAGAGCGAACTGGTGATCATCGTCACCCCCTACATCGTCCGCCCGGTGGCCGCCGCCAAGCTGATGGCGCCCACCGACGGGCTTGAGCCGCCGACCGACATGGAGCGCATCCTCAAGGGCGGCACCAACCGCAAGCAAGAGACCGCGCCGCTGCCGCGCACCATCGACGGCGACGGCGAGACGGTCATCGGCCCGCGCGCCGAAGGCGCGGTGCACAACCCGCGCGCCGACATCGCGCCGGTTCGCCCCCAAGCGCGAGACGCGGCGGAAAATGAGCCGACGGAAAGCGTGAAAATCGGCCCGAGCCCCGCCATCCGCCATTCCGAAACCGACGGCTGAACGGAGACAACAAATGACAGACCCCAAACGTCCGTTTCGCGCCCTCAAGACCCTTTTCGCCGTTTCCCTGATGATCGGCGCCAGCGGGTGCGAAAGCCTGAACCAGATGATGCCCGACCTGGCCCAACCCAAGCCGCCGCAGGAGAAGCGGCTGCAACTGCAGGCCATCGATCATGCCCACGCGGTGCGCTTTCCGGCCGGCCGCGCCGACTTGCTGGTCGCCGAGGCCGAGGGGCTGGTGCGCTTCCTGACCCGCCGCGCCAGGGCGGCGCGCTACACGGTCTACCTGGTGCCGGACACGGCGCCGACGCCGGAGATCACCGAGGCCCGCGCGGAAACCGTCGCCGCCTATCTGGAGGGTTACGGCTTTCATACCCGCACCCTGGCGCCGTTGCCGGACCGCAAGGACGAGGTGCGCGTCGTCGTGCGCAGCTATACCGTGACCCTGCCGGGCTGCCCGGACTGGACCAGCCAGCCCGGCAAGACCACCGACAACGTGGTGCATTCCAACTGGGGCTGCGCCAACGCCACCAATCTCGGCCTTATGGTCGCCGATCCGGGCGATCTCGGCCGCGGCCGCGACGCGGGCGGTGCCGACGCGGAGCTTCTGGGCAAGCGCATCCAGGACTACCGCAAGGGCGAGACCAAGCCGCTCGACCCCGAGGACATCGGCACCATCGAATCGCAGCAGAAGACCGGCGGAGGCGGACAATGAGCACCCAGGCCGCGCGGCGCATGAGCCCGCTCGAACCGGCGCCCGGCTTCATGGCTTTCGCCGCCGACGAAGCCACCCGCGCGGTGATGACCGACGCCGCCGAGCGCGCCGGCTTCGGCGCTCCCTCGGTGATTGCCGGCGACGTGGCGCAGGCCGCCGCATCGCTGGCCGAAATTCCGACGCCCGACGTGCTGGTCATCGATCTCGACAGCGACATCCCGCCGGCCATGGCGGTCGAACACCTGGCGGCGGTTTGCGATCCGGGCGCGCATGTGGTGTTCGTCGGTTCCGTCAACGACGTCACCCTCTATCGCGAGCTCATCGCCATGGGAGTCGCCGACTACCTGGTGAAGCCGCTCGGCGTCGAGGCCCTGATCCAGGCCATGCAAAAGCCGGCACCCGAGCCCGAGCCGCAAATCCAGGCCGTCCCCGCCGAGGGGCTCCGCATCGGCGTCACCGGGGCGCGCGGCGGCGCCGGCGCCACCACGGTCGCGGTCTCGCTGGCCTGGCTGTTTTCGGAACGGATGGGGCTGAAGACGGCGCTGGTGGATATCGACGTCACCTACGGGACGGTGGCGCTCAACCTGGACCTGGAACCTGGCCGCGGCCTCGCCGATGCCATGGAGAACCCGGCCCGGGTCGACGACCTGTTCATCGAGCGCGCCACCCTGGCCTTTTCAGAGAGCCTCGGCGTGCTCGCTTCCGAGATGGATCCGGCCGGCCCGCAGACGCAGCCGGACGCGCCGGCGCGCCTGGCCGAGCACCTGCAGCAGGCCTTCGGCGCCGTGGTCCTGGACCTGCCGCGTGGCGCGCTCGCCCACGAGGCCACCGTGAAGAGCCTGGATCGGCTGGTGATCGTCACCGAGCCGACGCTGGCGGGGCTCCGCGATGCGGTGCGGCTCAAGACCCTGGCGCTCGCCGCCGGCCTCGACGAGGCGGCGCTTACGGTCATCGTCAATCGCGCCGGCATGCTGCCGAAGGGCGAATTGGACGTCAAGGCGCTGACGGCCGGCGGCCAGCTTACGGTCGACTGGACGCTGCCGTTCGACGCCAAGGCGGCCGGCACCGCCATGGCCGATGCCAAGCCGCTGGCCCAGGTCGCGGCCAAGGGCAAGATCGGCAAGGCGTTGACGGCGTTGGCCGGGCACCTGGCGCCCGCCGCCGATGCCGAACCCAGGGGCGCGCTGGCGCGCTGGTTCAAGGGGGGCAAGTGATGTTCGGGCGCCGCACCGAACGCGAGGTCGTCTCGCTCGATGCCTACCGGCCGCAATCGGACGCGCCGCCGTCGGATGCCGGTTCCGATACGCCGGCCGATGGCCAGGCGCCGGAACCCGACCAGAATCTCTACCGCGAGCCGGTGGTGGAGGCGGCCTCGGAAGCCCTGATGGAACGCGCGCGCCACCGCTTCGATGCGGAGGAGCTTCTGGAGATGCCGAGGGGCGAGCTGGCGGGCCTGCTGGACGCCGACATCGACAGTCTCGACCTGCCGCCGCCGCCGCTTTCAGAGGCCGAGCGCCGCGACATCGTGACCGCCGCGCTGAACGGTCTGCTGATCGCCGCCAAGGCGGAACTCGGCACCGGCAAGGCGGTATCGCCGGCCGAAAACCGGTTGCAGACGGCGAAAGCCACCGTGCAGCCGATGCTCATGGACCGCATCGACGTCAGCGCCGCCAGCGAGGTGCCGCGCGGCCAACTCGCCACCGAAATCTCGGACCTGGTCGGCGAGATCCTGGCCGAGGAAGCCATCCACCTGAACCTGATCGAGCAGCGCGACCTGGTGACGGCGCTGTTGAACGACATGCTGGGTCTCGGTCCGCTGGAACCGCTGCTTGCCGACGAGAGCGTCAACGACATCCTGGTCAACGGCGCCAAGCAGGTGTTCGTCGAACGCAAGGGCAAGCTGGAACTCACCGAGGTGGCGTTCCGCGACAATGCGCACGTGATGCAAATCGCGTCGCGCATCGTTTCCGCCATCGGCCGGCGCGTCGACGAAACCACGCCCCTGGTCGATGCCCGCCTGGCGGACGGTTCGCGCGTCAACATCATCATCCCGCCCCTGGCCATCGACGGGCCGTCGATCTCGATCCGCAAGTTCTCGAAGAAGAAGATCACCCTCGATGTCATGGAGCGCCAGGGAAACCTGTCGCCGGCCATGGCCACCGTGCTGCGCATCGCATCGCGGGCGCGTCTCAATATCCTGATCTCGGGCGGCACCGGGTCGGGCAAGACGACGCTGCTGAATGCGCTGTCGCGCCTTATCGATCACGGCGAGCGCATCGTCACCATCGAGGACGCGGCGGAACTGCAACTGCAGCAGCCCCACGTGGTGCGCCTGGAGACCCGCCCGCCCAACCTGGAAGGCGACGGCGAGATCACCCAGCGCGAATTGGTGAAGAACGCGCTGCGCATGCGGCCCGACCGCGTCATTCTGGGTGAAATCCGCGCCGGCGAGGCGCTCGACATGCTGCAGGCCATGAACACCGGCCACGACGGGTCCTTGGGCACCATTCACGCCAACCGGCCCAGGGAAGCGCTGACCCGGCTCGAGAACATGGTCGCCATGTCCGGCGTCAAGCTGCCGAACGAGGCGGTGCGCGCGCAGATCGCCGGCGCGGTCAACATGATCGTCCAGGTCTCGCGCATGCGCGACGGGGTCCGGCGCATCACCCACGTCACCGAAATCGTCGGCATGGAAGGCGAGGTCATCACCACCCAGGACCTGTTCAATTTCGAGTTCACCGGCGAGGACGCCGACGGCAACCTGGTCGGCACCTACAATTCCACCGGCTTGCGCCCGCACTTCGCGCCTCGGGCCCAGTATTTCGGTCTCGACCGCGCCCTGTTGGAAGCCATGGGGTAGGCGATGATCGACGGTATCTGGATCCTGTTCGTCTGTTTCGCCGCCACGCTGGTGTTGGCGTGGCTGGGCCTCGGCGGTGCCGGCGCCGGACGGCGGCGGCACATGAAGGCGCGGGTCCAGCGCGCCATCGGCAAGCGCCGGCCCGGCGCCGAGCCGGAAGCGGCCTCGATCAAGCGCCGCACCAATGGCGGTTCGCCCGTGCTCGACGCCCTGGCGCGCCGGTTGCTGCCCGACCCGGACGCCATCAACCGGCGGTTGGAGCGTACCGGGCGTTCGATTTCGCTCGGCGCCTACGCGGCGGCGCATCTGGGCATCGCCGCCGTGGCCGTCGTGTTTGTGCACTTCGGCGCCGGGTTTTCGTGGCCGGTGGCGGTCCTGGCGGCGGCCGGCATCGCCGTGGCGCTGCCGCACATGGCGGTGGGCCGCATGGGGCGGCGGCGCATCGGCCGCTTCGAGGCGCTGTTTCCCGACGCCATCGACCTGATGGTGCGCGGGTTGCGATCCGGCCTGCCGGTGAGCGAGACCATCGCCGCCGTCGGGCGCGAGATGAAGGGCCCGGTGGGCGAGGAGTTCCGTCGTGTCGCCGATGCCGTGCGCTTGGGCCGCGACCAGGACGACGCGCTCTGGGACGCGGCCAGGCGGCTCGATACGGCGGAGTTCAAGTTTTTCGTCATCTCCCTTTCCATCCAGAAGGAGACCGGCGGAAACCTGTCAGAAACCCTGGCCAACCTTTCCGACATCCTGCGCCGGCGCCGCCAGATGCGGCTCAAGGTGCGCGCCATGTCGTCGGAGGCGCGGGCCAGCGCCTATATCCTGGGCTCGCTGCCGTTCGCCATGTTCGTCATCATCTATATGCTCAACCCCGACTATGAGCAGCAGTTGTTCACCGACCCGCGCGGCAAGATGATGCTGGCCGCGGCCGGCGGGCTGATGTCCACCGGCATCGCGGTGATGGCCAAGATGGTGAGGTTCGAGATATGAACCCGATTGAGGCCGCGCTCCGCTACCTGCCGTTCGACTTGGACGCCGCCGACGCCATGAGCCTGCTGGTCGGCGCCGCCACCTTGCTGGTGTTCGCCGCCGTCTGGTCGTCGTTCCTGGCGAAGGACCCCCTGGGGCGGCGCGCGCGGCTGTTGTTCGACCACCGGCGC
>Ga0209578_10000127_pt1 | contig 151220 bp, 121 predicted proteins | sample tdAd472_FD_187127 | JGI IMG/M metagenome (GOLD analysis project Ga0209578, IMG submission 187127) | Marine sediment microbial communities from the Atlantic coast under amendment with organic carbon and nitrate - tdAd47.2 (SPAdes)... | ecosystem: Environmental > Aquatic > Marine > Coastal >...
TTCGGTTCTTTTTTTATCACTATGCTCTCCGTTGTAAATCGTAAATACGCGAATGCCATTGAACCAAGATCAGCTTTCAAACACTACAGGATTAACTTGGAAAAATATTCACATCACCTGTTTCGCCGGCATTCTCGTTCCGTTGGATATTTCAACGATCAGCCAGGCGTCCGGAGCCACCAAGCTGATAATAGACGATGGGTACGAAATCTTCGGGGCCCCAACCCGGATCATCGGTCCATTCCGCATCATAAGCAGCGGTTGGCTGTGCTGCCATTACCTCGTCCAGTTTTTTACCGTCGCGGATCATGGCAAGAACCTGCCCCTGGATGTCGAGAATCATGTCACGGAATTCCACCAGTTCATCCCGGCCAACCACCTCCAGGCCATGCCCCGGAATGACTTTCGTGTCCGGGCCCGCCAGATCGATAGCCTTGTCCATTGCCGCGACTGTTCCTCGCAGCGTGCCGCCATTGTAGACATCGATTATGGGATAGCTGGTGGTGCGGTATACATCACCAAGATGGAGCACATCGGATTCAGGAAAGTAGACGAAGACATCCCCGTCGGTATGTGCGGACGGCGCGTGAAAGGCAAAAACTTCTTCGCCATTCAGGTGAAAGCTCATGGTGTCGTTAAACGAAATCGGCGGTCTTGCTGCTGCAGGTTTCCCCGGGCTGAATCGGCCTCCGTCTCTGGGTACCCGACTTCTTTCCTCGAAGAATCGAACGCGCGTATTGTCATGGGCAAAGATCAACACACCCATCTGCGCGAGATTTTCATTCCCACCAGTATGATCGCCGTGAATATGCGTGTTGAGCAGCAACCGAATTTCCTCGTCAGTCACCTGCTCTACCGCGGCGACCAATCTGTCTGTGAGTGGTGCGAACAGGGAGTCCACCAGGAGTACACCGTCGGGACCAACTTGCACACCGATGTTACCGCCACCACCCGGGCGCTGCACCATGTAAACATTGCCGGCAACCGGCGTTATGGAAAGCTCCACTCCGTCAAATCGCCCCTGGCCAAAGGACGGGCTGCCTGCAGTTAAAATCGCGAGCGCTGCTACAGCGAACAATACGATTTGACGGAGCTTATTCACTTTAGTTTTCATATTTATCCTTACCTACTATTTAGAAAGGGGTCAGAGTAATTTGAATTGAACTAGCAGGCTGGAATTGTTCGTAGTGCCAATCAAATTACTCTGACCCCTTTGAACTCCGATCTGATCAATTGATTCATGTCCCAGGTTACTGAGTCAGCTCAGACAGACTCATGCTGTTTACCTGCTCGATAATCCTGGCATAGGCTCTGGTTGTCGCAGCAAGACTGGCCGCAGGAATTGCTTCGGTTGTTTCGATATTGGTATGCAGTAAAACTCCCGCGTGCATCAACACAATCGAGGGAACAAGGTCGGCAATGGTTCTGATTTCCCCCACCGGTCCACCGGTCTCGGCCCAGCGGGGAATGCCAAACTCATCGAATGACTGAAGTGTAATTTCTGCCAGTTTGTTTGAGCCGTTTATCTGCCAGGAAAAAGGTCCGGTTGCGTTGGTGGTGCACAGGTCATCACCGAAGCGGTCAATCAGCGCATGGGCGGTATGTTCCGCGTTTATCAACAATACTGCATTGTCGAGAACCGAATCGCGATTCTCAAATAGCCAGGAGAAGCCTGTTCTCGCGATATTATGGTGTCCTGGGGTGCCAACAATTTCTACCGCTCGCTGTCGATCGGCTTGCGGAACCTGGGCAAAGTAGCGCACTAATTCCAGCGCGGTGGCGACACCGGAAGCATTGTCGGCGGCACCTTCAAAATACGCATCGCGATGGGCTACGATTACAATTTTCTCGGCATCGGGTGATGCAGCAGGTACTTCGCCACGTACACTGGAGGTGTTTAAACCTTCCACGTAATCAACTTCCATCTGCACCTGAATCTCAACGGGTTGAGTCATGGCAGACTCGGTAAGCAAGTTTTGTAGCAGCGCCCCATCCTCTGAGCCAATGGAAAAGGTCGGCACCGATGTGCCTACATCGTAGAACGCGGTCTGTAAATTGCCTGGCAATTCGAGCACGATAAATATAGCCGCCGCTCCCAGTTGCTCCGCTCTTTCCAAGGCACCAATCCTGCGCACTGTATTGAATACGGTACTGCTGGTTGCGATTGAGTGCAGAACAACTGCTTTTCCACGCACATCCCTGCCCTGGAAATCGGTAGCCATTCCCAAGCCAACATCTATCAATTCCAGTTGTTCTCCTGCCGAAGAAGTACCAACCGAACCATAAGCCGGCCAGGCTGAGGTCAACTCTATGGCTTTGTCATTACTCTCAACAGTCAGCTGCCAGCTTTGAGGAAGCCATTGCGTGGGCAAGGGAATAGAATCAAGTCGGACGTTTTCTACGCCTGACTGATGAAGCTGATCCATCATCCAGTCTGCAGTTTCGTGATCGGCGCTGGTACCGATGATTCGCCCCCAGAACTGGTTACCCGCTTGTCTATAACGTCGCGCAATTTCAGTCTGTTGTTCGACAAGACCCTTCATGCGCTCGCCGTCGATGGAAGCGTAGGCTTCATTGCCCGGGCTGCCCAATCGGAGGTAGGCTGAATCCGGAGTAAAATCCAGACCGCCAGTTTGCTCAGAAGGCGCAATACAGGCAGCAGGCATAGCAGTTCTTGGGTCTAATGAATCAGTTTGTGCAGCTGCGAACGGCACAGGCAGGCAACAACAGGCGATCAGCCAATAGATTGGTTTTAATCGATACTTCATGGTTACTCACCTTTTCCTGTTCGAAAGAGTTGAATACTGATCTTATAGGGAAAAAAGGAAAGCGGAAACGTCAAATATTCGCCCTTATTGTCCGCAACACCTGCACCTGAATCGCCAATTGAACCCAATTCTGATGATAGCGGTAAAACTGTCTGAGTACTCTTTCGGTGCTAACATAGGCGTATTAACGGCCTTAAATGGAAAATAGAAAGTAAAAGCATGGACACTACTTTCATTCCAAGCGATAAATTCGATAACCATGTCATAAAGTATTTCGATGAGTAGAAATCGTCGATTGAGATAAAAGTTTCTCAATCAGAAAACAAAGGGGTCAGAGTAATTTGATTAACGATGCCAAGAACAATTCTAGGGTATTAGTTCAAATCAAATTACTCTGACCCCTTTGCTCCTTTGCTGCGCGGGCTAAAAAAAGGCAGGCCGCTTTTGTTGGAAATGACCTGCCTCTCAATATACGAATCCCTGGATCAGACTAGTTTGGACTATCCTGGTCAGCCTCCTTCCAGGAGTAGAAACCCATAAACATCTCCTGCCAACTCTGTTCGCCCCAGAATATTTCTGAATCCGGGTCAGGGTTGAATTCATTCTGACGGGAGTTATCGAAAGCGCCAATAGCCTGGATCTTCGTACCTGCCGGTACAAGCAATGGTTCTTCCAGCTGATGATTTAGCTGCCAGTTGAATGAATAGTTAGGAACCGAGAGCAGCAGTTCTTCACTACCATCAGGATAGATTGCGTTGAACTTCATGCGCTTGCCACGAAAGTGCATGTGGGGTAGAAAAGATTCAAGATAAGCATCTTCATGAACGGTGATCTCTGCAACCATTTCATGGTCCTTGGCTCCAGGAGGAATTCGAATATTAAAATTATTGGCAATAGCCCCTGACATTCTTTCTTCGGGCACAACGCCTTCAGGGTATAGCCATATACCAATTTCCGATGCATCCGTAAGCTCCCTGCCCACGGTGGTATAGTGCAATTGCAGGTCCAGGCTCGAACCTGCTCGTAACAAACCACCGACTCCTTCCTCATTCCACTGAGCTCCAGCGCCAGAGGCATAACCAGCGATTGAGGCGGTGTCCTCGTCCTGTGATCCGCTAAACAAGGCGCTTATATCTGCCTCTGGTGGAAGTGAATTTAATAACTCACCGAAATTTATTCCCTCACCGGAGCTTGCAGCAGCCATCAGCTGCTGCTGGATTGGTCTGGCTTTTTCGGGGGGAAGTGAATTCACAATTTGCATGAATATTTCTTGCTGGGATTTTCTTCCTTCCGGCGGCACAACACCGGTTAGTACATGGTGAAGCACAGAGGGTTCGCCAGCTATGACCTGGCTGCCGCGGACCCAAACGTCTTTCTCTAGGCCCAGATCAACCGCAACATCGAGATATTCAACAATGCCAGTCGCTGGAATGGCCTGGGGCGGGATGGCAACAATCAGGTCTGGTTCCCCACGCTCCCATTTAGATTCAGGCCAGACCAGCGCGGCTAGTGGATCGTGTGTACCTTCGATTACCGAGCCGGAGTCTATCCACTTCACCAATTTCTGCATTTCAGCATCGGTGAGATTCATTGCATCCGCGATCTTGTGGCCGACCTTGTTGTCTACCTGACCTGGCGGCATGCGCCTGGTCATGACTACTTCCTTGATCATGGGCGACCAGCCCTGAACCATGGTATGGCTGTCCATTGCGAAAGGAGCGATTCCTCCATCGCGGTGACAGTTGGCACAGTTTTCCGCAATTATTGGAGCGATGTCATTCTGATAAGACAAATCACCATTCAGTTTCAATGCAGAATAATCGATCTCTCGCCCATTGCTTGAAACTTCAACCAGAGCGAGTTCGCTACCATCCAGATGCTGTTGTAGAACCTGGTCGACCTGCTCGTTTAACGGGCCTCGATAGAGAAGTTCGAAGTTGGAAGGGTTATAGACTACAGCTTCGCCTAGCCGTGTAAGGCCGAGTAATTCCGACACCAATTGAGCATCATCCATTAATATTGGAAAATTTATTCCGACACTTAGTGCATCTTTGCCAACAAGCTCGCGATCGGTTTGCAGACCAGGATTCAAACCAAAGAACACAACACCTTGCTGGGTGTAATTGGATTGCAGGTTGCCAAGTGTGGCCAAGCTGGATGCAGAAATACTTTCACCCTCGGCATGGGAAAGAATGACAATCGCATCGTTGTCGTCATACCAGGCCATGTGGTGGAATGTGCCCTGGTGATCAATCAGGGCAAAATCACCCACTCTTTCGCCTGCGTTTACCGAGATAATCATGCCACTGGTCAGCGCGCATGCCAAAATCTGTCGAAGAAATTTCATTGTAAAGACCCTTGTTGTGTAGGTGCTAAATGTTGATTCGCAGGACCGGCACCTTGGCCCCCGATTTAACTATATTTTTGACTGTGGAACTGAGCCCGGATAGTGCCGAAAGTCACTATTTGGCAGCTATAAAATTGGGGATAGTCATGAATATAACGGGTCATTAGAGGCTAGCCCCGGACATGCCTTGCGGATTCCAGCTAAAAATGGGTTATGGTAGACCCCAGTAGCCTTAGCGTCCCTTAGAAGCTCATTGGAGAGAGCTTTTGGAGAACTGGAAAGGAAAATCAAAGCACTCTGACCCTATTGATCCTAATTAGGCACTTTCCGTTAAAAACTACTAGGCTATTAGTAGCCCTTACGCAAATTTAGAGCTTCAGAACGGTAGCTCGTATGAAGAACTAAAACGCAGATTCCTTACTGTGTTATAGCTATAGGCTACAGAGTTGATGCCATCACTGGGATTATCGTGCTCGATGAAATAGTGCTCGAATCCACCCGGGGTGGCATAACTGAACATTTTGCCAAAATCTATATAGCCGCGGCCCACATCTACCATATCACCGTTATACAAGCGGTCTTTCACGTGTAGCATGGGATAGCGCCCAGGATACCTGAGGAAGTAAAAGGTCGGGTCAAAGCCTGCCGCTTCTATCCAGAATAGATCCATTTCGAACACGACTAATTCTGGATCGGTCTGGCGGGTAAGGATATCGTATCCAATCCGCCCTTCTTCCTGAAACTCAAACTCAAAGGCGTGATTGTGATAGCCAATCGTGATGCCAGCCTCCCGGGTCTTTTCACCCGCGCGGTTCAGTGTCTCGGCATGACGTTGGTAATCATCCAGGCTGCGTTCATCCCCTGGCAATGAGGGCACGACGATGTACTGCTGGCCAAGGGTGGCTGCAATGTCGATTTCGCGCTCCAGGTCCTGGCGAATGGCATTCAGTGGCACATGGGTAGCAGGTGAAGTGAGCCCGAAGCCATCCAATACTCTGCGCACTTCCGCCGGCGATTTACCGTGGTACCCGGCAAATTCCATTTCCGTAAAACCAATCTCAGCCAGTTGTTCCAGGGTGCCCTCGAAGTCAGCAGCCATCTCCTGCCGCAGGGAATACAGTTGCAGGCCAATATTATTGACACGCCGCTCCTGGGCGCCATAAGCCCCAAGGGGACTCGCGGTAATGGCTGCGGTAACCGCAACTTTCTGGAGAAAATCCCGACGGGACTGACGGACAGACTGAAATCGTTTACGCATTAATGTTCTCCGGTCGGCTCAAGCTTAAGTGCAATCAAAGATACCAGAGTCACTGCTGTCCTGCATAATTCTTAAGCCCAGGTTTTCATTGGTGCACCGCGGATCCATCGCAAAACCTGACTGTCCGGGAGACCACGGAAAAATGGAAATAGAAAAAGGGCCAGAGTAAAAATACATCACTGTATTCTGCTCTAGCCCTTTTGCCTTGTTTTGCCTTGTTTTGCCTTGTTCTGTCTTGTTTTTCCTTTTTTTACTTTATCTTATCTCATAGCCTTCCGGTGCTCGGCTAATCCTCCGCAGTTGTATGATAAGACAAGTATCCAATAAACATTTCATCCCAACTTTGCAGACCGCCCTGCACTTCTATACTGGGGTCAGGATTACCCGGGTTGTACTGGGAATTATCGAAAGCCCCTTCAATAATGACGCGAGAGCCTGCCGGCAAGATCACAGGCTCGGAGAGTCGATAGGTCGGTTGCCAGGCGAAGTTGTAGTCAGGCACGTTCAGAATATCCGCCTTACCACCGTCCGGGTACACCACTCTGAATCTCATGTGTTTGCCGCGGTAGTGCATATGGGGGCGTAAGCCATGCAGCATGACCTCTTCATCAAACACATAAGAGGCGCTCATCTTATGTTCTGATGCGCCGGGTGGAATGACGATATTGCTGCCGCCATGACTCAATGAATAAGTGTGGTACTGATGCTCAGGAGTCTCGTCTGCAAAATAAAGACCCAGTAAAGTTTCATCTACTGCTTCGGTACCGAAGGTCGTGTAATGAAGTGACATCTGTATCGCCGACCCTTGTGGCACAAACACGCCGGAATTCTCTGGATAAGTAGCAGCCTCATCCTTGCCTGGCGCATAGCCTTCGAGAAACTCCCTGTACTGATCGTTTTCTCCCTCGACAATTTCTTCGTCGAACTCAGCGGGTACAACATAGCTCAACAAGTGGTGCAATACACGCCTGTCTCCAGGCAGAAACTGAACAGATTTAACCCAGACATCTTCTTCAAAGGGCAGATCGATGGTGACATTCTTGTAGTCGAGTACACCAGTTGGAGGCACTGTAGTTGCAGGGACATTGACAATATAGTCCGGCTCACCCAATGCCCATTCTGATTCAACCACTGGCAGTTCTGCCAGTGGATCCTGCGCAATATCACCGAGCGGTGACCCCGCGTCGATCCAATGCACGAGAGTTTGCAATTCTTCCGGGCTCATATAACGCGCATTGCTAAAGTGATTGATTGAAGGGTCAACTTGAGCCGGAGGCATGCGTTTGGTCATCATGACTTCTTTCATCATCGGCGACCAACCCTTCACCATAAGATGGGAGTCCATGGCGAACGGCGCAATACCACCTTCCCGATGGCAGCTTGCACATTTTTCTATGAGAATGGGTGCAATTTCCGTCGCGTAATCAGGAACATCTGCAAGATGTACATCACGTGCAGGAAATTCGAGATTACAACCGGTCCCGGTAGCAACGACGGTATCCTGTAAACTACTGATTTCATCTGCGGCAGCAACACTTAGTGTGTCATTAAGAAAAGAAGTGCCTGCAAACGCTTCTACGTTATTATCAGGATCTGCTCTACGCGCTGGAATGTCGAGACTTCCGCGATATAGAACTTGAAGCCTTCGCGGATCCAGCACAACAATTTCGCCGGCTCTCGATATTCCAAGGTTTTCTGCCACTAACTGGCTATCATCGACCAGGATCGGCATTTCGATATTGTACAGCTCATCCCATTGCCTGATTTCTTCCAGCGAATCCTGTGATGAAGAATTAATCGCAATAAAAGCCACTCCCTGGTCCTTCCAGGTAGTCTGAAGCAGTCGATATTTATGCATATTGTTGATGTTTGCTTCACAGCTGCTCGCTGTGGAAACAATCACTACAGCCTTGCTGTCACCGAATTTCTGTAGCTGATGGTAGGACCCCTGATGATCGATCAGCCCAAAATTGGACACGCGTTCCAAATTTCCAAGGGCACTGAGGGGGAGAAGGCTTGCTATGAGGGCAATTAGAAATAATCGTAGATTGTACATGTTATTATTCTCCAGTTTGTTCTCGGTCAAGGCCAAATGAAGTAACACTTTTCCCTTCTGGGCGCAGTAGAGCCCAGTATATGCCTATAAAGCAGTTTGGGACTACCCTTTTTGAGGTAATTCGCAAGGGCAAAATGAGAGCCACGGCAACTACGGGGCCCCGGTATGCTTCTGGGGGTATATTTAAGTAGCTCAAAGCATTCAATATCTTTATATCAACACCTGAAAGAGCTTTTTCGATAGTGCCCCTGAGCACCACCTCTTCAATCCCCAGTTATTAATCCACTGTATTTTTACTCTGACCCCAATAATCCCAATATTGTTGCAAGGTTGGTTATTACCAGAGCTCGCCAGAGGCGCTCCAGTGACACAGGAAAATTTTGAGACCATCAAAGCATTGCGCATAAGACGTAGATAGGTTAATAAAAGACATCATGGCCAGAATCAGCACTGATCTAGCCAGTGCTAAACGGGGAGGCACAGCCACATCACACCGGCGATAGTAAAACAATAGGTCGAGTCAAGGACAAGTAGTCCCGGGCTTGTCTTGAGGATCCCATCGCCAAATGGGTTATGCAAGGTAACGGTAGCCAGAGCACCACTGGCGCAACGAAACGAGAGATTTAGTCTGAAAATGAAACTACTAATAACAATAATCCTGCTGTGCTTTTTCGTTGTTGCCAACGCACAGGAAAATGAAGAAGAAAGTGAGGTAGAGGTGCGCATCTTGTCCGTCTACCATGGACTCGACCCGTTACCTCCAAGAGCTACCCGATTATGCGGACTGCCGCCAGCTGCAGGTCAGGATGGAATGCCCGTAATCTTTTCTGTCCAGATAAATGGCGATACCATTTCTCCAACTGCGTTTGCAGTTGAGATCAGCTCCGGGGAGATAGTCACTCCTTTGTGTGCAACGCTTCGCCCTGCTCTGGAATCACTGGAACAACGAACTATCCTTCTCATCGGTCCTTTTAGTCCCGAAGATTCACTACCGGTCAGTGTTGAGATTGTGCAACAACTCGAAGATGTCGATGGCAACTCATTGATCGGCCTGAGAGGTGAGCAAGTGACAGCACTTGAGTCTGGACCCAGTCTTGTACTGGCCGAGCGCTATGCTCCTAATACTTCAGGACTTGAAGGGGAATGCCCGGAAGAAACAGCACAAGCAGTGCTGCTCACCTGGCAAGGTGGCGTTACCGGGCCACAGGGCGCTGATCTTGCCGAGGCCCAGCGAACAGCGATATCGATCCTGCTGGAAAACGGTAACCGCGTAGCCCCGCTCTCGCTCGGCGATGATGATCCGGATAATCATGTCATCGCCTGCCTGATCGAAACAAGCCCGGCGCTGTCGGTAAGAGTAGAGGCAGGACTTTTTCATGATCCGGGTGATGACGCCAATCCCGAGACTGATGTCGATGTCGTTTCAAGAGTGGTAAGGTAGGCGATGTGTTATAACCTGCCAAACCAATGTGAGGGACTGACTACATCCTTTTTACCATCCACTACTATTTTGTATTTTGCCCACGTAAGATGAAAACTCTAATAACGCTTGTATTCCTCTGTTGTTCCCTGGCCGTTTCGTTTTCTACTGTACAGGCAGCTGAGCCAGCCGGCATCAATGTCACCCGTCTGGGCAACGGTCCTATCATCTCACCCGATATGGACGAGCGAATGGGCGGCAATATCCAGGGGCCCTCGCTGATCAAGGTGCCTGATTGGGTGGAGAATCCTCTGGGCAACTACTACCTGTACTTCGCCGATCACCGCGGCACCTTCATTCGCATGGCTTATGCCGATCAGGTGACTGGCCCGTGGACTGTATATACACCGGGCTCATTAAAACTCGAAGACTCTTTATTCCCCACCACTTGTCCGCCCTGCTCCCATGCGCCCGGGAGAACCGGCATACTGTATGCGCATGTTGCATCACCCGACGTGCACGTGCGCGACGACCTTCAACAAATAGTGATGTATTACCATGGCCAAAGTACAGGCGGGCAATTCACACGAGCAGCAGTGTCTGAAGACGGTATTCATTTCGAAGGCCGAGAGGAAAACCTGGGTCGCGCCTACTTCCGCGTGATTGAGCACGACGGTTTCCACTACGCCATGAGCATGCCCGGCTACCTTTTTCGCTCTCGCGACGGCTTAACGGATTTCGAAGCGGGCCCCCAATTTTTTACTCGTAACATGCGCCATTCGGCTCTGCTGATTCGAGATGATCACCTCTATGTATTCTTCACTAACCGGGGCGATGAACCGGAACGCATAATGCTTTCTACAACCGAGTTACAGGGTGATTGGAATGAATGGGCCGCAACTGACCCGGTCGAGGTATTGCGCCCCGAAATGGATTACGAAGGTGCCGACCTGCCCATGGAAGCTTCCAGAGGTGGCTACATCGATGAGCGGGTTCACCAACTCAGAGATCCAGCGATCTTTCAGGAAGACGGTAGAACCTATTTACTGTATTCAGTTGCTGGAGAAAGCGGCATCGCTGTCGCTGAAATCAGTTTCAATTCTCCTTAGTTGGTTTCACTACTAGTTGGTTTCACTAATTACGCCTGTACCTAATTAAAACAAGGCAACAACAAGAAGGTTGAACACATGAATAGTCGCTCTTACTTATCAAGGCTGGCCACACTGCTATTGCTATCTTGTTCGTTCATCAATTTTGCCAATGCTCAAGCACGAACCACCCTGTCTTCTACGGATCACTGTCGGGATTTTTCAGCGGATGCAATTGTCACCTTTGCCGATCCGGATCTGGCAGAAGTAGTTAATGAAGCGCTGGGATTGGAGTCAGGAGCGCCTCTAAGCTGCGGGCAAGCCGCCGAGCTTGGACAGCTTGTAGTCGGCACCACTATTCAGCGCGTGGTCTATGGTGGCACCTTAAGGCCTTCGCCGGAAAAACCCTTCGAGAGCCTGGATGGTATTCAGAACCTCACCGGCCTGACCAGACTTAATCTGCTCAACCGACTGATCACGGATATCAGCCCGCTCAGCAGCCTGACGAATCTGGTTGCTGTGAATTTGCATACCAACTGGTTCAGTGACCTCAGCCCGCTAAGTGGGCTGACTAATCTGGAACAACTCATCGTCAGTGAAAATCCAATCTCTGATATCAGTCCACTGGCGGGGCTCACCAAGCTACGTCAATTGCATGTGCACGGACTGTATCCTTATCAACTCCAGCATTATCTCAACATGGAAGATGGGCGCGACCCAAACGTGGTATTCAATGGCATCACTGACATAAGCCCGTTGGCGGGACTCACGGAAATGCGCTTGTTACGCATTCATCTCAATGCCATATCCGACATAAGCCCCCTGGCCAATCTCACCAAACTCACCCATTTGCGAATTTATGACAGTGAGATTAGAGACATCAGCCCTCTGGCCAATCTGAATGACCTGGTTCTGCTGTGGGCTCATAACAATCAGATAGAGGATATAAACCCACTGCGCGGCATGACCGGCATGCAGCAGCTTAGTCTGAATGACAACGCCATCTCCGATATTAGTCCCCTCGGTGACATGATAAGTATGGAGCACCTGTTTCTCAGCAACAACAGAATCGAAGACATCAGCCCGTTAAGGCGGCTACATGCATTGAAGGTTTTAAGGCTGGAGAACAATAACATCACAGATGTGAGCGCTCTGGCAGGACTCAGCCAGATTGAGGAACTGAGCCTGGCACGCAACTGGTCTCTCTATGATGTGCGACCACTGCTGCTTAACTCAGGTCTGGGAGAAGGCGATGAACTTGACCTGCGCTTCACCCATGTGCGCTGTTCCGACATGGATGCTTTCGCCAGTCTGGACGTTGTCCTACTCAGGGTTACTGCGATAAACGGATCAGCCTGCCCGGGTCGACGCCTGGAGGATCCGTAACACAAACTAGGTCAGAGTAAAATCTAGTAACTATGAACAGCGTTTTTGAGTGCATTCTTGGCCCACTTCTTAGCACACTCAAATTTGGAGCTAGCAACATATTGATCTAAAAAAGGAATCGGTCAAGTAATCTACTGAAAATCCTTCGCGCTGGTTCGAAAAGCCTTGCTTCAACTGCCTCCTGGAACAAACGACGACTACACGGACTCTTCGGGTATCCATACCCTGTGCACTATAATTTCAAGAATACATCGATCGAGTAGCACTGACCTCTTTGATTCACGGAACCCTTCGATTCGGCATTTTGCCAGGTTGCCAACCGTTCTTAAAATAACTCGTCACCAATCTCCAGCAATCTGTTGCTGATCTCTGTTGGCGTGACGCCGTTGGTGTTGGTAAATACGATAGCAGCAATTCCCTGCCGGGGCAGCAATCTGATATCTGTATTCGAACCAGGGTCACTGCCACCGTGCCCCCACTGTGGTTCACTGTTCAACTCCAGGTCTGCTGACCAGGTCAGCCCCTGCGTTCTGTTTCCGGATGGGACGCGTTGATCGGTCAACATTTCGGCCACTGTCTCTTGTTTGAGAATCCGTTTGCCGTCGAACTCTCCACCATTCAGATAGGCGCGTGCGTAATTACTGAGCTGCCTGACACTGGTACGTAAAAATCCATCCGGGTAGTTGGGATGGTTATAGACACAGTTCCCCTGGTAGCCATCGTCCAGCTGCTGTTCCAGCGTGGGTCCGCCCTCGCGTATCACGCCCAGAGGAATTCCTCCCCATCGTGGCCCCCGTGCGGTATCGTCTTCAACCCAGGTATAAGGAACAACGTGACGAGACATATCAGCATCCGCCAGCATCCAGGCCGTATCAGGCATATCGAGTCGACTGAAAATGTTACGTCGACAATACTCGGGGAAGGGAATACCAGACTTCAGTTCAACAATGTAGGCCAATACTCCGAACGAAATATTGGTGTATTCGAAGCGGGATCCCGGCTCCCATTCCTGAAAGTTTTGCTCGGCACTATAGAAGGCGCCCTCGGGAGTCAGATATTCCCGGAGCCACACCGAAAGCTCGAAGCGCGGATCACCGCAGGCATAATGCTGTGCATAAAAGAGCCCGTCACGAAGAAACGAGGTATGTGTTAACAATTGGCGAACCGTAATTCCATCCGTGCTGCGCTTAGGGTTAGTCACTGCGAAAGGTAGAATTGAATTAAGGTCGGCATCGAGATCCAGCAGGCCGACTTCTTTCAGTTGCATAATCGCAGTCGTAGTAAAAGTCTTGGAAATCGAGGCGATATTCTGCAGGCTATCCAGCGAGAAGGGAATTTTGCGCTCGATATCGGCCCAGCCGTAAGCCTTGGACCAGACGATATCATTGTTTTTGATGATACATGCCGCTACGCCGGGCATATGATCCCGGTTCATCTTCGCTTCGATAAAATCGTCAATGTCACCCGGGCCGGCACCAAACAGTGGTGGCGTGGTCAGGCAAGATACTGCACCAAGTGCTGCGCTCTGTTTTAAAAATCTACGCCGATTCATTCTGTGTTTCCTGGCTGTTCTCAATTGTTCCTGGGGCAGTTTACTTGTTTTCTGCTGAAAGTGAATTTTCAATTTGGGAGCAGCGTGAAGTGACCGCTACAGCCGTCCCAGCAGGTTGTATACAAATAGTTATAGCATGGCTTAAAATAATTCAGGCTGATGTAACCCCAAAATAACCATATTTAGCCTTTGCTCAGCAAAGGTCTGCGGTTTATTAATCTGTAACAAGCGGTACGAGAATGCGTGATAGATATATCATAGTAGACGATTTTTATAACGATCCTGATCAACTGGTTCAAGTTGCTTTAGACTCACTAAGAGAAGAAGATTCGCCAAGTGGCGGCTATGCTGGCGTAATGACCACAGAATCTTATTTGGGAGAACACCATAGAGACATCTTTCAAAAACTCACTCTGGAACCGACTATAAACACGTCAACAAACGCTAACGGAAGACTAAGGTTTACGAGAGCGAACGATCCATTCAAATTTCATATTCATTTTGATGTGGAAAAGCAGACCAGATGGGCTGGAGTTGTATACCTTTCAAAGAACCATCCCACCGTAGACGGAACTTGTTTCTGGAAACATAAGAAAACCGGATTGGAAGTGGCGCCCAACACTGTTGAAGGTTTTGCTGAGTATGGGTGGAAATCTTTTGAAGATTTGAGAGCATTCCTGGAGATTGAAGGTATTGATGAATCATTGTGGGAAAAGACATTATCAATACCCTACAAATATAATAGATTGGTTTTGTTCAGGCCTTGGGTGCTTCATTCTCCGGGACCAGCGTTTGGAGACACACTGGAGTCTTCCAGAATAGTTCAAACGTTATTCTTGGGTAACTAAAATTAATAGGTAGGGCTGGAGCAAAAGAGTAGCAATTTTCTGCCTGCCTGTCTCGTTGCTCCAATTTCTGTCTGGTGGCATCTTCAAAGACTGCCCATTCTGAACTAGCGACAGAGCAAACTGCTGGCAGGTTTCTAGATTCCCTGGAAGAATGTACGCTTTAGCCTTCTATCCAATCATTCTGCGACACAGAAAACGGGGCTCCCATTGACTAAGAAATCCATTGCACGAGTGCAAAGCACCTGCCCCCATGACTGCCCAAGTGTTTGTGCATTAGAAGTCGAGAAGATTGACTCTCGAACCATTGGCAGAGTGTATGGGGCTAAGGACAATCCCTATACTTCCGGAACTCTCTGCGCAAAAGTCGGAAACTACGCAGAACGGGTTCACCATCCTGACCGGTTAAAAACTCCCCTGCGACGAGTCGGAGATAAAGGCAAAGGCCTCGAGTCATTTGTAGGGATCGGCTGGGATGAAGCCTTGGACGAGGTCGCTAACCGATTTTCAGAACTTTCCGCCAAATATGGCAAAGAAACAATCTGGCCCCATTTTTATGCCGGCACCATGGGCCTGGTGCAGCGGGATGGAATCGAACGCCTGCGTCACGCCATGGGCTATTCCAGGCAGCATTCAACTGTGTGCTCGGCTGCTTCCGATGCCGGCTGGAAAGCGGGCACTGGTACCAAACGCGGGGTTGATGCGCGTGAAATCGGGAAGCACAGTGATGTCATCGTGCTGTGGGGTACCAACGCTGTGCATACTCAAGTGAACCTGATGCATCATGTTACTCAGGCCTGTAAGCGCGGCGCCAGACTTGTTGTGGTTGATCCCTACCGCAATGCAACAGCAAAACGTGCTGATCTACACGTCATGCTGCAGCCTGGAAGTGATGGCGCACTGGCGGCAGCTTTAATGCATGTGCTGCTTGTAGAAGAGTTGGCTGATGGAGGCTATCTTGCTCAGTTTACCGACTTTGATAGTGAGTTAGAGGCCCACCTGCAAGGTAAAACACCAGAATGGGCGGAAGCTATTACCGGAGTGCCTGCGTCAACCATTGTAAAGTTTGCCCGGTTAGTGGGTGAGAATCCAAAAACCTACTACCGCTTTGGTTACGGTTTTACCCGTAGCCGCAATGGCGCATTCAATATGCATGCAGCTTCTTGCCTGCCTGCCATGACAGGCGCCTGGAAGCACAAAGGTGGCGGGGGCCTTTACAGCAATACAGAATTGTACAACCTCGATAAAACCCTAATTATCGGTTCCGACGTCATTGACCGTAGTACTCGACTTTTAGATCAATCACGAATTGGAGAGATTCTCTGTGGTAGTCCGATTGATCTGCAGGGCGGACCGCCAGTCACAGGCCTGCTGATACAAAACACCAATCCATTAATGATCTCCCCTTCTTCTTTGATGGTGAAAAAGGGCTTCGAACGAGATGACCTGTTCACCTGTGTTCACGAGCAATTCATGACCGAAACCGCGGCCATGGCAGACATTGTATTACCAGCGACAACATTTCTCGAACATGAAGATATTTACATTGCCGGAGGCCATACCTTTCTGCAGGTAACCAAGCCGGTTATCGAGCCCTTTGCTGATGCAAAGCCCAACCACTTTGTCATTTGTGAATTGGCCAGGCGTTTAGGCGCTGAGCATCCAGGTTTTGAAATGACCTGCTGGGAAATAATTGATGAAACCTTGAAACGGAGTGGCTACCCAAGTGCCGAGTCAATTTATCAACAGCGTTGGTACGATTGCGCCAGGGAATTTGATGGGGCCCATTTCCTGAATGGTTTTGAAACACCCGATAAGAAATTTCACTTTTCTCCGGACTGGTCAAGACTGGGCAAAATCAATGCAACACTTCCTAAATTTCCAGATCACTATCCAGTCACCGATACGCAAAGTGAGGATAAGCCTTACCGGCTGGTCACGGCACCTGCTCGCCAGTTTCTAAACAGTAGTTTTACGGAAACGCCCACATCGAAAAAACGTGAAGGCAGGCCGACAGCAAAAATTCATTCCGCCACCTGCGAAAAGCTTGACCTTGAACAAGACGGGATAGTACGGATCGGCAATGAGCAAGCCTCCCTACTGTTGCATGTTGAAGTCTATGACGATCTCCAGAAAGACGTGGTGATTGTCGAGAGCATCTGGCCCAACGGGAGCTTCCTGGAAGGAGTAGGTATTAATTCTCTGGTCAGCAGCGATTCAGCCTGTGGTGTAGGAGGGGCAGTGTTTCACGACACCGCGGTTTGGATGGAAAAAGCGTCATAGAAATACAAGGGTGTTTGGCAATAGATCCGCGCGTTACAAACCTCGAGCGGGGAAAATCATTCACCGGCTTTTCCCTTCCAAACGGGCGCCATAGCGCTCCAGACACCGTCTCTTAGGCGTCGATGATAAATGGCCCCAGCCACATGCACGACTATTAAGTTGACGCTCGTCCAAAAGGCAATCTCATGCAGTAAAAGTATCGCTTGCATACCGCCCCCCTCTTTAATACCTGACCAGTATAATCCGCCGATCATCAAATCCGTCACGGCAATCATTGCCATGCTTACATACACAGCAAGGTGGACTGTTCGCGCTACTAACATCAAATGGTTAGGCGTCTCGCTTGGCAACACGATTGGTCGAGTCGAGTGCATGTAGACGAAGCGAGCGAGCAACAGCAAAAGGAACACAACAGCAAGAATAATCTCTTCCAGTAGGAGGGCAAAATCTTCAAGCTCTTCAACCTCGTCTACCTGCTTGCTCACCCCGTACGCAAAAATACCTTAAAAACCCCAATGAATAATTTTGCCGGTTAAACTGTGAGAGCCCACTTTTTGTTGCGAATCCCCAAATGAGATTTGCGAACTAGTACTCATAAAATTTTTCTCCAACGTTTACTAATTAGACAATATAAACGCTGATCAAAACTAAATGTTACACGAGTGATCTAGACAGATAAGAATATATCAAGATGGCATACCGGGAATCCATTGGCGCGGCTCGTGATAATTGATCATATGGGTTGAACACTTCGTATCACGATCATTTTTCGCATTTACAATCTATTGTTTTTAAGAAAGAATCAGAGAATTGGGGACAGATTGATTATTCAAATTTCCTGGGTGTTTTCGCACCAGGTTCTCAACCCTTCAATTATGACCTCCAATAAACGTGGCCTCAGCGTAAAAACCTGTTATCTTTTATATTTAGCACTATTGCCGTGGTTCAATGGGACACACAGCGGCACCCAACTCACAATTTGCGAGGAATACAAGAATGACCTATATAAGAATGACCTGTATAAGAATGACCTGTAAAAAAACTCTGACCTTTGCTGGCTTAGTAGTTACCGGGCTGCTAATTAGTATTCAATCTGCAACTGCCCAGTTGGTAGAGCCAGATGAACACGACTTTATGATTGCAACGCCTGAAGACCTGGAAGCTCCGTCCGAGGGCATCACCAAAGTCTTGTATGGTGATCCCAGCAAATCCGGTATTTATGTTATTCAGATTACCTGGCCTCCCGGTCGTGGAAGTCGACCCCACTACCACAATCAGGCTCGTTATATTAACGTATTGAAGGGTACCTGGTATGTACACACCGGGCCGGAGTCTGATGTCTATAACCCGGATGCGATGACGGCCGTTCACGCAGGCACGTTCATCTATGAGCCACCAAATGGTCATCATTATGACATGGCAAAAGACGAAGAAGTAGTCGTTCAAATCTTCGGCATGGGTCCAGTGGTAACCACTCAAATTCCGCAAGAATAATTTACACGTCGTTCACGTTCTGGTCTGGTGAAAGTATTCGGGATCTTTTGCTTCTTAGTTAGAGGCAAACGATCCCGTTGCCACAAGCCCTCTCCTGGTAATCATCTCGGTATCAACGGGGCCAGAGTAATTTGATCAGCAAACCTGGCTCGCTTTGCTAACGTCATGTTTCTAAGCTAGCGTTCTATCCGTGATTGTTTGTTGAGCCTGTTTAGCGGTCAGCCAGGCGCCCGGAACCGCCGAGTTCATAATAGACAATAGGAACAAAATCTTCCGGGCCCCAACCCGGATCATCGGTCCATTGCGGCGATTGTACCCCTGAGACTACCGCCATTGTATATATCTATAATAGGGTAGCTGGTGGTGCGGTACACATCGCCAAGATGGAGCACATCGGATTCTGGAAAGTAGACAAAGACATCCCCATCGGCATGTGCCGGCGGTGCCCAAAAAGCCAGAACTTCTTCGCCATTGAGATGAAAGTTCATGGTGTCGTTGAACGTAATGAGCGGTCTGGCGGCGGCAGGTTGCTGTGGGACGAAGCTGCCTCCTGCTCTGGGGAACCGACTTCTCTCCTCGGAAAAGCGCAGGCGCGTGTTGTCGTGGGCAAAAATCACCACGCCCCGCTCTGCCAGATTTTCATTGCCGCCTACATGATCAATATGGATATGAGTATTGACCAGAAAGCGAATCTCCTGGTCCGTCACCTGCCCCACGGCAGCAACTAATCTGTCCGCAAGTGGTGCGAACAGGGAGTCCACCAGGAGTACACCGTCGGGACCTACTTGCACACCGATGTTACCGCCGCCACCGGGGCGTTGCACCATATAGACATTGCCAGCAACGGGCGTTATGGAAAGTTCCACCCCCTCAAAATTCCCCTGGCCATAAGAGAGGCTGGGTATAGCTGATATCGAGAGAATTGTTACAGTGAATCTAACTATTTTGCGGAGATTGATCATCTTCACTTTCATCCTTAGGTGTTTGGCGCATGCAGTTGCTAACCTACCGAGTTGACAGCGATTTATCAACTTGATCAAAATGAAATCGGAATTTGCAGGATCTGCTACCGGATCGATAAGGGTATTGCATGCAACTAACTGCGTTACTGGTTTCAACCATTTTATAAAGCCGGCCATCTTGTAAAACCAAAAATCTGGTAAAGCCAACCATCTTATAACGAGAGGAAAACTGATAAGATCAGCCAGATAATGCCATGGATGGCTATTGAAGATAGCCCTGACGAAATTGACTTTCTTCGTTTTCTTGCTATTTTGTCGGTGTCTCCTGTTATTTCTAATTAACCATTACGACTTAATCGTTACTACTTAACCGTTACGACTTAACAATTCTGGCTTTGCCTGACTGAAGTTGTTAAGTTGTCAGCGTCCCCTACTCCCCACTAAAAATAGCAAAAAGAGGAAGCGTATGCGAAAACTAACTCTACTAATGACTGGCTTGCTTTTGAGCGGCAGTTTGGCTGCAGCCGTGCCCTATGACCATATTCACCTGACAGCAACCAGTGCTCGGGAGGCTGTGGACTGGTATGTAAAGCATTTTGGTGGTGTAGCGGGTAGTTTTAATCGAGGTGATGCTGATCGGGTTCAATATCCAACAGATCGTGTCTTCTATGATGAAATTTCCGTGATTTTCTTCGAACGAGAACCTACAGGCGGTTCCGTTGGAACCGGCGTCGACCATATTGGGTTTTCAATGACGAATGTTGAGGAAGTCACTGCGGCCATAGTCGCTGATGGTGGCACTCAGCTTGGAGACTTCGTCGAGTTTTCGGGCATGAAGATCGCGTTCGTTGAGGACCCCTGGGGAACCAAGATCGAGCTGATCGATGATCCCGAAACCCGGGGCCTGCATCACCTGCATCTCTCTTCGCCTGAACCGCAGGAAACGCTGAATTGGTACCAACGGAACTTTGGTGGTGACATTGTGCAATGGAAAGGCGCGCTACCCGCCATAAATTACAGCGACGTGTGGCTGATTGTTGCGCGTGCCAATGGTGACGTCGCTCCCACCCAGGGCACTTCTATGGATCACCTGGGCTGGGCCGCCGAAAGCCTGGATGAGCTTGGTGAGGTTTTCGCTGCAAATAGTGTGGAATTTACCATGGAACCTCGCCCATTCAGAGGAATCAGAATTTCATTCATCGAGGGACCTGATGGGGTTCGGATTGAAGTAGTTGAGCCAGATTAGCAAAAGCCAGTGCCAAGCACATGGTAATCAGCTCACTCACTATCTGGCAAGGTCAGGACCACAAGTTCGGGTACCGGCGTACTGCTTACACTGATTGCAATAAACTGCTTGCCATCAACCGCATAACTCATGGGTGCACTGCTGGGATTAGCTGGTAGCTCTATGCTCGCAATTTCTTCTCCCGTTTCCTTGTTACGAGCCACCAGCAGTGGACCATCGCCGGTATTCTGCCCATGAATCAGTAAACTCGATGTAACAAGTACCGCATGACGTCCACCGCCACCCAGTGGCGGCAGATCAACTCCTGTAACCGCCGGATTATTCTCAACCCGCGCCGAACCCGCCCCGTTAGGGACCTGCCACAGGATTTCTCCCCGGTTCATGTCAATTGCCGTGATGGTGGAATAAGGTGGTTTTAATATGGGCAAACCTTGAGGGCCGGGTACACCACGAAAGCCCAGTCGAAAATAATTAAAGTTGGATTCATCTTCTTCCAATGTCCCCATGAACGGCACTGTTGGATTGTTAGATGAAGGAACGAATAGTACGCCGGATTCAGGATCGATGCCTGCCCCTGTCCAGTTGGCGCCTCCGCCTGCTCCTGGCATCAGTATGGTGCCGATGTTGTCGTCGCCGGGGAGGCTTGGTGGAGTGAATAGTGGTCCGTAGGTGAAGTTCTGCAATCCGCTTACCGCCTCTGCCCGAAGTTCTGGCGTGAAGTCGATCAGATCGTCTTCGCTGAGACCCTGGGTCGCAAATGCCGGTGGTTTGGTTGGAAAAGGTTGCGTGGGGGAAGCTCGCTCGCCCGGTACTGAGCTTTCAGGCACAGGTCGCTCCACGATGGGCCAAACAGGCACTCCTGTTACGCGGTCGAATACATAGGTAAAGCCCTGTTTGGTAACCTGTGCTATCGCCTTAATAGGCCGACCCTCGACAACAATATCAATCAAGTTGGGAGCGGCGGGAGTGTCGTAGTCCCACAGACCATGATGAATCATCTGGAAATGCCAGACACGCTCCCCGGTACTGGCCTCCAGAGCTACCAGACTCTGGGTAAAGAGATTGTCACCAGGGCGATGGCCACCATAGAAATCGTTGGTCGCCGCTTCAGTTGGCAGATACACATAACCCAACTCGAGGTCGGAACTCATTTGGGTCCACACCCCGCCGTTGCCACTGTAGCGCCATGACTCTTCCTGCCAGGTTTCAACGCCGAACTCACCTGCTTGCGGTATGGTATGAAAGGTCCAGATCAATTCGCCGGTAAGAATATTGTAGCCCCGCACCCAGGTTGGTGGCCGTTCCTTGAAGCGAGGTCGATTAGAGGTAATATGTTGAACGACCAGTACATCTCCGACGACGGTGGGTGGCGATACACCGCCGAGGGGTTGTGCGCCTGTGTAGTCAAGCTCGTCCCGTTCGGCACGCGGGATACCCTCAGTCATATCGATTCGACCGCCGGCGAATGCTGGATCCAATTCGCCGGTTTCTGCGATCAGGGAAAGGATGAAGCCGTCGTTGGTCGTTGCAAGCACCCGTGAATCACCGTCCTCACTCCACCAGGCCACACCACGGTGATGAAAACCCAAGGGACTGTTTGATTCACCAGACAGATAAACCTGGGGATCAAACCGCCATATCTCTTCACCACTAATTGCATCCAGGGCTACGACCTGGTTCAAGGCAGTAAGCAGGTACAGCACACCATCAATCATCAGCGGCGTCGCTTGCAGGCGGCCGAATCCAACTTCTGTGTCAGGACCTAACAGGGCTTCGAAATCCAGTTCGCCGTCGATGGATTGCCAGCGCCAGGCTGTTTCCAGGTCGGCAAAGTTTTCTGCGCTGATTTGGCTGAGGCTCGTGTATTTGGTCGACCCACCGTCTGCTGCATAACTGCGCCACTCGCCGTCAACGCTACCCTGCTGCCCGATGGAATTGAGACTGATCAAAAAAAAGCCCAATCCCGTCAGTAAACAGGACTGCTTCCGCAGCACCGTTGTGCTCGCTAATTTTCCTGAGTCCATTTCGTTCTGAAACCTCCCCGATCCACTGGTTCCCCTCGCAAGTAGACTTCGTCGATCTTGCGAGTGTTATTGATATCATCCAAAGGGTTAGCATTCAAAATTATAAAGTCCGCAGCCTTTCCTGCCTCCAGTACACCGACATTATCCAACCCGAACGCTTCCGCCGACCGGGAAGTAGAGGCAACTATTGCCTCTAACGGAGTCATTCCCATGCGAACGAACAGCGCCAGTTCGACATGGTCGGCATAGCCAAAAAAATCTCCCACGGCTCCAGCATCGGTGCCGAGGATAACGTGATCTTTCAGTTTTAACAGGTTGCTGGCCAGCATGGCAGCGCGCTGTTCCGCAGCTGCGTTTCGATTTAACGGCGGTGGGTTGTAATCAGTATTCAGCGATTCAAGCACAGATGGGGGAACCTGATCATAGAAAAAGGGATCCCTAAATGCCGGAATATAATAAGGCTCGCGTTTGGTAATCATCCCCAGGGTTGGAACAATGTAAACGTTGTTGTCACGAACCATCGCCAGATACTCATCGTCCACTTCGGCATCATAAGGCATATGAATGAAACGTCTGTTGCCAAGACTGACCAGGGACTTGTGATCTGCCAGGGTAGTGGCGTGCGCGATGATTCGCATATCGTATTTTAACGCCGTATCCAATACCGCGTTGTAAATCTCCGGTGCCAGTTTTACTTCCGCGCCGCGACGCTCGTCCCGGTCATCGACCCAGATCTTGGCAATTCCGTAACCGCGTCCAGCCAGCTCTTTCACGGTTCTGACTGCCTGTTCAGGATCGGCAACGGGGTTTACTCCCCAGTAATCAGGATCGTCCGTGAAGCGCGGATTGGGGCCGCCCCCCGGGGAACCCATACCCGGCGACAGATGATAACGAGCACCGCCAATATTTCCCCGCAGCTGCTCCAGTTTTACCCGCGCAGCGACATCTTCCTTATCACTGCCAGTGGAAATAATCGTCCCCACACCATAATAGGCATGACGGTAGAGGTGATCTGTCAGGGTTTCCTCGGTGAAAAATTGTGACCCCCAATCACCGTAGGCTTCCCAACCGAGATGGGCGTGGGTGTTAACAAGGGCAGGCATGATAGTTTTACCATTCAGATCATGGCTAACAACGCTGTCAGGGACTGCTATGCTGGCAGCCGGACCAACTGCCAGGATGACACCGCCCCGAATCCAGATCGATCCCCGCTCAATTACACTGCCGTCGCCAGCAATGATGCGCGTGTTGTTGAAGACCTGCTCAGTGGAGTCGGTTTCAAGGTTTTCTGCAGGTTGAGCTATCGCCTGGTCACCGAAAGCGGCCAGGCAAAGAACTGCAAATACGAGACGCGATATCTTCATCAGTTAGAAAGGGGGTCAGGTCTAATCTGAAACTTGACCATCTTGCTGGTGGTACCCTTGCCGCCTTCTGTGTGCCAGTTGAAGTTCGTTCCATAATTGGCCCATACGGCGCGCCCTTTCCAGCCTGCATCAGGATCATCGATTCGACCGTCCAGCCCACGCGAATAAAATCCCAGGGGGTACGGCACCCGCATCACCACCCACTCCCCTGTTTCTGGATTGAGCACTTTCAAGGAATCTGACCCTGAGCCGGTTGCGATGGGTATGTTTTCACCCAGACCCAGGGTATTGAAATTGTCCACCCAGTTGTAATAGTGGAAGTCGGCTTTTACATCAGTTCCCTTCATGGTGGGCCCAGGCGATTCGTATAAAGTCCAGCCCTGCTGACAGTGTTGGGAATCGATAACCGAATGACCGTTCAGCACATCACACTTGCTACGATCGAAGCTGGCGATGTGGCTGCTGCCGGAAAGTGCGGTCCACACCACGCCGTTGTTGTCGACATCCAGACCCCGTGGTCCGAATCCCTGTACATCGCCGTCAATAACCGGCAGCTCGTAAACTTCAGTAATGCAGGTTTCCGGCGGATTGTCGCCGATGTCGAGTCGATAGATTCGCCCTGGAAACTCGGTACCGACACCCCAGGCGACATTGTCGACAGGATCCACGATTATGCCGTAACTTCCTGGGCTCATTCGGGTATCGAGAGTCAGGTCAACGTCGCCAAGCTGCTCTCCGCCGCCGCCTTCGTTTTCGCTTCTCAGTGGGCCAACGGGCTGATTCCATGGCTTGGTAATGCGGCCGTCGCCATTGGTGTCGACCACCATCGGGCACCAGCCCTGAGCGAGTTGTTCGTCACCTGTTCGATCATACAGACGGGTATTGATGAATCCGATGACGTCGCCTCCCCCGCTGAAGTAGAGCACGCGATCCTCACCGAAACCAAATTGCAGATGATGGGTGCCGAAACAGGTATCGATCAGCCCGAACTCTCCCGTTGCCGGGTCGTAATAAGATGCCTGCCGGGAACTGCCTCGTGTAGGATAGTATTGAACGTATTTGTTGTCTGAACCTTCCTGACACCACTGGGGCAGCTTGTCTCCGCGCACCTTGGTGGTCATCCAGACCCGGCCCAGCTCATCGAGCATAGGATTGTGTGGATCTGCAGGCCGCTGCCACAGGGGCTCATTTCCATAATAAGCTGAGGGTACCGGAAATTCCTGAGCGAAACGTGTCACAGCCGGATTATCCGGATTGTCCTTCACCGCTATCACGATTTCCCGCCATGCATTGGTTTGGGTATCCAGCTCAAGCAAGGCACCGTGCCCGCCGTCTACACCGTAAACCTTGCCTCCGGCATTGATGGTTGGATCGCGCTTGTCGGTAGTTATCTCGTCATGGATATAGGAGGACTCGTTGCCCCAGTCCCATTGGGTGATAACGACATTACGTTCGATACCGGCGGGACGTGGCGGAGTCGGCGGCACTTCGCCGGCGGCAATGCGATCGGTCCAGTCGGCATACATTTCCATGCCATGTGGCCCGTAACGGCCAGCAAAAGCCGCCATGAACGGACCCCGAATACCCATTGCAGTGCGGTATTGCCAGGCCTCGACGCTGGACTCAAAGCCGAGATGGCTGAGGTGATCCAGTGTACGAGTCGCCTTGTTACCGAGCTGGTGACAGAGCTGGCAACCTTGTTTTGTCATATCGATCCACTGGTCCTGGCTGCGCATTCGATCTGAAATGCCATTGCCATCGGAGCCAGTTCCGGGAAACTGGTCTTTATCGGGCACTTCAAGCAGTGAGTACCAGTAATTGGCTGGATAAACCTGCGCGGCCAGCAACGGATCTGAGGCGGGGAAAACCCGTAAAGAAACCTCGTCTGCACCAGTTCTGAGAAAAACAGGATCGGAGTCCACCAGTCCGTAGCCTCTTACCCAGACTTTATAAATGGCTTCCGGGAGTTCCGGCAGAACGAATTGTCCTTCATCATCGGTAACTACGATCTTGGTAAAATGCGTAGGCAGGTCATCGGTCTCAGCGATAACCCAGACACCGGCTTCCTGCCCCTGATTGCTAACCACTGACCCTTGAATTGTGCCATCTTCCGTTTGCTGCTGCGCCGAGGCGACCAGCGCCAGGCCAGTGATAGTTGCCAGGCATAGAGCCTGGCAAAATCGCCGCAAAACCGTATTCCATCTGGCACTATCCCAAACCAGTAATTTTTCAATCAAGAACATGAGAGTCTCCTCAGAACTGTTTTTTCCCAAGCTGTTTTTGTCTGTGTTGTGCTGCAACCTCAACCCTGCAGACACCACCCCCTTACTTCGGGGTATGCGCACGTTTACTGTCGGGCTAACGATTTTCAGGCCTCAATTTGTACCATTATTCGCCGCAGCTGACCCTACTATTTATTCCTGATTTTGAAACCACTATGAAAACGACTATGCAGGAGACTGATCAACCGTTACATTTGTTGCACCAATAGCGTGTTTTTAAGGCCATTTTTGCTACGGTGTGTTACTGGCCATTTTTGGCAGTTTGCCAGAAATTGTGTGATATTACCTGCATTCATGGCTGTGGATGACGCTAGATGACACACTAGGCAGCCCTTATTCAGAACCTGGTCGGAAGTGAGTGAAACATGGAATCAAACATCAATCTTTTAATTGACGCGTTCCAGAAGCGGCAGATCAATCGGCGAACTTTCTTAAACTCGCTGGCTGCCCTTGCGGTGGCTGGCTATGGAGCGAGTGGCAAGCTGGGCAGATTCGCCAGTGCAGCAGCTAACCCGGCGCCGCCGATTCCTGTACAAGCCATTAATCATATGACGCTCAGCGTTTCTGATCCGGCCGCATCGCTGGCCTGGTATCAGGGGCTATTCGGATTACCCATCGCTGCTCGCCAGGGCGGAACCCTCGTTTTACAAGTGGGTGACGGCCCTCAGTTCATTGCCCTTGGCGGAAACCCCAGCGACAACCCGCGCATTACCCACTATTGCCTTGAGGTTGAGGACTTCGATTATGAACGAATCACCCGGATACTTGCCGAGCACGGTGTCGAGGCAGCAGGACAGTCGGGCTCGATGCAATCCCGGGTGAGAATGCGTGGAACAGAATTTGGTGGTGCCCCCGCCGGCACACCGGAACTCTACTTTGGCGATCCGGACGGAGTCGTTGTCCAATTGCAGGATACCCGTTATTGCGGAGGGGCGGGCTTGCTGGGAGAGGATTGTCTGGCAATCCCAGAACTGGCGCCCACCGAGGGACTTTTGACTCTAACAGAGTTCAATCACTTCACGCTCTTTGTAGAAGATCAGCAGCGTGCCGTGCAGTTCTACCAGAACCTGTTTGGCTTACCTATCGATACCTACCAGGGTGCTATGCCAATACTCAGGGTCGGATCAGGAAACCAGTTCCTGGCACTGGCACAAGTGCCTCCTCTGTCCGGTCGCATACACCACGCAAGCCTTAACATAGAAGATTTCGATGTCGACAGGATCTTCTCCCTGCTTGAAAGCTACGGATTGACCGTACTCGGCGAAGCCGGAAGTGCCAGTGGACCACTGCAAACCTATGTGACGATGCGGGGACCTGATCGAGGCGGAGCACCGGAGGGTACGCCAGAGCTCTATTTCACCGATCCCGACGGCATTCTGCTGCAGCTTCAGGATGCCAGTTATTGCGGTGGCAGTGGCTACTACGGCGAACAATGCGGCACCGTTGAGAATCCTACCGGACGTAACAACTAATTCTCAGGTTTCACTCGGACCTAATCATGAAACACCACATGAAACTCGATATAACATGAATCTCGATATAAAAAGAACCTTACTATTCGGCCTGTGCATGACCGCGTCCGGCGTTTTGATGGCGGCCGACTCAGGCACTGAAAATATCTCGGCAAACAATCGGGCATTACTGGACCAGTATTGCGTCATTTGCCACAACGAGGCGGTGGTCAATTCAGTGCCTCAGCCGAATGAAGGCCTGCAGACTACCCAGCTACGGAATCTTGGTCTTACCCTGGACACCGAAGACGTAACAAACCTGGCGGCAAATCCTGAAGTTTGGGAGAAAGTAATCAAAAAGCTGCGTGTAGGCGTTATGCCGCCGCCAAACTTTCCGCGCCCGGACAAGGCGAGCTACGATGGATTTCGTACCTTTCTTGAAGATGAGCTCGACCGGGTAGCCACAACTCAGGTCGATCCGGGGCGAACCCAGGCTTTCCATCGACTCAATCAAACCGAATACCAAAATGCTGTTCGCGATCTACTCAACCTGGAGATTGATGTATCCGGACTGATTCCGGCCGACGCGCCAGATCAGTATGGCTTCGACAATAATGCTGACGTCCTGGCACTGTCGCCATTGAGCGTTGAACGCTATGTCTCGGCTGCGCACAAAATAGCCGAGCTGGCGGTGGGCGCAGCGCCACGTGGCGCTTCAATTAACACTTACGAAGTACCGTTGAATCTTATACAGGACGACCGTCTTAGCGAGGAGCTGCCGTTTGGGTCACGGGGTGGAACCGCAGTCGAGCATAACTTCCCCGTTGATGGCGAGTACCGGATAACCGTCCATCTGCAAACTAACTACGTAGACTTCGTGCGTGGTTACGACCAGCCTCACGATTTTGAGCTGAGCCTGGATGGCCTGCATCTCGAGACCTTCAGCTTTGGGGGCGATGCTCCGGGAACACCGGCACCCTACAGTTACGCCGGCAATATCCGTGGCAGTGACGACTGGGAAGAGTTCATGATGGCCTTTGCCGAGCAAGGCTTCGAAGTCACGGTGCCAGTAAAGGCCGGCCCACGCATTATCGGCGCAACTTTTCCGCGCGAGTTGTGGGAAGCTGAGGGCGTCAAGCAACCAAGGCTGTTTGGCTATCACCTGGCGGTGACTGAGCTGCCCGATGCCAATCCAGGCATCGGTAGTATCGAGATCGAAGGCCCACTATCCATCGACGGTCCCGGCGACACGCCCAGCCGCCGGCAGATTTTCACCTGCAGCCCTGCCAACGTGGATGAAGAACCTGCCTGCGCACGACAAATTTTGAGCTCTCTGGCACGACGCGCCTATCGACGACCAGTGGTTGAGAGTGACGTCAATGCACTGCTCGAATTTTACAACGATGGCCGCCGCGAAGGGGGCTTTGAAGGAGGCTTCGAAGCAGGTATTCAATTCGCACTGGAACGCGTGCTGGTGTCACCTGATTTCCTGTTTCGCATCGAACAGGATCCAGCCGATGCTGGGCCTGGAACTATTTACGCCATTTCTGATACTGAACTGGCTTCCCGACTGTCTTTCTTTCTCTGGAGTAGTTTGCCGGATGATGAGTTGCTGGATCTGGTTGAAAACGGCAACCTGCGCGAACCCGGTGTTCTTGAGCAGCAGGTGAATCGGATGATGACGGATCCGCGGGCCAATGCATTTATAGAAAATTTTGTTGGCCAATGGCTTTATCTTCGCAATCTCGGTGGTATTTATCCGGACCCCGCCGCCTTTCCAGAATTCGATGAAAACCTGCGTGCAGCATTTCAACGAGAGACGGAACTGTTCATCGAAGATCAAATTCGTTCCAACAGTAGTCTTCTCGAGCTACTCAGCGCCGACTACACCTTCGTCAACGAGCGGCTTGCGCAACACTATGGCATTCCAGGAATTTACGGCAGCCGTTACCGAAAGGTCACTCTGGATGGTGCCGAGCGTGGCGGACTTCTTGGTCATGGCGGCCTGATGATGGTGACATCCTATCCGAATCGAACCTCGCCAGTGCTAAGAGGCAAATTTGTGCTCGAAAACCTGCTCGGCGGTCCGCCGCCGGAGCCGCCTCCCAACGTGCCGGCACTTGAAACCAGCAGCGACGGCAGAGAGTTGACCATGCGTGAGGCGATGGCCATGCACAGGGAAAATCCTGCCTGTCGTGTTTGTCACGCGGCAATGGACCCAATCGGTTTCTCGTTGGAAAACTATGACGCCGTAGGCAAATGGCGCCGTGAGTTTGCTGGCCAGCCCGTCGATGCATCCGGAATACTACCGGACGGTAACACCTTCGATGGCCCCGATGGATTACGCAATTTATTGCTGGAAAGGCCTGACGATCTGGTCGGTACGATTACCGAAAAATTAATGAGATACGCCCTTGGGCGCAGTCTCGAATACTACGACATGCCCCAGGTGCGTGCTGTAGTCAAGGCCGCCTCCGAAGACGACTATCGCTGGTCAGCAGTCATTCTCGGCGTGATCAAAAGTACACCCTTCCAAATGCGGAGAACTGAGTTATGAATATTCTCAAGAAACCTCTTCCCCGACGCACCTTGTTGCGAGGGCTTGGAGCGAGTTTAGCGCTGCCCTTGCTCGACAGCATGATACCGGCACTCTCTTCTGCCTCTGCGCAGGTAGCACAGCCGACCAGGCGATTGGGTGTGGTCTATGTGCCTAACGGCATGGCCATGAAATCGTGGACACCGACCACCGAAGGTGCTGGATTTGAAATTACTCGTATTATGCAGCCCATGGCTGCCTATCAGGACCGCATGCTGGTAATCACGGGACTCGACGGGCCGCGCAGTAATGCTGGCGTACATGCCAGCGCGTCTACCCGCTTCCTGACTGGTGCGATACCTGCGCGGACCGAATCCGATCTGCAGGCTTCGGTATCCCTCGATCAGTTGGTGGCTCGCGAGCTCGGCCGCGAGACCCAGCTCAGTTCGATTGAACTGGCGCTCGATCAAAACGATGTGTTCGGATCCTGTGATATCGGATTCAGCTGTCAGTACACAAGCACCATTGCCTGGCGTGATGCCTATACGCCGCTACCCATGGAAACCAACCCAAGGGTCGTATTCGAGAGACTGTTTGGTGACACCGGCACTACTGATCCCGAAGTTCGCCTGCAGCGCATTCGCAAGGACCGCAGCTTACTGGATTCGGTTACTGATCGGGTGAGTGAGCTCAATCGTGCTGTTGGCGCCGGCGACCGTGCAAAGTTAGACCAGTACCTGGATTCCATCCGGGATGTTGAACGAAGAATCCAGATGGCTGAAGCTCAAAGCAACCGCGAGTTACCTGAGGTGAACCAACCAGCAGGTATCCCGGCAACCTATGAGGAACATGCCAAATTGATGTTTGACATGCAGGTCCTGGCCTATCAAACGGATTTGACTCGCGTCATCACCTTCATGCTGGGGCGAGAATTAACCGGCCGCACCTACGCCGAGATCGGAGTGCCGGATTCGCATCATCCGACTTCACACCACCGTGACGATCCTGTGCTCTACGAGAAGGTTACCAGGATCAACGAATTCCATACCAGCCTGTTCGCTTACTACCTCGATAAGCTCGACGAAACGCCCGATGGCAATGGTTCATTGCTGGACAATATTTTGCTGCTCTATGGCGCTGGAATGTCCGACAGTAACCAGCACAGTAATCGAGGATTGCCACTGGTGTTATTTGGCGGCGGTGCCGGTAGCGTGAAGGGCGGTCGCCACCTGCGCTTTGCCGAGGGCACGCCTATCAGCAATCTGCACCTGACCATGATGGACAAGATGGGACTGTCTGTTAACGAGATGCCCTACAGTACAGGCCCGCTAGACCTATCCTGACAATGAGGTTGAATATGATCACAAGAAGCAAGACTCAGCGAAACAGTCGCCTGACGCTTTCTTTCTTTATTCTGCTGCTTGTCGGTTCGACGCTGACCACCAATGCTTTTGCTGTGGACCTGATCGAGGCGGCGAGAAACCAGGATGTCGAGGCGGTTCAATCGCTTCTGCTGGAAGGCGCTGATCCAAATGATCGACAACCTGACGGTGCCACTGCTCTTCATTGGGCAGTGTATCGGGAAGACAGTGATATGGTGGCTGCCCTGATAGCAGCAGGGGCCGACGTCAATGCCATAAACCGTCTCGGTGCATCGCCACTCTATCTGGCGGCAAAAAATGGTCACAGTGATCTAATCGAACAATTGCTGGAGGCTGGAGCCGATCCGAATATTGCCCTACGGGAAAACGAAACACCGGTCATGACAGCTTCCCGCTCCGGTACAGTCAGAGGCGTAAACCTGTTAATTGCCGCAGGAGCAGACGTCAATGCCACCGAAGACTTGCGTAACCAGACTGCCTTGATGTGGGCAGCAGCCCAGGGACATGTCGATGTTGCACGAGCCTTGATTCAAGCCGGTGCGGAGTTGGAAGCCCGCTCAAAAATTCGACCCATGCTTATGTTCGCCAATGCTGCGAATGGGGGCGCCTTCGATCAGGGGCTAACGGAACAACTTGGCGGCTATTCGGCACTACTGTTCGCGGCCCGCGAGGGCGATGCAGAGATGACCCGACTCCTGCTTGGCTCCGGGGCTGACGTGGATGGCGTCGCCGGCAATGGTACTACTCCGCTCGTGGTAGCCACGCACAGTGGCCATGGAGCCGTTGCGCGCCTGTTGCTCGAACAGGGAGCCGATGCCAATGCGATAGGAGCTGGCTATACGGCCCTCCATGCTGCTATCTTGCGCGGCGACGTTGAAACAGTGGAAGCGCTTCTGGATCACGGTGCAGATCCTGACGTCAGGCTGTTAAGACCCAACCCCGTGCAGCGCGCCAGCGAAGACTGGGTACTGAAGACGCCCTTGGTGCGTGCCACGCCGTATTGGATTGCCGCCAGCTTTCGCGAAGCCGGGATTATGCGTGCGCTTTCTGACAGTGGAGCCGATGCGCTACTCACCAATCAAGAGCAGTGGAGCATTCCGAGGGAACGGAAAGACCGAGCATCCTACACGCCACGAGTAGTCGGAGGATTTGCCAGCACGGTACAGGCAGCCATTAGAGGGGATAGCACTCGCGGACGATTTTACGTTCAGGCGAATCCTGATCCTGCTGGAGAAGAGCAGCTTGCCCTGGCTGCAGTGATTGCCGCCGCTGAACAGGGCGTCGATCTGAATCACACTGACCACAACGGTGCGACAGCCATGCACGACGCTGCCGCTCGAGGTCTGCCAAACATAATAAGAGAACTGGCTGATCGAGGTGGCAACGTGAATGCACTGAATAATCGGGGACTGACACCGCTCGATTTGGCCATCGCTGCTGAAGCACGGCCAAATTTCTTTGGTTTCAATACATCGGTACCCGGAGCATCAGCAAGCGAAGTGCTCGCAGAGCATGGAGCTGTCAGGTCTTCTCAGTTGCAGCGTTAGATTTCAGGCCAGTTCGATAGGGACTTGCATTAAATCCGTACGCCACATAAAACGCCGCAACATTATCGATTCTTTGCAAAATCCAATTCGCTTCTTCGTAGAGGTGTAGAACGCCCAACAATCGCTTTGACGTTGCTGTATTAGCTTTGCCATGCTCGTCCTTCGTCCTATTGCTCCAACCTCTGGCACCTGCCCGGCACCATGCATGTTTATGAATTCGTCGCAATTTCCCAGACGCAACGGGAGTGTCCAGGTGCCAGGTATCATGCCTGTAGAATAGAATTATTGCAGGTTTGAACTGGACTACTTGCTCTCTTTCGTAATTCAATTGACGGCTGTTGCAGGCATCAGGATAGAACGTGGAAAATGGACAATGCTGGCCGTAGCGATTACCTTAGACGGTGTCTAACAGAGGAACCTGATATGAAATGCCTCACCAAATTTTTCTCATTGACCGCGCTTTCGCTTGTTCTTTGCTCCGGGGCCTGGGCCCAGCAAGTTTTGCAACCTGCTGACAGTTGTCGGGATCACACAGCTTCTGACATTGTGACTTTCGCAGATGCAGTTCTGGAACAAGAAGTACGTGAGGCGTTATCGCTCGGACCACAAGACGCCCTGACCTGCCAACAAGCCGCGCAATTAACATCGCTGGATGCTTCTGGTGCCGGTGCCAGACGATCGGTTTCAGGATCGCCGGAATGGCAGGATCCCGAACATGTATTTCATGATCTTTCCGGAATACAGAACTTGACAGGTTTGACCGACCTCGCTCTTAGGAATCGGGGCCTCAGCGACATCAGCCCGCTTGCCGAACTTACCGGATTAATTAATCTGAATCTCCATACCAACTGGATTACGGACATCAGCCCGCTGCGCGGATTGACCAGGCTAGTCAGATTGCGTATCGCCGAGAACCCCTTGACGGATATCAGTGCCCTGAGTGAGCTCACCGAGTTGAGAGTACTCAGGATGCACCGCCACGGCGACTTCATTGGAGGGCAAGTTCCCAGGTCGTATTTGGGCGCAACTGGATTACTGTTTACTAATGCTGTTACGGACATCAGCCCGCTGGCAAATCTGACCAAGTTAGTGGATTTGAATATCCATACTCAGGATATAAGTGACCTGACACCATTGAGTGGATTGACATCACTGGAAGAACTGCGACTGGCCGCAAACTCGTTTACTGACCTTAGCCCTCTTCGCGGACTCACCAGCCTGCAGTATCTCGAGCTTACTGGTAACGATATAACCGATATAACGCCACTGAGTGGATTAATCAACCTGATGCAACTTGATCTGCGTTTCAATCCTGATCTGAGCAATATACAGGCTCTGCTCGAAAACCCGGGAATCGGGACCGGAGATATTGTCGAACTAAGACATACCAATGTGTCATGTGCAGATCAAGCGCGGCTGGCAGAAAAAGGAGTGGAGGTTCGCACTGAATTGTTTTCTTCTTGCGCCACTGCTAACAGACAAAGATAAAAACAGGTATCTGACTTAGTGCCTGATTTGAATCCCAGGAATCAATTATGAGAGTAGACAATATTCAGAGCCGGCTATGCCGGGTCAGCTCGCTTTTAACTTTACTTGTGCTTGCAGTTTCGGGTGCCCTATCAAGCAACGTATCAGCCCAGACCGATTTGCCGACTCTAGCCGACAGAGATCGGGCAATGACTATGTCTGGAGGTTTTGTACTGGCAAGTGTTGGCGACTTAATGATACGCCGACCAGCATCCCGGCTTGCTGATCCTGAAGTACAAGAAGTACTCGACTTGATCAGGAATGCCGATCTTGCAGTAGCAAACATGGAAGGTGAGCTGGCGAATTTGCGAGAATTTGATGGCCCCCTCAATGGGTTCGTTGGCACCCATGAGGTCGCAAAAGATCTCAAGTTGATGGGCTTCGACATGGTCAATCGAGCGCAGAACCATCTTCTCGATTCTGAGTTCGAAGGCATGTTTTCTACTAACGCCTTGTTGGACGAAGCAGGAATTATCCATGCAGGCAGCGGTAGCAACCTGCAGGAGGCGGCCGCGCCGGCTTTTCTCGAACTGGCAAAGGGACGCGCCGCATTAGTAGGTGCTCATGCTCCCATTTTCCCCGAACACAATCGGCTGGCAGCAACCGCTCGGAGCGGGAATCTGGGAGGGAGACCCGGCCTCAACATGCTCAACTACAGTGAAACCATTCTGGTGTCCGAGCAGCAGTTCGCTGCGCTGCAGCAAGTACGCCAGGGATTTTTACAGTACCGCGATAACTATGACAATCCGCGCCCTGTTGCCAATGCTTCACCGGACTCCGGTCTGACCATTCCCGCCTCGAGTTCCGGTCGTAACGATCCCAGGTATCGGGTAGCACGGGGCGATGAAATTCCAGGCACGGTTATCTATTCGCTGAACAAAAATGACATGGACCGCATGCTCAGGAGTATTCGCAATGCCCGCCAGCTTGGGGATTTTGTTGTTGCCGCCGCTCACATCCATCAAAGCCAGTCGGTTTTGGAATTTCAGCATTTGAGCACACGCCCGCCAGGGTTTTATGTTGATCTGGCCCGCCAGGCCATAGAAGCAGGCGCGGATGCGTTTGTTGGCACGGGCGTGCAAACACTACGCGGCATTGAAATTTACCAAGGTAAACCGATCTTTTATGGCCTGGGTGAATTTTTCCGGGAAGCGCAGTGGGAATTACCGATCGTTGTCGGTGCTGCCGACTCGGATCCACAAAGAAGAATGCAGCAGTTCTCCAGAAACTTTGGCGGTTCCACCCAGTCTTTGGAAAGCCTGGTTGCCATAAGCCATTATGAAGATGGAACACTTAAGGAAGTGCGACTCTATCCAACAGAGCTGGGAATAGATGGCCCCGACTCACGGCTTGGCATCCCCCGCATGGCAACAGAACAACATGCGCAACAAATACTGGAACGCGTAGCTCGCCTTTCCGACCAGTGGGGGACAAAAATCGATGTCGAAGGAAGTGTTGGCATTATTCGAGTCGTCGGGAAATAGACGGGGGCAGGTTTATTTTTAAAGGGAGTTCAACAGATGCTCCCCCAGAGACATTAATTCTGTCTATGACCATAGGCAGGATCATACAACTGCTGTCGTTCTCCTCTGGTGCTAAGAGTATTTTACCCACTATTTGTTCAAGGCAGTTCGATACGGACTCGCATCAAATCCGTACGCCTCATAGCGTGCTGTAACATTGTCGATTCTTTGTACAGTCCAATAAGGATCTCCAGGCAACGGGAAGTCCAGTATGCTTCTTTGTAAAGGTGTAGAGCGCCCAATAATCGCTTCGACATTGCCGTAGTAGCTTTGCCTGGCCCAACCCTCATTCCAATTACTCCAACCTCTGGCGTCTGCTCGCCGCCATGCAAGATTGTGAACGCGTCGCAATTTCCCCGGAACAACGGGAGTGCCCCGGTGCCAGAAGGGTATAACCGGACAGGAGCCATTCTGGAGGAAGCGCTTCGGCAACTTCGACAACAATAAAGGGAACGGAGGGATCAGACGCATAATTGACCAGGCAAACGACATGAGCTTATCTGAACTCAACAGGTAGCAGGCCACTCCAGAGTAATCCTATTTTTACTCTGACGCCATCAATCCCAATCCACCCAATACAGGCCGTAATACTTCTCCCCATTTTGCAAAGCCAATTTCATTGGGGTGAAGTACCGGGGAACCAATTGGAGCAAAAGAAGCAGAGCGGTTAGGATTGATCACCCGAGCCGTACCTGCGAAGCAACTCAGGGAAGAGACCTTGATGCTAGCCAGTAAGATTGCATCGATGTCACCACTGGCTTTAAAGCGAACCCGTGAACTCCTTTACGAGTTTGAAGATGCCAAGTTTGACGAAGTGCCAGAACGGGCACTCGAAGCGCTTTCCAGTGCTTTCGATAGCGAAGACAACAAGGAAGCACTGCGCTCGTTTAAGGAAAAGCGTGCTCCAAATTGGAAGGGCAGGTAATCCGTCGCTTTCGCAATTGAATAGAGGTTGATGAGTTCAGAGTTAGAATTTCTGGCGCAGGCCATTGCCATCAACCAACGATATAAATCAGTGATACACTGCGGATCCGCTATCCCAAAAGTGTCTTTTGCAAGAGAGGAATGACTATGACCAGATCCCTGGTGGTGGGCTGCCTGGTAGTATTTACATTGAACGCCGTGGCCCAGACAAATCGCATAGACCAGATCAGACCGGACGCTCCCGACCTGGCACCCTTTGGGGATTATGACATCGGGGTGCGGACTTTGCAGTTCACCAACCCTGATCAACCCGATATCGTCAATACAGTCAGCGGAGAAGACAGCCCGCGTTATGATCGCAGGCTGACAGTGGAGATCTGGTATCCCGCTGATCTTGCCGCCGGACAGGAACCCGGAGGTGAGTATCGGGCTCCGACGCGAAACACAGAAATCACTGCAACGCTTTATGGAACAGCCGTGCGCGATGCCGCGCCCCGTTACTCCCAACAGGAAGCTTTTCCGCTGGTAATCATTTCCCATGGCTATCCCGGCAATCGTTTTCTTCTCAGTCACCTGGGAGAGAGCCTGGCATCAAGGGGCTACGTGGTAGCCTCCATCGACCATCTGGAAAGTACCTACAGCGACCAGCAGGCATTTACCAGCACCCTTTATTTTCGCACCCTGGATCAGCGTTTCATCCTCGACCAGATTGCAGACCTTGGCAGGTCCCAGGACAGTTTTCTGAATGGCTTACTGAACGCCGAGCGCACCGCAGTGGTGGGGTATTCCATGGGGGGTTACGGGCTGGTAAATAATCTCGGCGCCGGTTACAACCCTGAACTGGTAAATACACCCATAGCGCCACCTAATCAGATGCTTGGCGAGCACACAGAAACCAACCCGGCTTTCCGGGAATCGCTGGATCCACGCATTGTTGCCGGCGTCGCCATCGCACCCTGGGGCATGAATAATAATCTGTGGCGAATGGAGGATTTGCAGAACATATCTGTCCCGGCGCTCTATGTGGCAGGTACTGCGGATGGCGTCTCGGGTTATGAGAATGGTACACGCACAATTTTTGAACAGGCCACCGGCAGTGACCGCTACCTTCTTACTTTTGAAAATGCCGGCCACAATGCCGGCGCACCAATTCCGGTGCCGCTGGAAATACTGGAAAGTGAATCAGGTGCCGGGGCCAGCCACTATACAGATCCGGTTTGGGATACGGTGCGCATGAATAATGTCATGGATCATTTTGCGGTGGCATTCCTGGATTACCATTTGAAAGGCATGGAAGAACAGTTGAAGTATCTTGACTTGCCCGTAATTCCGGAAGATGAGTGGCATGGCTTCAGCAATGGCCCAGCTGTTGGCTTACGACTGGAGCATCGTCAGGCTGGCGAGTAAACTTTTATGATAGTTATTATTCACGAAAACAACGAATGGATTTCACCATTCGAGATGGCCCTGCAAGAACTTAATATCGAATACCGTATCTGGTACGTGCCTGATATGAGTCTTGATCTTTCCGCTGTGCCCCCCGATGCGGTCTACTGGAATCGAATGAGTGCTTCTTCGCATACCCGGGGTCATCGCTATACACCGGAATTGGTTGCGGGGATTCTCGCCTGGCTGGAGCGGCATGGTAGAACTGTCGTTAATGGGCCCAAGGCACTGGATCTTGAAATCAGCAAGATGCGACAGTATCAGGAGTTGGAGAAGTTTGGGATAAAGACGCCCAAGACCTTTTGCGCCATCGACAAGGAACAATTAGTCGCCGGAGCGGAGCGTATCGGGTATCCGTTAATAACCAAACACAATCGTGCCGGCAAAGGCCTCGGCGTGATGAAATTCGATAATCAAAAGGCGCTGCAAAACTATCTGTTTGGAGATAACTTTGATGACTCACCAGATGGCATCACCTTGCTGCAGGAATACATCGACGCACCTTCTCAATCGATCTTCCGCATGGAGTTTGTTAATGGAAAGTTCCTGTACTGCGTGGAAGTTGATACCTCACAGGGTTTCGAATTGTGCCCTGCTGATGCCTGTGAAATAGAGTCAAATTGTCCAACGGAAGAATTCAACAAGTTCACCATACGCAAAGAATTCTCAATTCCCAATATTGCTGATTATGAAAAATTCTTGCAGCAGAATGACATCGGCATTGCAGGAATTGAAGTAATTTTTGATGCCGAAGGTGAGTACTGGACCTATGATGTCAACACCAATACTAATTACAACTCACAGGCTGAAGCAATTGCTAAACAGAGTGCGCCAAATGAAATAGCTCACTATTTGTCATCACTAGCCCGGGGTTGTAGAAGATAACCGCAATGCTGCTGTTGTAAGAACTACCGCCGCTACAACTTCGATGCCAGTCGGGACCAGCATGGATGGGCCGAATTCACCATTCACTGCAGCAATACCACGAGCTATTACCATCACACATTCTATCGAAGCGACAGGTAAAAGCAGAATCGGTTGATTGCGTGCCACTGCAAAGCAGCAAACGCCGCCCATTGCCACATAATGAGCACCTATCATTGCGCGGATCGAACCCGCACCTTCTTCATTGGCAAGATTCAAACCCAGCCCGTTCGCCAGGTTCTCTGGGCTGAATAAGCCGGCGAGGCCGATCAGCAGGAACATACCTCCGATAACGAATACTACTACTTTAAGTGATGTGGTCATCTTCTCTCTCCATTGATCCCAATCAGGACCTTTTGCCATAATTCCTCAATTTCCTGGACAGCGTCAACACGAAGAGCTAACTTGGCACGAAAACCAACCAAGCAAATTCCGAGACCCGGCTGTGTTCTTTTTCCGAAACAATCTGCCAGATCGCAAGGCGTTTAAAACTGCGTTCCTCGGAATAGCAGCAGTTTTTTTCTTTCAGGTATCCGCACAGGAGCGTTCTGTGTGGACCTGCCGTGACTCAAACAACACTGGACTCAGGTGGGATGACCGGCGCTGGGTCGACTCCGAGTTCAGACGCTCTAATTTCGTGCTCACTCTGAATGGTTTTGAATCTTCAATATCGGTAAACGGCCAAAGCACTTTTCTGGAATGTAATATCTCTGTCGTTCCCGAGATCATCAATTGCAGCGACTTACTGGGTACGCACCTCCTTTTTAACACGTTCAAGCATGTGGGCACCATGTCTTCGATATTCGGAGGTGTAACGGGGCCAGGAGACAACAGTATCCGCGAACCTATCCAGGTAAAGATATTTCAATGTATGCGAGTACAAGCCCTTGAAGACAGAGAAAGTCCCGCTGACGGTAACTGAATAGCTGGGATTTCTATTGCGCCTACCATGCTGATAACCGCAGTGGTATTAGATCGACAGTGTGCCACGTGGCTTCTCCAGCAATACCAGATAAGCAAGTCTATTGCCGAAGAATTTGCCTTCCCTGAAGCCCGCCTCCGTGGCTAACCTAGATAGGGTTTTGCGTGACTGGTAATGGGGATCAAATATCAGCTCCGCCACCACAAGTATCCCGCCTGGCTTTACCGCCTTGAAGAGTTCACTCAGTGCTGATTCGCGGTCCGGAATCTCTCCCAGCACGGTAACCAACAAAGCGCGATCGAATGTCTCAGAGGGAAGTTCTCCATCACCAAGTCCGGTTAATAAATAGTCAACATTGTTCAGACCTGCCTTGCTGATTTTCTCTTTTGTCCGCTCCAGCATACCTTGCTGAATATCCACGGCCAGGATTCTTCCTTGACTCCCAAGTTCGCTGGCCACCGGCACGGTAAGCCGCCCAGGACCACAGCCGGCATCCAGAACAGTCATACCCGGCTCCAGACCCATATGTTCGATAATAAAAGTGGATCGATTGGTTTTTGCCAGCGGATTATCCAGCTCCACCAGCCAGCTGAGCCAGGTCGGACAAGGAATCTCATGGCGGCGTGATGCCAGCCGCCAGATTAGAAATACCGCAATTACTACGCCGGCAACAAGCAGAATGGTTGGCCACTCAATCATCGACAACCTACCCCGTCGCGACCCCAGGAACTCTTCTACCGACAAGCAAGATTACCGACATCAGTAATAACAGACCCGGCAATGCAAATGACATCACCCCGTTCCAGCCAATAGCGGCTAACAGAACACCTGCGCTGAGTGAGCCAACTGCCTGCATCCCGAAAACAGAAAAATCATTTATCGCCTGTACTCTGAAACGCTCCGACGGTTGATAGCTTTGCGCCAGTAGAGTAGTACCTCCCAGGAATAAAAAATTCCAACCGATACCCAGGAAAACCAGTGCTCCCCAGTAATGGACGAATTCTGGATTGCCCCACCCTATCAACACGCAGACAAGCATAAATACAAAACCTGCCTGGATTATCCTGACCACTCCCAACCAGGAGATCAACCAGCCACTGAAGAGCGAAGGGATAAACATGGCAAGAATGTGACTCTGAATAACCCGCGTTGTGCTATCCAGAGAATGATGATCGAATTCATGCATACTCAATGGTGTGGCAGTCATTACCAAGGCCATAATACTGTAACTCATAGCAGCGGCTGTGATCGCCAGAATTATCCCTGGAGTTTTCAAAATCTCACCCAGCGGCCTCGTTTCACTGCTTTGATCCGGCAACTCTAGGTTCGCGTTCTGGTAAAACAGCAACAGGATAAGGAACGACATCGACAACATCGCAGCCAACCCCAGGAATGAACCGACATACAGTGGCAAGCCTTCAACAGTGCTGAATCGCCGCCCCACTTCTGGTCCCATCAGGGCTGCCACGATGCCCGCCAGCATCATTACCGACAGGCATTTCGGTATCATTTCACGGGGTACGGATTCTGCTACTGCAAAACGAAACTGCTGCAGGAATGCAATATAGTTTCCGATCAGGAAACAAGCACAGACAAATAAAACGAATGATTCCAGAAAGACTGCCCGGGCGGCCAGGAGCGCTGCAACTATAGCCAGCACTGTCGCTGCAAGGAAACCTGCTCGTCGGCCCACTTTTGACATCAAAAACGAAGCTGGAATGGCAGCACTGGCAATGCCGATAATCTGAATGGCAATAGGTAGCGTTGCCAGGTCTGCTGACGGTGCAATCTGGGCGCCAACGATACCTCCCAGCAAAACTAGAATGGGCGCCGCGGTTTGACCAAAGCATTGCGCGAATGTGAGTACAATCAGAGTTCGATACTTTTGTAGGAAGGGCGTACTCACAACTTTACAACTCAGGGTGCCATCATTGAATGTTCTAATGTCTCAGGGATAAGCCTGCTGCCCGCAAATCTGCTACTCAACGAAAGGATTCACATAGCCGGCTGGTAACACTTTCTCTGGATCCGGTCGGATGCTCACCATTTCGACTCTTTCTTCCACTTCATGCCAGCCGTGAAAAACACCTGCTGGAATAACAATTATGTCTCCTTCAGACACCAGGCGAACCTGGCCATCGCCTCTGGCAACCGAAGTGCTAAAGCTTTCACCTACTAATTCAGTAACAATATCGGAATTGGCTGGAACATCATTTCGATCAAGCATAGTTCCACCGGTTACCAATACACCGGAGCCCTTGGTTATGTAATAGACTTCGGATACCCGTGTATGAACAATACCACGCACCGGCTCGTCGGTCGCGACTATAGGATCCCGAAACAATACACCTACAGCGACGTGGGAATTACCTATATCGACTACCTTTACCTGGCGATCAACCCGCCCCTCAGGAGCATGTATTACTGCCTGCCATTGTTGATAGGGCACATCAGTCGCCAGCTTGATAGAGTCCTCTTGGGACACGGCGCTGAACGCCACGAGTGAACACGCAAAGATACTTATTATTGCTACTGTCTTTTTTACTTTGACCATTGTGGTTACCTCGACTGGTGGTTCTTGAGGAAAAACGATTTCGTTCGTGCAAGTTGACCTGGCTGACCAAATTTAAACGTGACCAGTTTCAAATCGCAGCGGCTGCATTGCAGTTCAGGATTTTCCAGTGACGATTGCCGTTGCCAGGAGTTCGAGTCAGATGAATCCATATTTCTCCGACGCTATTATTGATGACCATACCCAGAACCATTGCGGAAGCGAAAAACACTTCCATACTGATGCCTGTCAATGGAATAAAGATAAGCATTAACACTCTTTGAATGGCCACACCCAACATCAGTGCAAAACTGCGAATCATCCATTCCCTGTGTGCACCGATATTCCTGCCCCGGATCAGCAATCTCATGGGCGAAAGCGTTAACCATATAACCAACACGACTGAACAGGGAACCCAATCCGACAAAAATCAACAATAAAACCGCCAGCCACCCGAGAACCTCAAACACTCTGCGTGCCTACCGTCGCCATGGTGCGTAAAATTGCTCTGCATTGTTATCAAACGACATTTGAGCGGTTGCTGCATCCGACATGTGTCCTGCTTCTTTTTGAGAAATGTGAATAGCAGAGAGGTTATCACAGGTTGCTGGTGGATAAAGAGGCGCTTTTTGCCCTGGTTTGCAGACGATTGCCTGACCGCAAGATAAAACAACACGGGCACTAATACTACCAGCACGATCTGCCCAGTGGCGGCTGGGGCAGTGCCGGTGGTCTCGATAGACTTAAACAGTCCCAGCATGATTCGCGTTGACCACTCAAAGAAAATGAACAGGTACATCAACGGAACAAGACATCGATAGCGCAAAGCAACCATCAAATACATTAAACCTACCATGAGCTGGGCAATGCCCCACTGACCAAAAATGAATACTACCGCCTCGACCCCCAGTGTGTAACTGTCCAATGGAATGGTGGCAATAGATTGCACCCCACCATCAGCGGCAAAAATATGAATACAGCTCCTGACGATTGTGACCAGGGTAATCAGGTAGAAAAAGTACAGTGCCAGCCGATTCCCCTGGTATCGGTTGTCCACAACAGCTGGCAGGATTCTTGTAAGCATGGCTATCTCCTAAACGCCAATTATTAACGTGTAATTAAACCACCGGCCGCACATGGCGATTGAGCTTTTCAAGAAACTGCTCCCGCAGCCAGATCACACTATGGCTGCCACCCTCTATAACAACTGTTTGTTTTACAGGCGCGACTATCCCTTTCTCGTACGCCTGCACCGATGAGGTAACGGAGTAATAATCCTGATCTCCCTGAAAGAAGAATACGGGCATCGCGAATTTCTTTGGTAGTTCGTATGCGTCAAATGCCAACAACTCCGATCTTAGCGATTTATAAGCTACCGTAGCCAGTTCTCTTGGATTCTTCAGTGCCACGCCTTTAGGAATATAGTTGGCTTCCTGTGGGGGATTGCCCATTGCGTCCATCATCAACGCAGAGAAAACCGGCAGGGCTGCCATTTCACCTGCAGTCATCGCAGAATGATACTTTGATTTGATTACATCAACAGAACCGTCTTCATAAGGAGGTGGGCCAATCTCTTCCAGTTCTTGCTGCGCTTCTTCATTGCCTTCGGCCCGGGCTTTTTCAAGCAACAGCTTGTAGCCCAAAGCATCTTGTTCGGCCCAGTTAACAAACTGGCCGGTTCCAATATACGCTGAATAATATTCCGGTCTTTCCTGCATCATTTTCAGACCGACGATCGAACCCGCCGAGATGCCAAGCACGGCAATTTTGTCCACTTTAAGCCGTTGCCTGACGTACTCGGCTACCGCAACTCCATCTTTTATCAGCCTGTCGATACTCAATAAATCTTGTTCACCAGGATTGACGCTTTGTGTGGCACCGGCGCCAGGTTGATCCCAATGAACGAGAGTAAAATCCTGCTCCCAGGCTTCGAAAAATGGGGCAATTGCAGAAAGCGCAACACCAGGACCGGAGATGATCAACATGGCGGGATTACTGACATCCTCACCACGCAGCGCGATCCACTGTTCCGCTCCATTAATGGTTACGAACTGTCCGTCATCGATGGCATGTGTGTTCATTTACTGTTCCTTTATGTTGGGTGGTATTAAGTTGGTGGAACAAATAAAAAGCCCCGGTCACGTGTCAGTGGCCAGGGCTTATTGAACGGACAAACAAATTAGTAGATTAATGGTAGTGGTCAGCCAATGGCCTTGTCAACAGACTGAACGTTCACATGGACAAAAGCACTGGATTGCATATACTGTCATCCCTCGAAATAAAAACAGTGGGGAATTGCACCATGAGTACAGGTAAGATCGCCGGCATGGTAGCCGGAGTAGTAGTAGTAGGCGGGATACTGGGCTGGATGTTCACGGCACCGTACCTGTCGAATCAAGGGCTTGGCCGCACACCCGGCATAATCATTGGAGGTACGCCCACCGAGCCTCCCAGCGATTTCACCCCCCTCAACGACCAGGTCCGGGGTCCCTTGATGATGAAACAGGCAGGCTTCCCATCCCTGGTTATCTATCTGTCCTGGGTCGGTGCACCGGGTGGTGTGATCACGGCTACCCGTCCAGATAACGGGTATTGGGGGCGGCGTGTGAAGGAACGCAGCGGCGACGGCTGGCTGCGCATCGGTGATGCAACTTATGCCATGACCGCTACCGAAATCCAAGGTCCAGAGCGACTGGAAATGATGGCGCAATGGGCCGCCAGGTCAGGCAGAACATTGGATGAGCCATTGTACGAAGGATCGGAGCCGCTGCGGGAATGGGAAGTCTTTTTCTGGACTCCCAGATCCTGATCGGTTGACGGGCGATTTTCACTGCCTCGCCGACCTGGTCGGCGAGGCAGGATTGCCGTACCGCTGCCAGATATACTAGATGGGATCACCAGACGGTAATTGCAGGGCAGGCCTTGGACTGACCTGATCCGGCCGCTGCTGCCAGCGACGAATATCTGCCGCGACAGTTGCCCAATGAGCGCTAGCATCGCCTTGCCGCGCCAGTCGACTAGCCAGCTTGTCGAGACGATCCATCAGCACCGCTCTAACTGCTCCGGAACTGTCTGCGCTCACTGCCTGAGTCATCATCTCATCGACTGTCACTCGTTGCACTATGTGTAACAGTTGTCGTTGATAGCCTTCATCGGGTTCATCGGTGTTCCAAGTAACTTCCAGCAATCGGTCTATTACCTCTTCCAGGTCCGGATAGTCGCCCATAGTGCCATAGGCGACCAGTCTCGCCATACGTGCCGGATGTAATATCTGTTTGACCGACAGGCTTGCTGACCCTTCTGCCGCTCCCAATGCATCAAAGAGCAGGCCTGTACGTCCTGGAAACGGCTCTCCTTGATTGTGGCGATACGCTGGTGGCGGAATAAGCTCAAGAATATTCTTCGGTAAGGCGAGAAAGTCCACGGTCAATGTTGAAAGAACCGTTTCCAGAGCATCTCGTTGTTCTGCGCCAGCAATGACCGTAAAGGGATCTTGCCCATCGCCTCTGAGAGCATTTCGGTAGTCGGCACCGCCAATGCTTTGCGCGGCGGAATTCAATTGAAAACGGTGATGCATGTAAAGCGGCAGCAATACGTACTCAAGGGTAGAAAGCGGCTCACCGTCGCGAATAACAGCCGCGCTGAAGTTTTCCAGGCCAATGCGTCGCACTTCAATCTCATGCTTCAGTTGATCGACCAGGTTGTCGCCATTATCCCAGACACTGGCAAACTGGTGGCCGGCCCCAACGAAGTTGTTATTGTTGTGGGCCATGAACAGCAGGCCACGATCGATACTCTCCTGTACTATCTTCGCCAGTTCCGCTCCTTCGTCAGCACCTGGAGGAAACTGTTGGTAGGAATACCTTACGGACAACTTGTCATACTCACCGATTCGCTGGGGATAGGCATTTGACAAATCCAGCTCACCGTCTTCGGTAATTTCAACCAAAGGCGCCGGGTAGTCCATGACGCTTTCCCGGCCATAGGAGCTGCTTAAGTAGTTATGCGGAAAACCAAGTGTGTGTCCCACTTCGTGGGCAGAGAGCTGCCGAACCCGATCAAGCGCCATATTCACGGAAGCTGAATTGTTGTCAGCTACCGCCTCCAGGTACTCAAATCCAGGTATGAGACCCTGACCATGAAGATAGTCCTGCCTGAGGCGCAAACTGCCAAGGTTGACATTGCCTTTGATGATTTCGCCAGTGCGGGGATCCACGACGGAATTCCCGTAGGAGTATCCACGGGTACGACGGTGGGTCCAGTGAATCATGTTATAGCGAATATCCTGGGCATCCGCACCTTCGGGCAATTCTCTAACCTGGAACGCATTGATGAAACCGGCTGCCTCATAGGCTTGATTCCACCAGCTGGCTCCTTCAATCAGCGCGCTCTTGATGGGCTCAGGAGTTCCGGAATCTACATAGTAGACAATCGGTTCGACAGGTTCGGACCGGGCTGCGAAAGGATATCTTTTCTCCAGCCTGTGCTTGGCAACCAGGCGAACCTGCATATCTTCGTCAATGGCGGTTCCAAAATCTTGAATGTTTGGTCCATTGGTGCCTATTCGTGGATCTGCTATCCGGGTCCTGAAATTGTCGTCGGGTAATTTAATCAGAGAATGGTGTTGGCGTAAGGTTATTGCGCTACCAGTTGCCGCCACTGCATTGACGAGATTGCCAGGATTACTGCTGGTAAACGTCAGCATCACCTCAACCTCGACATTTTCCGGGAATGTTCTGGTGTTCTCCAGATAGAAGGCACTGCGATTCTTGTCCAGTGTGTAGTTGCCCTGTCCCCGACCAGAAACAGTTCCAGTGACATTGCGCGCATCACGCAAGAAGAAATCTGAGGCATCGACCAGGATGCTGTCATTTTCAGCCGCAACGATATCAAAGCCCCAGTGAACTGACGTAGCGAAGGCATCCTCTACTGCCTGCCTCTCCAGTATATTGTCACTGGTAGCACGGTATCGATAATTTGGTTGCACCAGCAGCACTCTCGGCCCTACCCGCCGGGCTTCCAGAACATAAGTACCACGCAACTGGCCGCGATCGATGCCTACCGGGTTCGAACCCAACCCGGAAGCCATAGACACCTGGTAGAGGAACTCGGTATCTAGCTTGTCGATTTCCCAATAAAGCTTGCCGCTTGTCTCATCCCAATAGAGATTGAAGTAGCCTTCCATGGGACTGGTGTTGGCAATAGTTTCCGAGATTGCAGGTAATCCCTGCGCATAAATAACAGACGAGAACAGCAAGCTTGCGACTACCAAGATTGACCGAATTGTCACTTTCGGTTCTACGGTTCTGACCTCGTGCCTTTTAGGGAATGGCGCCATTTCGGTTACCTCAGGCTTGTAGATATTTGATGAATAAATGAGAACGAGAGGAGAAATAGAAATCCAGATCAGGAGTTGAGAAGCCGTTGTCTTGCGGCTTCATATTCTCGCTTCAATCGTTCTACCAGCTTCGCAGTGGGGGCAACTTCCTTGATTGCACCTATCCCCTGGCCACAGCCCCAGATATCGCGCCAGGCCTTGGACTTGCTGCTTCCTCCGGAGCCGAAGCTCATGGCACTGGGATCACTTTCCGGCAGGTTATCCGGGTCCAGGCCGGCGTTCTCAATGGACGGTTTAAGATAGTTGCCAAGCACACCGGTAAACAGATTGGTATAGACAATATCGCTGGACGCATAGTCCACCAGAGCCTGCTTGTACTCAGGATCTGCATTGGCTTCTTCCGTGGCGATAAATGCTGAGCCAATATAGGCCAGATCGGCGCCCATAGCCTGGGCCGCCAGAACGCCATCTCCGGTGGCGATTGAGCCAGACAACAGCAAAGGTCCGTTAAACCACTCCCGGACTTCCTGAATCAATGCCATGGGCGATAATGTGCCAGCGTGGCCACCGGCACCGGCAGCAACGCAAATGAGGCCATCTGCACCTTTCTCTATGGCCTTGCGGGCAAAGCGATTATTAATCACATCATGGAGGCAGATACCGCCATAAGAATGTATCGCCTCAAATACTTCAGGTCGTGCTCCAAGAGACGTGATGACAACTGGCACTTTGTGCTTAACGCATAGTTCCACATCGTGCATGAGCCGATCGTTGGAGCCATGCACAATCTGGTTCACCGCATAAGGTGCTGCCGGGCTGTCTGGATTGGCCTGATTATGAGCGTCCAGTTCTTCGTCAATTCGGGTAAGCCATTTTCCCAGCAGTTCTTTTGGCCTGGCGTTCAACGCAGGAAAGGAACCGACGACGCCCGCTTTACATTGGGCGATGACCAGGTCTGGATTGGAAATAATAAATAACGGTGCGCCCACCACCGGGATGGATAGACGTCCCTTCATGCATTCAGGAATTGCCATGTGTTTCTACTACTTTATCGAAAGGGTTGGCTGTGATGTCATTAGTGGCGAAGGCTATAGTGTAAACGAAATTCCCAACAATTCCTCCGACGTCGTCCAGAGTCTTTCACACAGGGCTTTGTCCAACGCCTTCGGCGGCAGCGGGACCAGTCCCGGAGCACCGCTGCGTTCGTCCTTGCCGGTGGGACCGACAAAATCTCCGGCATTGACATCAGGGTTCGTGGCGCCATAAAGAGAAGACTCTGCCCCTTGCTCAGGCTTGGTGATATCCATGAACCTCACCAGAACAGGTGCCAGAAACTGCAGAAGCGGAGACATATTGCGGGACAGGTCGGTTCTCGAAACCCCTGGGTGGACCACTACCGCCTTGATATTTTTGCCCGCTGACTGGAGTCGATCTTTCAGCTCCATAGTAAAGAGGATGTTCGCCAATTTGCTCTGGCTGTAGGCTACCATGCCGGAAAGACCAAACATTTTTGGCCCTTCGTCATATGTGCCATCAAAATTCAAATTTTCAAAATGAATATCCGCGTGATCTCTTTTGCCGGCAAGACTTGAAACATTGACGACTCTCGTTTCAAACGGCTGATCCAGCTTTTCTATCATTAGAGACGTCAGATAAAAATGGCCTATATGATTGGCATCGAACTGCAGCTCCAGGTTGTTTTGCGTAATGGTATAGGGAGGACCCATTACCCCCGCATTATTTACCAGAACATTCAGGTAGTCGTAGCGTTGTGAAAAAGTGTCGGCAAACTGCTGAATGCTTTTCCTGTCCACCAGATCCAGCGGAATGAAGTCCAGACTTGCATCAGGGAACTGGCGTTTTATCTGCTCCATGGCGGCGTTCGCTTTTTCTTCACTCCGGCAGGCCAGCACAACCGTAAAACCCGCTGTTGTCAGGCCCAGACTGGTTTGGTATCCCAGGCCTGTATTGGCACCGGTTACGACAGCTATCTTCTGCTCATTGGAAGTCATCGCTTACCCTTTTGGTTAGTCATCGCAATCGATGAACATTTGTGGAACTCAGTTGAAGTCTATGTGAGTGTAGTGGAGGTCTGCTGATGTTTTTTAATGTAGTGGAATTCTGTGGATGTCTACTAGAACTGTGTTCCTGATGACTAGATTATAGGCTTCGTTAGATGCCAGGCCATGGGAAGAGATCGACAGGCGGCACATCCAGATTGACTTCGTTGCCTCGTGCCATGACAAAGACAGGCTCAAGTAAGGTGGAGATATCTTCTAAGGGATTACCCTGGACCGCTATTATGTCAGCGTCCTTATCCGCCTCGACGGTACCGGTCATATCGAACAGTCCCAGCAATTCTGCCGCATTGATGGTCGCAGAAACCAGGATCGCCTGCTCCGGCATCCCTGCTTCGTTCATCAACACGGCTTCGTAGGCGTTAGTACCATGATCGTTGACACCGGCGTCGGTGCCAAAAGCAATCTTGACGCCTTTCTCATAGGCAATCCGCAACGCGTTTCGCATGACCGGACCCACTTCCAATGCTTTCTGCCGGACCTCGGGAATATAAAAATCCGGACGCTCTGTGGCAATGCGTTCCACGGTATGACCAGCGATCAGCGTAGGAACCAGGTACGCTCCGGTTTCGACGAACAGGTCAGCGGTCTCTTCGTCCAGGTAGGATCCGTGTTCGATTGAATCAACGCCGGCACGCAGGGCTGCCTCCATGCCTGTCTTGCCGTGCGCATGGGCAGCCACTTTGCGACCCATCGCGTGTGCAGCCTGAACCAGGGCAATCTGTTCCTCGTCAGTAAACTGTTGTCCGGTACCGGTAGCTGTCATGCTCAGGACGCCGCCGGTGGCGACATACTTGATCAGATCGGCGCCGAACTTAATTTGCGTACGCACTGCCCGACGGCACTCGGCAATGCCGTCACATACTCCGGTGTGAGGTTCGGGAAAGATATCATCGCGGAATCCGTTTCTGTCACCGTGTCCGCCGGTGGGAGTGATACCCTGTCCAGCCGCCAGTATACGCGGCCCCATGATAATTCCCTGATTGATCGCATCGCGCAATGCGAAGATGGCGTTTCTTTCCGCCCCGACGTTTCTGATAGTGGTAAACCCGGCACGCAAAGTGCGCATACCGTATTCCACACCCATTAAGGTGCTGAATTCAGAGGTACGGGTGACAGCGATTTCACGCCGGTTAGGTTCCTGCTGGCTGAGAATATGGGTATGAGAATCAATCAGTCCTGGCAGCACAAACTGATCCTTAAGATCGATCACCCTGGCAGTTGCAGTGCCGCTTACTTCGCCGGGTGAAACATAACCGTCGACAACGTCGATGATTACATTGTTCCGGACGATAATGCTCTGCTCAGTTCTGACAGCTTCACGGGCATCAGCCAGCAGCATGCCGGCATGAATAATTTTCCAGTCAGTGACAACCTGTGCCGACCCGGTGGTCGAAACAACCATAACGGCTAAAAACAGGAATTTTCTCAACATAGTAAACTTACTTGTTAATTCTTAGCGTCTCTAATCAGATTACTGACTTACCCGGGTGGCGCAGTAAGACCCGTTATTCAAAAATCCTCATCACTGGCTGTAAGCTGTGTCTTGGCCTCGGTTTCTATCGGCGTACCATCACCGTTCATTCCCATGGCTTCATAGCGCCGCCAGCCTGCCAGAATTCCAATCAAGCCGTGATTGCCCTCGTGACAGGCATACTCGAAAATCGGATCTTCAATCTGACGCAGTGGAAATTTTGCCGACCAACTTACATCCCAGGATCGCGGATCGGTCACGGTGAAGTCGTACTCCAATACAGAGTCGCTCAAACGTCGGATGCGTTCTTCAACTTCGGCGTCTTTCGACAAGCCCCGAGGATTGTCATCGTAGAAGAAGTTTCGTGTATTGATGATCAGGGTATCCCCTTCCCAACGCGCGATGGAGTCACCATCCCAACGTCTAATATTGCGGGTCTGGTGTTGATCTGCAAAGGGAATGATTCGGGCGCGATGAACCATCTCGTTCAATATCATCACGTAATCGTCAGTCTGCACGATCTGGATATTGTTGTTATAGGACCCGGGAACCAACGGTGGTCCGGCACCATTGCTGCGCAGGCAGCGATCAGCCAGGGTGCGTCCCTCAGGCCCTGTGCTTAGCCGTCTCGCATCAGCTCGGATCTGCGCTCTTTCCCGTCCGGAGGCATTGAGGGCGGGCATTCGGCCATCGGCCGGATCGTAGATCAGCGAAGTTCGATAGTCTTCAATGGTGTCGTTGCCACGCTCGTACCAGAACTCGTTATAAGAAATTACGCCGGGCGGATAACCAGCACCACCAACCGAATCGATAATCAGGTCGCGGTTCTGACGTCGGTTTTCAAAGGCCGCCCACTCACGCGCCTCCTCGGCCGTCAGCACGGCTCTGTCGGCCAGTTCGGGAGGGCGATTCAGAGGGGTAAGGGTACGATAGGTATAAATGCCTTGCAGGTCTGGGTGTCCACTGCTGGTAAGACGAATATCCTGTCCCTGAGCAAGCAGTGACTGGGTAAATGTAGTTGCCAGAAGACCTAACATGGCAGTTCTGAGAATTTTGAAATTCATCAAAAACCTCCAGTTATTGTTATTGATACCGGGGTCAACAACCATAGCAGAGTTTGTTAAGCTGAATCCATAACAAAAACCGACAGGATTGCTAGGGAACCTCTGAATAACTATGAATATACTCTGGCCTTCAGATGAGTTCACTGACGAGGCGCCTTGCCGCCGGCATGCGTCGGCCTGTCAAGGCAAGGCAACGAAGGCAGTGAGCTCGTCTGGAGGCCCCTTCGGGCGGGGGCTGTCGGGAACTGTTGCGTTGTTGTCGCGCTTGGCAACAGCACCCGACAGACTCCCGCAGAGCATATTCATAGTTATTCAGAGGTTCCCTGGTTTTGCTTGATTCCGTTCAGATAAGTTTCGATCCTGACTCCTTTCTGCTGCTGAATATTCTGCTCGCACTGATGATTTTCGGTGCTTCTCTGTCGGTGAAACTGGCAGATTTCCAGTTTCTGCTGAAAGCCCCCAAGGCACCAGTGATCGGACTATTATGCCAGTTCCTGATCTTGCCATTGACCACTTTTGGCATTATCCAGGTAGTAGATGTCGACCCGTCCATGGCGCTAGGTATGATTCTGGTGGCTTCCTGCCCTGGTGGCACTTTTTCCAACATCATGACCTGGCTGGCGAGAGGACATCTAGCGACCTCACTTTCGATGACTGGCATCTCCACGCTGGCCGCCCTGGTGATGACACCGCTAAATTTTTCCCTCTATGCCGGATTGGATCCCGATACCAGAGCTCTGCTTTCTCAAATCTCCGTTGATCCCTGGGAAATCATGAATCTCATTCTTATGGTGCTGGTCATACCACTTCTATTAGGAATGTTTGCAGGACACCGTTACCCGAATCTGGTCAAGCGCCTGGATTCCCCGTTTCGCTGGATGTCGATGCTGCTGTTCTTCGCATTTGTGGCTATTGCATTCAGCGCCAACGGTAATCTGTTTTTACAATACGCTCAGTTCTTTGTCGGGCTGGTAGTTCTGCACAATGCGATAGCGTTACTGATTGGCTATCTATCCTCGAGGCTGATCAAACTCAACAATGAACAGACTCGTGCCGTAACTCTGGAAGTAGGAATACAGAATTCCGGCCTGGGACTGATTATTGTATTCAATTTTTTCCCGGAGCTGGGGGGCATGATGATCATTACCGCTTTCTGGGGCGTCTGGCACCTGGTTAGCGGACTGTCGCTGGCACTGTACTGGTCAAAAAGGCCAATCCAGGCAGCAGGTGCTTTTAGTTAGTCGATTCTTGGTAAACTGTAGCAAGCTCATCGAACCGGACCTGCAACCAATCTGTTTGTTGCCTGGCGCTACCGGAAGGCAGTTCTCCTGGCTCCACCACACCCAACACATGCATGTGCAGTTTTTGTGAGCGGCCAAAACGATATCCCCAGACTTGCAGCAGAGCGCGCACCACGCCGTGGATCCGCTGCCCGAGCTGCCTGATCACAGAGTCGTTCACATCCACATAGATCAGCACTATCGGTACCTGCGCCGCCCGGGCGATGCGGACGGCGCCCGTTTTCCAGGGCAAGTCCCGGGCGGGACTATTTAGCGGTTGGGAGACACCCACCCGTCCTGCCGGCGTGAGGACCAGGCTACCCCCTGTCTTGAGAAACTCTGCAGACTGTTTGGTAACCTGCTTAGCCTTTTCCGAGTTTCGATTGGCATCGATTCTTACGAACAGAAACCAGTCCTCAATCGGCTCAAAAACTGACAGGAAATGCCGACCAATGGCGCGACAATCGTGACCGACTTTGCTGGCAATCCAGATTGCACCGAGACCATCGAACAGGCCATGCGGATGATTAGTTGCAAAGAGGCAACCACGACCAATTGGAATCCTTTCTTCCCCTGTCACTTGTACGTCAAACTTGTTGCGCTGGAAAATGCGGCTGAGCAGCTCGTACTTGGAAGGACTGTCGTGGGAAATATCTGCCAAAAAGGTTAGTGCCCACCGAATCCCGAGTATTCTCAGTAACAGGTTTCGTATTGGCTGTGGCCAGCTTTTTAACAGCATTCAGACAGTAGCTACTTGCTAGGAAGTGAACGACTATATCAGAAGTAGTCTGCAAGGTCAGGGTCACCTTTCCTACTTGTTGTGGCTGGCTTGGCCCGCAAGCTCAGTTTTTCAAATCGACGTCGTGTACAAAGCTTTCGAGCTGTTGCATACTCCGTGTTCCATCAAAATCTATGGTACCGCTATGAAAAATAACAGACTTAAAGCGTTTTTCCTGGCGCTGTTTTCAGTGGCATTCATCAGTCAAAGTAATTCCGTGGATGTCAGCAAAGCAATTGCTATTCCCGACTCTGCGTTCAAGTGCCTGACCGATCTGGTCGCCGCGGGTGATTTTTTTGTCGACAATCTGCTAGGAGACGTCGACGCCACACTCGCAGTTGCCAATTCCACGGACGGTGGCAAATACCCGCCAGGCTCGCTTGTGACACTGGTGCCCAATGAAGCAATGATCAAGCATCAGGAAGGCTGGAATCCAGCGACTAATGACTGGGAGTTCTTCCTGCTGAACGTCTCCGCTGAAGGCACATCCATTTCAGAACGCGGTGGAGTGGAAGTATCGAATCAGGCAGGCAGCTGTTTCGGTTGCCACCAGCTGGCCCGACCGGAATGGGATCTGGTTTGCGGTTCCGACCACGGCTGTGCACCTCTGCCATTTACCCGGGAGCAGATTCGTGGCGTACAGATGAATGATCCTCGCTGCGTGAGAGAAGATTAAAACTACGGTTAAATTTTGGGTTTCGAGCCCTACCCACGACCCTAAGGGGAGATCACTATGAATCACCGTCGAGACTTTTTGAAGTTTCTCGCTGCCAGCCCACTGTTAACCAACTATTCCGCCTTCGCACAGGAAGTGGAAGAAACCCTTGGCGAACGACTCACCGATCCTTCCGAAGTAATCAATGTTTTTGAAATGGAAGCGGTCGCGCGAGAAAAAATACCACCGGCACACTATGGCTACCTGTCCACCGGGGTCGACGGTGACAATACCATGCGTGCTAATCGTGCAGGTTTCACTCGCTTCCAGATCAATCCACGCAGACTGGTTGATGTGAGCGAGCCAGATACGAACGTCAATATTCTTGGTACCGAAGCCAGCTCTCCAATTTTTTTGTGCCCGGTAGGCAGTCAAGGCGCCTATCACGCCGAAGCAGAATTGGGAACCGCCAGGGCTGCGGGCGCCAGGAACCACCACATGATCCTGTCCACGCAATCGTCGACAGCCATCGAGCAGGTAGCAGAAGCCAAGGGTGCACCGATCTGGTTTCAGCTCTATCCCACCAATCGCTGGGAATACACGGTAGCCATGTTGCAGCGAGCCGAGGCGGCAGGCTGCACGGCAGTATGCCTGACCATCGATTTGCCGGCAGGACGGAATACCGAAACCCAGTCGGTCATGATGCGAGACGATACTCGCAACTGTGCCGATTGTCACACGGGCCAGGCCAAGCCCATATTCGATGGTCTCAATATGCGAGGCGTAGGACTCAACGATCCTTCACTGACCTGGAATGTCATTGGCCGCATGAAAGAAGTCACCGACATGAAAGTATTTATCAAGGGCATTGAAGCAGCTGCAGACGCTGCTCTTGCCGTGCAGTACGGTGCGGATGGCATCGTGGTATCCAATCACGGCGGCCGCGCTGTTGAAACTGAACGTGGAACCATCGAATGTTTACCTGAAGTAGTAGCCGCAGTGAACGGCCGAATTCCCATTATCATCGACGGTGGTTTCCGCCGCGGCATTGATATTTACAAGGCTTTGGCCATGGGCGCTTCGGCGGTGGGTATCGGCAGACCCTACTGCTGGGGTCTGGGTGCGTTTGGTCAGGCAGGTGTGGAGAGAGTGCTGGATCTGTTGAACCGGGAATTGCTGATCACCATGCAAGGTAGCGGAACACCGACTATCGATTCTATAGGGCCGGATTACGTCCTTGATGCAGGTCGTAGAGTCCCCCGCGGTCGCCTGGGCAGGGACCTTCTATAGCACTGCGTATAGCACTGCGGAAAACGCTTTCGAGATTGGTGCTGCAGGACAAAAATATTCTTAAGGACTCGCTAGATCTGGAACAGTCGATTTATCTTGATCGCCCAGCCGCGATTTCGAAGCTCCATGGAACTGGGATTCATAAACGGGTCTGTGTCCCGGTCGTCGCTGTAAACGACGAACAGCTCGCTTCCCGGAGCCCACTCCCAGCGAAAGCGGAAATTGGTACTAAAAGAACTGGCCCGTGAATCGTACTGTAGCAGCCCGCCAAAATACATTCGCGGGGAAATAGTGTAGGTCACTCTGAAACGGCTCAGCTCGGTGCGAAAATCACCCTCAGGCAACTCCACCTTATTGAGTGCATAGCTGGGCTCGACGGAAAGCTGGGGAGACAGCTCGATGCGGCCACCACTGAATGCAATGGCCGTGTTCTCTCCGCTCCAGAAGTCTCCGAGCCGTAACGACAGGGTACCGCTGAATCGTCTCTGGGTACCCCAGCGATACGATGCTTCATAGCTGGTGAAGTCATAATCTCCTGGCTGCAGGATTACGCCCGGTGCGATTCGGAACGGTTCTCTCAGCATTTCAAATTCGTCTGTCACCGACAGGTCTAACTCGTCGCCTTCTTCAAACTCCGTGGTGAAGCTGAGCTCGTACTCGCGGGTTTCCAGGTCATCTAAACTGGCCGACCAGTAGGATTCGGTACTTGCCTGAAAAACCAGTCTTCTGATCGATTCACTGGACGCAATCCGGGGACTGAATCTCAGGTTACCTTCATACTGCTTGAAATTGTTGCGGCGCTTGAAGCCAATTTCCGGATTGAAATTTTCCTCAACCACCAGGTAGCCCGAGCGGACACCGTAGCGGTCACCGTTGTAATCGAAATTGGCCATGTAACTCGTATCATCACCTTCAAGGCCGTCAGTGCTTGTCTTGGTGGCAAACCCACTGATCTCGAAATCGGTCATGAAGTTGAATTGTCCATCGATGCCGTAAAGTTGATTTGACCCACTGCTGACTGTTGATTCTGAACGGTCGGTTAATATCATACCTATGCGGCTACGACTCAGGATATCCCGCTTGATCCGCAAAACCGAAAATTGCGTTGATTCGATTCCTTCAAGACCATCGTCGTCAGTTCCGATGCTTAGTGCGCCGATATCAAAGTCCCCGATTTTACCCGTCAGGCGTCCGCCCACATCGATTGGCACAATCTGTCCCCGATCAAGACCGATCCGGCGACTGAAAAACATGGTTGGAATATCCAGATTACGAGGCTGGGTAAAATCGAAGTTACCCCGTCCCTCCAGAAAGAACTCCCTTTTCTCAGGGAAAAACAGGTTGAAACGCGTCAGGTTGACCTGGCGCTCGTCCACTTCCACCTGGGCAAAATCGGTGTTGTAGGTAAAGTCGGCCGTGAGATTGTTGGTGATGCCGAACTTGATGTCTACACCTGCCTCACTATCAAATTCATCATTTATCTGCGGCGTAACCTGTCGGTTTGTCGTGACCGTCCCGAGTGCATAGGGTTTGATTTCGAGGTTGAAGTTGCGAGGCGGCACCTCCAGATCAGTCAGTGTGCCTGCCTCGGAGATGCGCCACATACCGGCAACCAGACTATTCCCCAGCGCTGCAGAAATAGGGAGTTCGGTAAAGTAAGAGGCTTCGTTCAGGCGCCTGATAATGCGACGGAACTGCACACCCCAGGTTTGCTCCTCGCCAGGTTCGTAGCGCAGTGACCGGAAAGGAATCTGCATCTCGACGGTCCAGCCGCCATCGAACCGACCTACCCGTGAATCCCACACAATGTTCCAGTCGAAATTGACGCCTCGACCCCGATCACCCTCGTTGGCAATGGCAAAGTCGGAAAAGCCCCCGATCGGTGTAACCAGAAACGCTACACCGTTCCGTCGATCCAGAAAAGTATCCAGCATGACAGAAAACGAGTCGTTGGTTCGCAACTGGCTGGTATCACGACGCATTTCATTCGCCACCCAATCTGCTTCAGGGACCGACTCATAGTTCCTCGCCGCGACATACAGATTATCATCGTCGAAGAACACCCAGGCTTCGGTTCTTTCACTGGCTTCTGCGCCTTCGGTAGGAATCTGCTGAACAAAATTAGTGACCGGAGCAATGGTTCGATAGACTTCTTCGTCTAGATTACCATCCAGGTCTATGGCGCCGTCAAATCGAACTGCCCGTATCGTGGATCTGCCTTCGGCGTCCTGGCCTACAACAACTTCCTGGGCAACGCCGCTTCCCGCTCCCCAAAAAAACAGGAATGCGACGCTAATGATTGACAGTAATCTACCGGGACAAACCTCGACAGGACTTCTACCAAGTTGAAACATTGATTGATCCGCTTAGGGTCCAGGCAATCTCAGACACCCGATACCAGTTAATTTGAAGGACCCATAGTCGGATCGACGATTAATTCCTGACGAACTTCAATACCTCCTGGTCACCCACCGAAGCACCCCAGATAACACCATTATCGTCGACGGCAATGCCTTCTGGAAAGCTTGTACCGCCACTGGGACTGGGATCAGGAATAAAATCAGTGATCGTTCCATCCAGCGTACCTATATAAATTCCGCGGTGCCAGCCCGGATTAAAACCGTACTCCCCTTCTGCTTGTCGGGATTCCGAATCAACCACATAGAGGGTATCACCGAGGATACGAATTCCACTGGGACGGCCCCAGTGGGTCCAGATAGCAAGCAGCTTGCCGTCCGGTGACAGCACCTGCAGTCGATTGTTAGTGCGATCTCCTACGAAGATGCGACCCTGCGAATCCACGGCAATTGCGTGCGGTCCTTCAAACTGCAGCGGACCGTAACCCTGCTCGCCCCAGGCCTCGATAAATTCACCATCGGCGGTCATATGTACAATCCGACGATTTGACTCAGGATTGATATGTCCATCAACAATGTAAAGTGAGCCGTCCGGTCCAATCGACAGATCCGAAGGTTCGTCAAACTGACCGGGACCATCGCCACGAATACCAGGTTGGCCCAATTTAATCAGCAATTCGCCTTCGGGGCTGAATTTGAATATCTGGTTACCTTTCTCACCATCAACGACCCCCGCATCAATAATCCAGAGATTGTCTTCATCGTCTACTATGATTCCATGAGGCCAGACAAACATGCCTCCTCCGAAACTGGACAGGAGGTCTCCGTCCGGACTGAATTTAAGAACAGGATCGACATCTGATTCCAGGCAGGCTCCCTGATTGCCGCCACAGCGTTCAAACACCCAGATATTGCCATGAGAGTCAACGTCTATCGCATTACCGGACCCCATTTGCCTGCCGTCCGGCATGGTTACCACATTCCTATGAATAGAATAACGATTGGGAACTTCTGGCAGCAGACTATTTTGCTGGGCAAAGCCTGCAACACTGACCATCAGGGTGATTGGGGCCAGAAAGAGAAGTTTAGGGATCGTTGTTATTTTCATTGTAGAATTCTCAACTGTTCAGAAAGACAAAAAAAAATGGAGTAGTTTCAATACTAGAGTGTATACTCCAAATAAGTCAACAACCGGTTACAATTTGGCATAGTAACTGTTCTGCTACTCGGCAGCCAATGTTTCGCCAAAGGATTCGATCGCCTGAATGTCTAATAAACTGCATTTCGACCTGGACGCAGCACTCAATCAATTCCTGGAAATATTCTGGGCCAAAGGATACAAGGCTACCACTACCAAGGAACTGGCAGCGAGTGCTGGAATATCCGAAAGCTCCCTGTTTAACTGTTTCCGCAGCAAGCGGGATATCTATATCAGTGCGTTGTCTCGCTATCATGACATAAGCAAGTCGCGGCGTGATTTGATGGAACAAGAGGAATCTGCCTTGCTGGGTATAAGAAAATATTGGCAGTCAATGGCCGGGCTCGCTGCTGACCCGTCACGCACTCGAGGTTGCATGATAACCAATGCCACTATCGAGCTGAACAATGACCCGGAAATTGCAAGCTATTTGAAATCTATTCACAAGGACTATGACCGGGCGTTCAAAAAAACCCTTGATCGAGCTGTCAGACAAGGGGAGCTTAAAGCGGATACCGACACCCGGGCGCTGGCCCAGTATCTCTCCCATAGCGCCCAGGGCTTGCGCCTGCTTTCCAGGACCAACCCAAGCAGGACAAGCATTCAGAACATTGTCGACCTGACCATGAGCACCCTGGGCCAGTTTCACAGTTAATAAGGAAAGACCATGAGAATGAATAGCATACTAAGATCCCTGCTGTTAGCGTCACTGTTGCTGTCCCGTGTTGTTTACGGCGATGTTTGGGACGAAGCAGAACACGGTTTTGCGCAGAATGGCGAAGTATCCATCCATTACGCTACGGTTGGAGAAGGTCCGTTGGTGGTCATGATCCATGGCTTCCCCGATTTCTGGTACAGCTGGCGGGACCAGATGGAAGAGTTACAAGACAACTTCAAGGTAGTGGCCATTGACCAGAGAGGCTATAACCGCAGCAGCCAGCCACAACAGGAAGAGGAATACGCGATGCAGCACCTGACTGCGGATGTTGCCGCAGTCATCCGACACCTAGGGGAAGAAAGCGCGACCATTGTCGGCCATGATTGGGGTGGAATTGTGAGCTGGCAGTTTGCCTTCGGGTACCCGGAAATGGTCGACAAGCTGATCATCCTGGACATGCCTCATCCCGATGGATTGGCCCGTGAGCTGGCAACCAACCAGGAGCAGTATGCAAACAGTGCCTACGCACGTACCTTCATAAATGGTTCGCCAGCGGACCCGGGTGTGTTCTTTGGCAATCCCATGACTGCCCAGACCCTGTCAGGCTGGGTCAGCGACGCCACCGCACGAGAGCGCTATGTTGCAGCATTTGAACGCTCTAATTTTGCGGGCATGCTGGCGTATTACAAACAGAATTACCCCAGGGTCGACAGTGTTTCATCTCTCCCTGAGCCTGCTCCTAAACTGAACGTTCCGTTATTAGTTATTCACGGCATGCAGGATATCTTCCTGCTATCCGATGGACTGAACAATACCTGGAACTGGAACGATGCCGAAACCATGATTCTGACAATCCCGTCAGCCGGCCATTTCGTGCAGCAGGACGCATCGGACCTGGTATCCAGCACAATGAAATTCTGGCTGTTGGCCAATCCCTGAAGTTAGACCGAGGGGCGGCTTATGCCCATCGGGTACTGGATTCCTCGATTCACAATACCTAGCTTTGGAGCACGACGCCCTCGGCAACCAATCCGTCACAGCGGTCGTCGCTGTAACCCAACGCCTGTAATATTTCACAACTATGTTGACCGAGTTTAGGGGCTGGCAATCGCAGACTGCTTTTGGTTTTGTCGAAACGGGCGGCGGGTCTCGCCTGCCGGACTTCACCAAAATCTTCGACCATGTCACGATCAATGGTGTCACTTGCCACTATCTGTGGGTGATCGAGAAGCTGTAACCTATCCAGCAACGGCGCTGAAGGCACATCATGAGCATCCAGTAATGACAATAAAACTTCTGTTGTATGTTTGGCTATTTCTTCACCGACCACATCGCGCCGAACAGAGGCATACTGACGTCGCGCCAGTGCTGTCGCAAAACGTTCATCATCCATAAGATCCTCTCGATTCAGCGCCCGGCACATGCCCTGCCACTCCTTGTCCGAAACCGTACTCATGGTCATGTAACCGTCTGCAGTCTCGTAGATCAGATCTATAGAGGAGAACGACTTCTTGCTGTCCGTCTGCTTTTCAGCAAAGGTCAGGCCATTCATGCCTTCCGGCCACAGAAAGGCGATGACTGCATCCAGCATTGAGAGCTTGATATGCTGTCCCTCACCCTTTCTTTCACGATGGAACAAGGCGGAAGAGACAGCCTGTGCCGCAGTCAGCGCCGACACCTTGTCCGCCAGGATGATTCGAAACATGGTCGGCCGACCGGTAACCCTGTCAGCCTGAATATCAGTGGCACCTGACAACGCCTGAATTACCGGATCGTAAACACGCTTGTGCGCATAAGGTCCGTGCTCGCCAAATCCGCTGATGGAAACATAGATAATGCCAGGATTTCGCTGCCTTACCAGCTCTTCTCCGAAGCCCATGCGTTCCATGGCGCCAGGTCGAAAGTTCTGTAACAAAACATCGGCGCCTTCTATTAATTCCCACAGAATCCGCTTACCGGCCTCAGACTTCAAGTTCACCGCCAGGGAGCGCTTGTTACGATTACAGGAGTAGAAAGTGGATGACACACCGTTGTGCTGTTCTCCCAGAAAACGTAGCTGTTCGCCATGGGTAGGTTCGACCTTGATGACATCAGCTCCCTGGTCTCCAAGAATCATTGCCGCAACCGGCCCGGAAACCATGCTGGTGAGATCGACTACCTTTATTCCTTCCAATGGGCCCATGGGTAATCCTCTTGCTTTGCTTTACGCTTTTTGCCTGTTGATGGCGTCGGCTTTCAAGTATGCGGGGCGTTGAATGATCTGGTCACGGTAACGCAGCAGATTGGCTGGCATATGGATACCATAGGCTTCCACCCAGTTTAAACAGGTGGTCAGAAAAATATCCGGCAATCCAAATTTTTCCTTCAATAAGAACGACTTTCCGTTCAGGTGCTGATCGGCAACCTGCAAATGCTTAGCCAGGTACTGCCGTGCTGCCTCGACTGCTGCTGGAGCCCCCCCATAGATGGCAGAAAGCGCTTCGTGGCGTCGCATCACATAGAGACTGGTTTCGTCCATTTCGCCGTAAACGTAACTTAGCCACTCATCCTGCTTCGCCTGTTCTTCTATAGTCTGCGGAGGTGGAATGGTCGAATCATTGCCGTACTTGTTCACCAGGTACCGACAGATGGCAATACTTTCAGAGAGCTTCAAGTCTCCGTCCTCACAGAATGGAATTTTCTGCTTGGGATTTAACTGGGTGTATTCCGGCGTCTGTGTTTCCCCGGTTCGTGGACCTATTGGATTAAGCTGGTACCCCAACCCGAGCTCTTCGGCCACCCAGATAGGTCGGATACTGCGTGCTGTTCCAGCACCCCAGAAAATGAGATCAGTTTTCATTACTTTAATAGGGCCCTCGCTCTTGTCAGTGGTTCCACCATGGCAATGTGGAAAAAGGGCGCAGGTCTAATTCATGAGTCCAGACTGAACGATGCTGACTGGCCAGGTGCCAATAAGTCTCAGCAATCTCCTCCGGCTTTAACAGCCCGTCATTTGCGCCTTGGGTTTCTCGTAACTGTTGGAATTTTTCCGGGCCAAGCATGCGGCCAAGCGTATCAGGTGCATCCACCGCACCGTCGATGACTATATGTGCCACGTGAATGCCTTTGGGGCCGTATTGCGCATTCAATGACTGACACAGCATACGACGTCCACCCATGGCAGCTGCATGAGAGTGCTGACCGGCATTACCGCGCATGGCGGCGGTGGATGAAGTCACCAGTAGCACACCGTGGCCTCGTTCCTGCATGCGCGGGCAAACCTTAGAAGCAGTCCGAAACAGACCGAACGTGCCCATGCGCCAGCCCAGTTCGAAAACTTTATAACTGGTTTCTTCCAGCGGACGGTCGCCTATCTGAGCACCCAGGTTGTAGACAACCACATCGATTGGCCCTGTTTCGGCTTCAGTGGCCGTGATGCGATCTTCAATACTGTTTTCTTCCACAGCATTCAGGAGAAAACCGGAGGCACTGCCCCCTTGCTCCTCGATTTCGGACACCAGCCTGTCAAGGCCAGCCTGATCGGTCCGCCGACACAATACAATATGATAGCCCTCGCGAGCGAAGCGCTTGCCTACGTGACCGCCTATACCGGCGCCAGCGCCGATAACAAGACACACTGGTTTCATCTACTCTTCACCACTCAATTTATTATTGCCGTATATTGCTACCTGTTGGACTTATTCAATCCAATCCGAACACAAACAGAGTCTGTCCCCCGATAATAGCCACGCGTTGCTGGCCGTCAACAGAAAATCCCATGGGGTTGGTTCGTATGTGAGCGCCGGTATTGAAGTTCCACAGTGCACTGCCATCCTCGGCATCAAGTGCAAAAAAATTCCCTTCGTTGCTGGATCCGAACACCAGCCCGCCACCGGTTGCCATTACGCCTGACCAGGGCGGCGTCTGCAGCTCGAATTCCCACTGTAAGTCGCCGGACATGACATCCAGCGAGATGATGGCACCTGATGCGTCATCACCGTCAAACGCCTGCTCGCCGCCACCTAAAAATGGTGTACCCGGCTCGTATTCAGCGTCGGCCTTGAAATACATGGCCCCCATGCGGCGGTTAGATACGAAGAACTGCTCGGTCTGTGGATTATAGGATGGCGAGAACCAGTTGGTGGCTCCCTGCAGGCTGGGCCACACCACGTTGCCCTCTCTGGTGGGCTCAGTGTTAGGCAATACGATAGGCCGGCCATTGTCATCGATGCCTTCCGCCCAGGTCTGATAGGAATATTCCTCGCCCAACAAGAACTCGCCGGTCGCCCGATCCAGCAGGTAGTAAAAAGCATTGCGATTGGCGAGGGCCAGCATCTTGCGCTGTTCACCCCGAAACTCACCATCTACCAACACGGGAATCTGGTTCGCGTCCCAGTCGTGGGTATCATGGGGCGTGTACTGGAAGTACCACTTCATCTCGCCGGAGTCCGGATCCAGCGCCAACACCGCGCAGGTAAACAGATTATCGCCGGGCCGCAGGTCACCATTCCAATCCGGTGCGGGATTGCCTGTTGTCCAATAGAGTAGATTGAGTTCCGGATCGAATGAGCCAGTCAGCCAAGTAGAACCGCCGCCTGTCTGCCAGTCGTCACCCTGCCAGGTCTCACTGCCTGGCTCACCCGGCGCCGGCACGGTAAAAGTACGCCACAAGCGTTCACCGCTGGACGCGTCATAGGCGTCGACAAATCCCCGCACACCGGCTTCGGCGCCACTGACTCCGACGATGATCTTGCCGTCCAGCGCCAGCGGCGCCAGGGTTAAAGAAAACCCGACAGAGTTTTCGGCCACAGTAGTCTCCCAACGCACCGCCCCGGTAGCAGCATCCAGTGCGAACAACCGGGCGTCCAGTGTTGCCACATAGACGGTTTCATTCAGCAGGGCAACACCGCGGTTGATGCGGGGAAAACCGATGTTCAACACGTCGTTGGATATATCCGGAACAAAATGCCAGATCATTCGCCCGGTACGGGCATCCAGGGCCGTGACACTACTTGGAGATTCAGTCAGGTACATGATGCCATCAGCGACCAGGGGTGTTGTCTCCTGCAGGCCTGCGCCGCTGAGGCCTGTTGGTTGCATCTGGTAGGCCCAGATCACCTTGAGTTGATCCGCGTTTACCGGTGTAATCTGATTCAGCGGTGAAAACCGTTCAGACTTGTAGCCTCCGGAATAGGACAGCCAGTCAGCACCGTTACTCTCATCGGCAAGCAATGCCTGGTAGCTGGTATCTGCGAACCCTGCACTAACGAAGAAAAGCGAAGCGGTAAGGCACAAAATTGATGGGGTTTTTACCAGGCGTCTCATTAGTTTTCACCTCGCAGAGTCATGAGATAGGAAACCACGTCATTGATCTGCTGTTGATTCAGTGCCGTGCTATAACCAGGCATGAAGGAATGTCCAAGTGCTTTTTCGTAGCTGATCAGGTCTGCCTTATCAAACGAATAGAAGTTTCCTGCCACGTCCCGCATCTGCACGGTGAATGCGTCCTCGTTGACCCGCATACCCTCATAAGTACCGCGTTCTGAAACGATTCGTACGGTGAGAAAGGCATTTAACGAACCGCGGAAGCGGTCCACCAGGCGAGGTTGATCGGCCTCCGGATTCACTACCGACTGACGCAGATAGGCCGCGTTGCGCCGTAACCCTACATCGCTGAGCTCCGGACCTATTCCCGTGCCTGTTCCATCGACGATGTGGCAACTGCTGCAGTTTCCTGCACTCTGATAAACCAATTGACCGGCTGCCGGGTCACCGGGCAGTGGCTCTTCGGGTAATCGCCCGAGGCTGCGGACATACGCCGCCACATCGAGATCGTCTCCACCCCTTAGCTGCCGCGAACCGGGCATTCCGGTACCGGGGATGCCACCAACAATAATCGATGTCAGCGTCTCGTCATCTGGCGCATGGGTCAATTGTGCTCGCTTGAGGCTCGGGCCTTCGCCGCCTTCCCCAAGTATGCCGTGACAGCGGGCACAGAGTGTTTGAAACAATTGCTGGCCACTTTCAAGATCCTGGCCTGATGCTGGAACGGAAGTGCAAACTGCCAATGCAAATAATAAGACCACTTTGGATCTCGGACTGGTCTTTAGAGGATTTCTTATGGGCAACATTAGTTTTCTCCGATACGACAATATCTGTGTGAGTCAGATAAAGAAGCGATTCAGGTTATTGTTGACAGCCCATTCTAAGATAATTATTGGGGTCATAGTAAAAATACAGCAGCCAATTCAAACTATCGATAGTGATTCGGAAATCATACCCGCCTACCACTTGAATTCCCTAACAACTGGTTCGAGGCCTGTTCGTCTAATTCCGAAATCCATCTATCTTTCAATTGGTTACCAACCACCACTGTCCCATTGATTTGATCTGTAAGGCACTGCAACTCCTTGATTCCATTAGTTTGGGCATTGTAGTTTGGGACACTCCTGATACGGAAATCCACACCAAATCGTAATATGCGTGTTGAATTTTCTAAAAAATTGGAACCACTACTTGCCAATACGGAAAGTACCTCCTATACTACTTTCCATCTTGGAAAAAGGTGTGTGTAAATGTCTAGTGAAAAAGAAAGAGTTTCGCCTGACGAAGCAAGAAAGTTGCTCGATGCAATAAAGGAAATGAAGCAAATTGGCTCCAATAGATCGGTTTATCCAATGTGGTTCCATATATCACTCTCTGTTCTCATATTCCTCTATTTCGCAACTATTCAGGAAAATGGGCCGAATTTATTCCCATACTTCTTCGTTGGTATTGTTTTATATGGAGTCATGCTTAGGAAAGTTGGTGTAATACCGGACTATTCCAAGCCTGCAATCTGGGCATTATTTTGGAAGGGTATTACATTAGCCGTCCTTTATCTCTTTGTGGTTTATTTGCGAAGAGCCTATAACTTGATTTGGGCTCCCTATGCTGGCGGATTACTTGCAGTATCTATTTATTACTTGATGTATGCGCTGAGAACGCACACAGGAACTGTGCAAGAAATCAAGGAAGAAAAGTTGTGACAGACGTGCAATTCGATGAACTCATTCATGCACCGAATAGATTGAAAATTTGTGCATTACTAGCTTCAGTGAAAGCAGCCGAGTTTCGAATATTGCGCGAAGAACTGGGAGTAAGTGACTCGGTCTTGTCAAAGCAAATCAAGCTACTTGACGAAGCCGGGTACCTAAGCGTTCAGAAAAAAACTGTGAGTACAGGTAAAGTAACGTGGGTTTCCTTGACAAAGGTTGGCCAGAGGGCATTTGCGGCGCACGCTAAAGAATTGCAAAAAATTGTGGCTAACGCTGCTCACCTATTCTAGCATTGACTAAAATGGTATTTTGTCATTACCTAAGGAAATATCCAAATTTCTCCTCTTAGAGGACCTTCTTCGAAGCCAGACTCTCTATTTAGCTTGAACTCCGCCGCCCGAATCGTTGGGCCTGGACAGCCGCAGAATAGTTGGAAAAACGCAGTGCGTGCGTGTTGGTCAGACGACGATAAAAAGTACGCTGCCTGTACCATTTCAGGCAGCCTGAGCACTGGGCAGGTTGAAGGCAAATGTGGTACCAGCATTTAGCTGGCTGGAGACGGTAATACGACTGCCGTGCAGGTCGAGGATCTTCTGTACGATAGCCAGTCCCAGACCGGCGGAGTCGTCGATTCTTCCTTCATCCTGCTCGCTCCGATAGAACCGGTCGAACACCCGATCAAGATCTTTTTCGGCGATGCCGCAGCCGCTATCTTCTACCGATACTGCCACACTGTCAGGTTGGGATTCGATTCGGATGGTGACGGTGCCGCCCAGGGGCGTGTGGCTAATAGCATTACGCAACAGATTTTCCAGTACCCGTTGCACCAGGCTAATGTCGGCGTGGACCACCGCGCTATCCAGTTCATCATCCACCCTTAGGTCGATCTGTTTCTCAGCGGCCTTCAGCATGAATTCCTGGGTGACGTCGTGCAACAGTTCGGCCAGACTGAAAGGCTCAAATAGTGGTTTGATAGCGGCCGCTTCCAGTTTGGACAGTTCGAACAGGTCACTAATCAATTTTTCCAGATGCTGGCTGTGCTTGCGGGTAATCTGCAAATAGCGGTAGCGCTCTTCCGCGCTGAGTTCCTCGTTTTTGATCAGCAGGGTTTCCACGTAACCATGCATGGAAGAGAGAGGGGTACGCAGATCGTGTGAGACATTGCTTATTAACTCACGGCGCAGGCGATCGGTTTCCTTCAACTCCTCGAATTGCTGGACGATTTTGCTGGACATGTGGGTAAAAGCGATGCGCAACTGAGTAATCTCATCACCTTTTGCCGAACTATTCTCCTGTACGCCGGTTGCCAGGGTGCCGATGTCTCCGTTTCTGATTGCAGACGTACCGGCCAAGCTCGGATCGAAGCCCGACTCGGTGAACTGGCGCACCTGCTGGGTCAGACGTACCAGGCGCCGGGTCAGCAGACCGAAAACCAGCAGCCCAACGCCGAAAGCTGTGGCCAGGATCGCCAGCAAGGCGCCAAGACTCACCTGTTGTACGTAGCTACCGCGAATATCACTGGCAAGAGCGTCGTATTTCTGGCCACCGAGAATCGCGTATAAATAGCCTTGCAATGACGTGCCTTGCATGACTGGCCAGACGGAGAATATCTTCTCCCTGTCGCTGCGGGGATCGGTGCCACGGAGGGGCATGCGAGCATCAGTCTTCAGCAATTCCTGCACTGGTGCCAGGTCAACTTGATCTGCCAGCAGCGTGTCGGGTGCGCCATGATCGAGAATACGACCGGCTGTGTCCAGCAAGTACACCTCGACGGTGGGGTTGATCACCATGGCCTGTTCAGCCAGGGTAGCAAGTGCATGATGATTTACCACGCCGTCTTCGATCAGCTGACTCTGATCTGTGACATACATTGCGATCGAGCCATTCAGTCGTTGGGTGATTTCCTCATAGTAGTTTCGGGTACTCAACAGGTTTACGGCAAACAGGGCACCCCCGGTGACAATGACAATGGCCAGCAGGGCGAGCGAGAGGCGGGTGTACAGGGCATTCATGGCTAGTACTCCATCGAACGTAGCTCAGGCAGGTCGGCCACTGCACTGGCGCTGGCATTCAGTTTGTAACCCACACCCCAGATGGTGGTGATTAGTTCGGGGTTCGACGGATCTGGTTCGATCTTGGCCCGCAGCCGGTTGATGTGAGAATTTACGGTGTGTTCGTAACCCTCGTAACCGTAACCCCAGACGCTGTCGAGCAGCTGTACGCGGGAAAACACCTGGCCCGGATGACGGGCAAAATGTAGCAACAAATCGAATTCTCTAACAGTAAGAGTGACAGGTATCCCATTCAAACAGACTTCTCGGGTGCCGGTGTCGATGGTTAGTGGCCCCACGACCAGGGTTTCTCCGCCGCTGTTGAAACGCTGCTGAAAAGATTCCACGCGCCGGAAAATGGCTTTTACTCGAGCCACCAGTTCCGACACACTGAACGGCTTGGTGAGATAGTCGTCGGCGCCCAGTTCCAGCCCCAGAACCCGGTCCAGCTCGGAGGATTTCGAGGTGAGCATCAGGATCGGCACGTACACGTGTTCACGACGCAGGGCCCGACAGATGCTCAAGCCGTCTGGTCCAGGCAGGCGCAGGTCGAGTATCACCAGGTCCCATGGGCGGGCGAAGGCCTGACGCATACCTTCATGGCCATCCGCTGCCAGGGTCACCTGACAGTTGGCGTCTCTCAGATGCATTTCAAGCAGCCGGGCGATGTCCTTTTCATCTTCAATAACCAGTACCTGCTGTTGCCTCATAGGTATCTCCAAGATTTTTTTCTTCCAAAGGAACGCCAATTAAAAGGAACGCCAGTTAAAGCGCCTGGTGCCGAGACCGCACTTGCCTGCTGAGTTCCGCCAGCTGTCTATTATTTTCAGTTTTCATTTTCTGTTTTCCGCAAATCCTAGACCGATAATTTCACGGATTTATCACGAACTGCCGTGTGTTTGTTATTTTTTCCTGCCCTGTCAGATAGTTAGAGAATAGCTTGCGGTTGAAACTGCTGACCCTACCGTGAAAGTGCTGTGAATCTCCTGGCACAGAATGCATCGTGCAGTAGGCAGGAAACGACGTCAGATGGCGCAAGTTAGAAAGTAGAGGGCTAAAGGAAACGGCTGAAAGATGAGTATCCGAAGCCGGAAACCGGGCGGCTCAAGCCGGCTGCAATTGAAATTACCAACGGAGGATAAGCTATGAAAGCAATGAAAACCCTGATCGCGGTCGGTGCACTGGCCCTGAGCAACAGTACCCTGGCCCAGGGCAATTCCATCCACGAGGCAACCTACGAGGTGACCCTAACGAATGTGACTCGCGGCATCTATTTCACACCGCTGATCGTCGCAACTCACACTGACGAAGTGACGTTTTTTGAGGCTGGGCAGCCACCCAGCCAACCGCTGGCAGACCTGGCTGAAGGGGGAGCAACCATGCCCCTGGCCATGGCGCTGGATGATGCAGGCGTAGCCGGTGATATTCAGTTCAGTGACGGTGGGCTGATCGGTCCGGGGGAATCACGCTCTGTTATGATTCATGCCTCCCTGCGGCACTTCAATCGCCTGAGTCTGGCTGGCATGTTGCTACCTACCAATGACAGTTTTGTGGCAGTCAATTCCCTGCCACTGCACAAGCAGCTGGAATCCACTCAGGTGTACGCGGTGGCCTACGATGCCGGCAGCGAAGCGAACGACGAACGGTGTGCCAGCATTCCGGGACCACAGTGTGGCGGCGAGCCGTTTTCCCTCGGCCTGGCTGAAGGCTACGTGCACATCAGCCCGGGTATCCAGAACGTGGGTGACCTGAACCCGGCCGAGTACGATTGGCGCAATCCAGTGGCTGTCGTGAAAGTGGTGCGAGTGGACTGAAAACGGGAGAGACGGTTTCCCTGTTGTCGGGGAATCCGTATTACGCAGACTGTCCCGGTGCTTCCACGGACCGGGATAGTCTGTCTTTTTAACTGAGCTTGCTACAAATAGCCAGACTGATTTAGACGATCTGCGTTTTTTCACCATGGTGGTGGTTTCAGGCAGACTGCCCGGCTTTTTACGATTCCCTAGCAGGAGAGTCATCGTAAAAACCCAACGCCTGCAAATTGAACAGGCGACGATAAACACCTCCATCCCGTTCCATCAACTGCTCATGCGTACCTTGTTCGACGACGCGGCCACGATCGAATACCAGGATTCGGTCGACCTGCCTGATGGTGGACAGTCGATGTGCGACAATGATCGAAGTTCGCCCTGATGTCAGCGTCCGGATCGCATCCTGAATCAATTGTTCTGTCACCGAATCGAGACTGGAAGTCGCTTCATCGAGAATCAGTATCGGGGCATCGGCCAGGATTGCTCTGGCGATGGCGACACGCTGTCGTTCACCACCCGAGAGCTTGATCCCTCTTTCGCCGACCAGAGTCTCGTAACCCTGCTGCAGGCGCATGATGAATTCATCCGCATGGGCTTTTCTGGCTGCCTCGACAATTTCGTCGCGGGTAGCTTCATGCCTGGCATAGCCAATGTTTTCCGCCAGGCTGCGATGAAAAAGGATCGGCTCTTGAGGGACCAGCGCAATATTACGTCGCAGACTGGCCTGCTGGACCTGTGAAATATCCTGACCGTCTATCAGGATATTGCCACTGTCCACGTCATAAAGTCTGCGCAGTAAATTTACAAAAGTGGATTTACCCGATCCTGACTCGCCTACCAGGGCTACCTTTTCTCCGGCTACGATAGTTAGATCCAGTTGCTGGAAAAGTGGTTGCGGCTGATTAGGATATTGAAATCCGATCTGCCGACAATGAATTTCACCACGTCCGGACTTGAACTCCTTCGCACCCTTTTGATCTGCAACTTGATAATCGGTTTTACTGATCACGACCAGGTCGTCCAGTTCATTCACTGAACGTTGCAGGTTACGTATCTGCCAGCCGATGTTGCGCAGGTAACCATTGACCAGAAAATAGCTGGTAATAACAAACACCACGTCATCCAGAACCGCGCTGTCCCGTTCGGACAGCCACATGACGATTACCAGTAGTCCCCCCAACAGTGTCAGGATCATGGCCGACTGCAGCGCCCCGGTGTTGATACTGCGAAGCCAGGCCTGTCGCGATCTGATTCGCCAGCTGTCAGTGATCTCTGCGATGCGGCTGTCTTCCAGTTGCTCGGCACCAAATGATTTGACTACCGAGTTACAGGTAATGGCGTCAGCCAGTGACGCACCTACGCGGGTATCTTCCTCATTGGACAGTTTATTGGCAGGCGCCACATAACGAAGTGACAGCGTGATACTGATCACCAGGAAAGCCGTTACCGACGTGGCAAAGTACAGACCCATCAGCGGTTCGCGCAGAAACATCGACACCGAGATGCCAGCCAGCAACAACAGCGCAGGACCGGTATCGATGACAACGATGTCCGCCAGCTGGTCATAGGCCCACATACCCCTGGTGATTTTGCGAACGGTGGCACCGGCAAAGGCATTGCTATGCCAGTCGGCAGAAAAACGCTGCACCTTTTCGAACCCATCGTTCACCAGATTGCGCATGTTTTCTGACGCAAAGTACATCCAGGCTCGCAGGTACAGGTGACGCACAATGGACAGTAGCGCGAAGACGCCCAACAAAGTGCCGATCGCGGCCCAGGTAGCTTCTCGATTGCCACCGGATCCCAGCGCCTGGACCCGGTTAACAAGCTCGGCGGATGCACTGGGAATCAGAATTTCCAGAAACACAGCAGTCAGTACTCCGAACACGATCAGGCTGAGCCTTACCGGCAGGCGACGCCAGTAGGTCCATACAAAGGCAAAGACTTCCGCAAACGAAACGATGCGCTTTTTTGTAGACATGGTCTGGATATCCTTCAAACCAGTTGAAGGTAGCTGTGAAGAGCGGAGGAGCTTACCACGAGGAAAAAGGGGACAGGTCTATTTTCCGTTAAACTTATTCCACAATCAGGTTGTTTAAAGTCAATTACTCTCATTGCTTTCGGTTCGGATAATTAAAAGAATCGCCTGAACACTATTGCTATAAAGCACCATACTGATATGCCTATCATCAACGACAAACCAACCACGTAGTAAGATGCTATTTCAGACCGGTTCGTATACGCAAAAAACAGCATCAGAAGAGCAATGACACCCATTGTCCAGGGCGGTACATGCCATAGCCAGTGAACAGCGCGGGATTCTTCCCAGGACATACGAGCCTGTTCCCACGCCATTAAAACCGTAACGACAATCGCACAAGCGATCGCACCGTAAAGAGCCAGCTCCCAGGCTTGCTGCTCACTGAATATCCTGGCCAGTGCACCTGGAACCAGACCGAACACAATGGCATAGGTACAACATAGCACTTGCGCCTGAACGAAATGTCGATCAGATTCGGAAAATTTGCCGTCTTCTTTGGATAAAGCCAGGAACACCGCAATGAATCCCAGCAGTGTCGCAGAGATCTCTGCGATCAATCCCAACTGTTCATACACGTCCATTACAAGCTCTTTGGAAAATTACTGACTCAGTATTCCTAACCGGGTGCCGCGACCAGTCATGGACTGGAACTGCTTTTCAATTTTCAGCGACCTCGGCACGGCCGCGACTCAACAATACACCAGCTAGCGCCATCAAAATGCCAACCATGAGAAGTGTCGTGTCTCCCACATTAATGCCCAACATCTGCGTTCCCGGCAAAGCAACAAGACCTCCCCCAACCGTGGCAAGTGCGCGCCCGGCTATACCAATGCCCCCCGCTCTATCCAACAAGCCCACTCCCAACAAATAGCGCTGAAGTGCGCCTGCTATTATCACTACCCCCAATGCTACTTTCGCGGTGGCCGTCAGTATCTCCAACCAGCTTCCTGACATGATCAGTGCAGGATCAAGCACGAAAAAGAATGGGATGAAATAGATCACGCTGCCCAGACGCATGGCCTTGAACCCGGTAGCCAACGCCGATGCGCCAGCGATGCTGGCGGCAGCGAATGCACCTAACGCCACTGGTGGTGTGATAAAGGACAACATGCCCCAGTAAAGAATAAACAAGTGCACGCTCATGGGATCCAGGCCACCCTGAATCAGCGCAGGCGCCAGCACGATAGCCAGAAACACGTAGGCCGCCGTAACAGTCATGCCGATTCCCAGCACAAAGCTGGTGAAGGCCCCCATCAGAAGCAGCAGCAAGGTGGAATCACCCGCCAGGTATAAGAGCTCATTAACCAGGGTTCCTGATAAACCAGTGACCGACAAGGCACCTACTATCAGGCCCACGCCAGCCATGATAGTCAGCAGTTCCATCAACAGTTTTCCGGTCGCCACCAGGAAAGCACCTGCGTCATTGATCCCCCAGCGGTGATCGCGAGAGAACTGATTCAGAACCAGCAGTAATCCCGTTGCGTAAAAAGGCGCTACAGCCTCTCGCTGCAGATAAACGAGCAGGAAGATCAATACCAGGAACGCTGCGATATAAAACCAGCCCTGCTTCATAGTCTCGCCCAGACCTGGCAGTTCGTCGCGAGGTGTACCGACCAGACCTTTGCGCGCAGCATAGGCGTCAATCTGCACAAACAGACCAAAGAAGTAGAGCAGCGCCGGGATAGCCGCGGCTAGTGCCACGGTGGTGTATGCGGTATTCAGAAACGTCGCCATAATAAATGCGGTGGAACCCATGATGGGGGGCAACAGTACACCGCCTGTAGAAGCACAGGCCTCCACTCCCGCTGCATACTCTTTTTCCATGCCATTCTTTTGCATGGCGGGAATGGTCATCTGTCCAGTAGTGAGCACATTGGTTATCACACTACCGCTCATGGAACCCATCAGTCCGCTGGATACGATCGCTACCTTTGCTGAACCACCCCGCACATGCCCGAACAACGCAAAAGCCAGGTTGATAAAAAAGCGCCCGCCCCCGGTGTGTTGCAAAGCGATACCAAAGATCAGGAAGCCGATCACCAGCTGGGCGAATGCGCGGAACGGCAGGCCAAGAATGCTCTCTATGCTCATCACGTGGTAAGAAGCGGTCTCGGCAGGTGAAGAGGACATTCCTGATATTGGACCGGGCAATGTGTCAGCTACGATTGGATAGAGGGAAAAAACCAGCACCAGCACAAACAGGACCCAGCCCCCGCTGCGACGTACCGCCTCCATGATCAGCACCCACAACAGGTAGCTGACCATCACCGCATAGGTGGGCGCCGAAAACTCCCAGCCAAAGTCCAGCATGGTTTCAGCATTAATAAAGAAGAAGATACAGGCACCAAATGCTGCAATACTGAGTGGGATATCCAGCCAGAAACTCCTGGCGCTGGCGCCCCGGTAAGGAGGATAAATAAGATAGCAAAGGGGCAACAACAACCCCATCAGCGCGTAGTAATAGTGATTCTGTACCGTAATGACAAAATCAAGTAGCGGGCTTTCGGAAAACAGGCGCAGCGAGTCCATCGCCAGAAATGCACTGCCAACGGCGGCGACGCCTGCCAACCAGCGGATCGGCACAGGTAGCTCAGTGGGAATTCTAGACACTCTTGGTGGATCCTTCGTTAGACCTTCTTTCAGGCATCAGATCAAGCCTTTCACCTGAACTGTTATCCTGGTTATTTTCTGTCTGCTTGTTTCTTGTCTGATTATTTCCCTGACCTAGCGCCAGACCGGATCAAAACCTGCCGCCTCGAGACGCTCAGCACGCAATTGCTGCCAGGCTGCGACAAACTCATCATCGTCACGAATGCGCCTTTCGTCTATTTCAGCCCAAGCCGATAACAGCACTTCCTGACGCCGGACAAGTGTCTGATTGTGGGCATCCAGTTCGTCGGTCCAGACGCCGATTTCCCGCCAGTAGTTAACCGCGCCTTCGTGATAGGGAACTACCCAGTTAAACACCTGGCGTTCCAGCGCCCAGCCGATTGAGCCAGGATCGGCGTCTTTATAGTCATCGTAATTCTCGTGAATTACCCGGACCAAGGAATAAACCAGATCACTGTCCTGCGTGTTCAGCGTAGTCAACAACGGGTAGGGATAGGTTCCTGCTTCATGAGAATTGTCATCACTGATGCCGGCGCCCCGGGTTGCAATGTGTTTGGTGAAATAGGGGCCTACGGCCAGCATGCGCTCCCAGCAACCCTCATCGTCATGGGGTGCGGGCAACCAGTGAATGCCTCGGGGCGAAGCTTCCAATCGGTACGGCGGACCAGAAACCGTGGTGCCAAATGCCACATCCACGTCGCCATTGATTACGCCATTCCACTTGGCGTCGTAACCGGGAAAATCCACCCGGACAACGTCATCCCAGGTCAGTCCGCCACAGGCCAGGTAGGCTTCCATTGAGATGTTGAGCGCTGGTGCGGCCCGCACATAGGGTACCCGTCTCCCTCTTAGATCGGCAAAACTGGTGACGCCGGTATCAGCCGCTACAGCGACTGCCTGGTTGCTGAGCCCGTTGGAAGTCATCAACAGGCGTAATGGTTGCGGCCCCCACTCCCGGTTGGCGAACTGGAACATGCCTTCCTGGGCAAAATAAGTCGCCACGCCGTTGGCAGTGAAACCGACCCGGCCGGTCTTCAAAGGCAGTAGTCGGGAAACGTCGTTCTGGCCCGGAATGACACGCAGGGTGACATTGTATTTTTCCCGCAACATGGCACCGATGGCGACCGCCTGATTATATCCGGTGGAACCCAGGTTGTAGGCTGACCAGGCCATCTGGCGTGGCAACTGGGGATCGGCGGGCTGAGCCCAACTAGCGCCAGTTACAGTAAGCGACAGCAACAGGGCAGCAGATTGACAGGCTTTATTACGTCGTAAAAACAGTGATTGCAGGTGCTTCAGTAACACTCTCATTCTCCCGGGTATTGTAGGGAACCTCTGATCAAGAAGCCAAAGACTAGCAGGGGTAGAGAGCAAGTGGAAGCGAAACGGACTGTCTCTTGTCAGCGCGGATCCAGCCGTAGAAAGCGCCGTGGCGGGAAGCCGGTCTGAAATCGGAAGTTAAATCCGAAAGAGTAGATGTCACTTACCCGCTCCAGCTCGGCACCTTCCAGGGACACCGCAGTGAAAGGCGTGAATTCTTCCGTACCGGGCATTTTTACTTCGACTTGCGGATTTCGCAGTGCCTGGCGATACCAGGCTCTCGGCCAATGATTAGCGGCGATGTAGTTATTGCCGTCAATCTGTTCCAGACGCAGTACCCGTTCGTGACGGTCGCCATTCTCAAAGGTTGCGATGACCAGCGAGGTTCGACCCTGGGGTTGCCGGTAAGCCAGACTCGCCTCAAAATAGGCAACATAGCCAACATAGACCAGTAACAAGGCGACAATTGCAATGATTGACCATTTAGCAGCTTTATTGGTTGCCATGTGTTACTCCTGGATTGGGGCTGATTTGTTCATCTAAAGAATCAATTACCAAGTATAAAGACTGACGGGCTCGAAAATAAGTCGAATGTAACGCCACCTGAGCTACAGGCTGATCGGAAGAATTTGCTTATTTCCTGTTTTGTCAAATACTAGAATCTATACCTCAGCTTAAACGCCACCGTGTCCACAATGCGATCATTCCAGGACTGCTCCAGCAGGTCCTGGAATGTCATGAAACTGTTTCTTGGCAAATTGGAGCCGCGGGTATAGACGATAAACAGGTCTGATAGAGGTGCAATTTCCCAGCGATACCTGGCCTGAAAAGTCATTCTGCTGATCACGAAATCGTCCGGCTCGATGTCGGGATTAGGTACTGGCTGGAGGTAATCCAGCCTATCAGGGTTGACCTGCCAGAAACGATCTTCGAAAGCTTTCAGGGCATTCCACTGCATTACTAATCGGAACTGTTGCCGGGCTGAAATAAAATAGTTGGATTCCAGTCGTGGTGCCCACTGGTGAGCCTCGAAGCTGGTGTAGGCACCGTCGCCCTTGTGCACCAGCAATGCTTCCTGATCGGTATAGTTCAGTGACAGATCGACAGAGAAACGATCATTTGGCCGCCAGGCAACTCCGCCACCAGACTGGATGTTTTCGGGACCAAGCTCATCCTCTCCGTATTCAAAGTTGAATGAAAACGAAAGCGCTCTAGCCGGGTTAGTAGCATAGCCACCTCGTATTCCGTAACGAGCCGGAATCCTGAAATCACCGGTGCCCCTTCCTAAACGGTCGTCAACCCGCTTGGGGAAGTAATCAAACTGCATATTGGCGATGTCGTTATTGAGAAAATTCCAATTGCGACTGATAAATTGACCTGAGATTACAGGCTGACCCTCGGTGTTGTAGCGATTGACTGACCTTATAGAAGTAGAGCGCGACCTGAGACCTTGAATATCCGACTCTGTCCGGGTAAAGCTGTAATCGAGATTCATTTGATCATTCCGTGAAAGGAAACCCAACTCATCCATATCGAACTCATCATCGATGTAAGTCGCTGCCAGAGTGTGCTGTACACCTTGAGAAGGAATGTAGGTTACATCTCCCAAAAATCCAGCACCGGTAATACCCTCGACATCGCTATGCATGAACTGAGTATCTACAATCCACTGTCGATTAGCAGAGAAGTAGTGCATGTCTATCGCATTCACCGTAGCTTGCAGGTCCGGGTGATCATAGTTGGTGCCCATCCAGCCAATGGAACGTCGACCACCGCCAGCGGTATCTTCATACAATAATCGACCAATCGTGAAGTCCCGACCAACCGCTTGCAGCCCTACAGGTGTGCCGTCTTCCAGCGTGCCCTCTATCTCTGAATCATCCTCCGATGCCAACAGGGTGCCATATCGAAGATTGCCGCTCTGGCCGGTAAACTTCACGGCGCCCAGCAGATCACTGGGCTGACTCAGGTCGGTAGGCACTATTTCCACACCGGAAGGAACGCTGTACTGTGCTGACCCTCCTATGCGCCTGGTGTTCAGCAGGGATATAGGGCCACCTGGCCCTCCTCCACCACGTACTCGAGGCGATGTGATAAAAATGTCCTGGTCTTCGAGAAAAAACGCACGCCTTTCCGGGAAAAATACTTCGAAAGCTGTTAGGTTCACCACCACATCGTCAGACTCCACCGTGCCGAAGTCAGGATTCAGCGTAGCGGACAACAACGTATTCGGTGTTGGCCGCCAATAAACGTCGGTCCCGATGCGGGACTCGACGTCATAGCGAATGCCATCGAACACTGATGATACGAAAGGATAAAGAGTGAACTGTGTACGGGGCTCAATCTCGTCCAGCTCATACTTTTCGAATCCGGACAGGTAGACATTCAATGTGGTGGGCAGGGCTGGGGTGCTCCAGCGCTCACCCCGCTGACCCAGCTCCCGCTCAAAAGCCAGCCCGAGTCGGCGCGTGCCTTCCACACGCGGCAGCGGCATCATGTCCCAGGGTACGTAGAATTCGGCACTCCAGCCCTCATCGATGACTTGCGTACGTCCGTTCCAGGCGCCGTTCCATTGCAAGGTCGTCTGCCGCTCAGGCAGGATCGACATATCCGTCATGGTGTCGCCCAGGTTAAGACGTATACGGTAACCGAACAGGCCCTCTCCGGACGCATCAATAAGCACCTCGATGCCATCTCGTTGCAACCGGAAATCACGATTGGTCATTCGTGCCACCGTGGTTCCTTCCGGTTGAAAATTGATGATGCCGAAATACAAACCACGCTGGGTATAAAAAAAGCGAATGTGGGTGTCGTAGGGAGCATCCTCCAAGGTGTCGGGATCGATGATCTTCATGCCATCGATCACCGGTAGATCCTGCCACACCGCCTCGTCAACGAAACCGTCCAGCTGGATACTGGCTTCTTCTTCAGAGAGCTGGGTGATCCGAGGCAGGGAATCCTGGGCGGCAGCGGAACTGGCGCAGGCCAGTGCAATGAGAAATATAAGAGGGGAGGTGTCTGGAGTCCGCAAAATAAAGCACGCCCATATCTACTGCTTTAGACATTCTGGCGCATTGAAAACCATATTGCTGGGTGTTTCCAGTAAAAAGCGGTAATAAAGTGTGACGGTGATATAGGGCCGGCTAAAGTGCCAACAGGCGTTCCAGGTAAGGAATAATGATCGCCGCCAGAATGATGCCCTGAAACCAGAAATTGATTCTTTGATTACTGTCTACTTTAGCCTCCAGATCCGCAAAGCGGGCGCCGATCCTGGCATCCTGCTAAGTAAAGCGCGTGTCAAACCTTGCGTCCTGCTCTGCGAATCGCGTGTCAATCCTGGCGTCCTGCTCGGCAAAGCGGGCATTGAGAAATTCTTTTGTGACCAGTGATTCCAGGTTCACGGTAAACGCCTCGGTCAGGACTTCCGCTTGAACTTCCGCCTGCTCCAAAGGCATTCCTGCCTTTTCCAGGCGACGGACAAACTTGTGAGTGTCGAAAGTGGTTAAGGCCATTCTACTCTCCCTGTTCCTGGCATCCTCGAAAGTCAGTATAGAGGCTTGGATTCAATACTTCCAAATAAACTGTTCGACCAACCAGGGAACCCCGGTCAACCGCCTCAGTTTGCATTTTCCGAGCATCCCACAGGTCGAATTCTGCCCGCATCATTACCCAAATCCCGGCGCTGGTACCCGGCTCTTTATGAAAAGCAACCCAAGGGTGAGTCAGCTGTGACCGTTCCCTAGCGCCGCTCCACGTAGCCTTCTGGCGTGTATTCGATCTCACTGGGAAAATCCAGCGGCTCGACAACGGAATGGCCAATATAAATGGCGTCAGCGGATTCTCGCTCTGTGGCATAGCGACGCATGAAAGCGTCTTCCGCTTCGAGGTCAGGGACCTGTCCCGTCAGTGCCATGCGTACAACCTTGGCTACCGCCTCGGGCTCATCACGCTGTGGGTAGTGGCCTCCGGTGGGAATTATCCAGTAACTGCTTTCCACTTCCCGCCCGTTAAGGTAGTTGGCCCACACATAGTTTGATGTGCGAACGGGATTAACTGTATCCAGCAGGCCCCAAAGATAGGCGACCGGGACCGGACTGCGGGTCAAGTTATCGAGCCAGGAATATTCGTTGAACTGTCGTTCCAACAAATAGCGGCCCACGTACATCAATGCGCCCTGCCCGTCATTGAAAGTCATGATATCGGCGTAAGCCACATTCATCGGATCACCTTCGGTCAAACGCGGCTGCGCCTCCATGCGGGCGACCTGTGCCGGACCGTCCTCCAGGTCTAAAAACGTTAATTGAAAAGGCGACAGGTTTGCCAGGGTCAGGAACATGCCACTGTTGGATAAAAAGTGATAATTGATACGGTAGCCTGGATTCGGGTTATCCAGGTAGTCACCGAGAAATGCCAGCCCGATACTCACGCCTCGATCATGGGTGTACAGGGCAAAGTCATCGAACTCGACAATTTCACGAACGAAATAATCCAACAGCTTGGCATTATCCGCCAGCATGTAGGAAAAACCGTCCTGGGGTTTGTCGGAAAATCCGGAGCCGGGGAAATCCAGCGCGGCGATGTAATAGTCGTCCTGCAGGTACGGAATCATGCGATGGAAATCGAAGCTGGAAGTTGGGAAGCCGTGTACCAGCAGAAGCTTTGGATCTGCCGGATCTCCAAATGTCCGGTAGAAGACGTTTACAGTAGCGTCATTGTTGTTTTCGGTAGTGGATGTCCACTCAAAGTAGTTGCCAGCCTCAAACCAGTCTTTTGCCAGCTGTGAATGGAATTGAAAGCCTTCGGGTTGTGCGATGGCTGGATTTGCTATCAGAACTAATAGCAGTGCGATTGTTTTTTTAATCATGTCAGTGCCCTTTGGGGTCAACAGGTTCAATATGACTCAAACGCCCGAGCCTGGTATGTAGCCATTCTACCCGCTAACATTGTCTTTGCCGAACCTGAGGAGATCAAGCTTCGTCTTGATGGTCACGGACATCGTGGATCCTGTTTTTGGGACTTATCCTTGGGCCTTTTTAGAGCCCGGTGCATTTCCATAGTTTATCAGTGGCTACCTAGGTATACTCTGGTCGCCAGACAGACTAGCAAGTAAAGTAGCACAACACTGCAATTGATAATTGACTATGGGTACGCACGATCTTGATAAAGTAGCACTGGAGCGCTATCTCACTGAAACACTGAAAGGATTCAAGGGGCCACTGGATTACGAGAAGTTTCCAGGTGGTCAGTCAAACCCCACCTTCAAGCTGATTACACCAAGCTGCAGCTATGTGCTTCGGCGAAAACCACCTGGTGAGTTATTAAAGTCTGCCCACGCAGTGGATAGAGAATTCCGCGTAATGAAGGCCCTGCAAGGAACCGAAGTGCCGGTTGCCGAAGTGCTGGTGTTGTGCGAAGACGAGTCGGTAATCGGTTCCATGTTTTATGTCATGGAGTATCTGGACGGGCGGGTTCTGTGGGAAGCAACCCTGCCGGAAGTGGCGACCAACGAGGAAAGATCCGCCATTTACCAGGACATGAATCGGGTTCTGGCCGCATTGCATAACGTCGACATCGAGGCAGTTGGCCTTTCCGATTTTGGCGCACCCGGCAATTACTACGAACGCCAGGTCGGCCGCTGGACCAAGCAATATCGTGCTTCGGAGGGAGAACTGATTCCCGCCATGGAAACGCTCATCGAGTGGTTGCCGGCCAATATGCCGGAAGATGATGGATTGACCACCCTGGTACACGGCGACTACCGTCTGGACAACCTGATGTTCCACGCTACCGAACCTAGAATTATTGCCGTGCTGGACTGGGAACTGGCAACGCTAGGGCATCCACTGGCGGATCTGGCTTATCAGCTTATGGGCTGGGCGATGCCCAATAGTCTTGCAGGGGTGGACCGGAAAGCCCTGGGAATTCCCAGCGATGAAGAGTATATCGCCGAGTACTGCCGGCGCACCGGCCGGGACTCTGTGGAGAATATGAACTTTTATATGGTGTTCTGTGTTTTTCGGCTGGCCGCGATCCTGCAGGGAGTGTGGAAGCGAGCGGTACAGGGAAATGCCTCAAGTCCGGAAGCCCTGGAACGGGGCAAGATGGTGAAACCGCTGGCGGAAATGGGGTTAGATTATCTTTCATAGGCTAACTCACACCGCCTCGCGGTCAATTTCAGATTAAGTATATTTATTTCCAGGATACTCGAGAAGACTAGGTTATTCATGAAGGTTTTCCATAAAGTAACAAGCACCCTCTTCTTTCTGGGTATCTGCATTTCAGGCAATGCCCAGCAATCGCACCCTGAGTACCTAGCGGTTAAACAGGTAGTTGACCAGTTCTTTGAAAGCATCAACACTGGCAATGGCGAACTGCTGGCCAGCCTGGAAGTCGAAGGCGCACAGGTTCTGAATATCAGGGAGGACGTAGCCGACCAGTACGAATTTGTTGAACGGAGCTGGTTCAGTGCTGACAACTTTTCAGCCGACACTCAGTTGAGAGAACGCTACTGGGATGAACAGTTACTGATATCGGACCACCTGGCAGTATTCTGGGCGCCCTATGATTTCCACATTGATGGTGAATTTTCCCATTGCGGAATCGATGTATTGAACCTGATCAAAATCGATGGTGAATGGAAAATCGGCCATGCCATGTGGACTATTCAGCGACCGGGTTGTGATCCCTCACCACTGGGTCCATTGGATTGACAGATTACCAGATCTGCAACCAGCCCCTGGCAATAACCTTACCTGCTCTGTGCCAATTAAAAGGTGCCGGTAACCTTAAGTGACGTAACCACACCGCGGGTACCACAACGTTCTTCTATCTCTTCGAGAATGCCCACTGACCGCCGGCCAACAAAACGTGTGCGTTCGCTACACTGTTGGTTATTGGTCAGATCACGCACATCGAAGCGCCAGCTGGTGCCACGCGGACTGATCCATTCGGCGAAAACTGAGACCTGGGGCTCGCCGACAAAGGATGTGACCTCGTCAATGTCATAGACCTTTTCATTGTCGTCGAATCGGTTGCTCCAACGTCCGCCCCAGTTCAGACGCCATTCCGGGACATCGTGACGAAAGCTGAGAGTCCAGCGTCCGCGGCCGTAACGATTGAAACGGCGATCCTCGCCGGTAAAGGGATCTTCAATCTCAGAATCCTGCACACTCCAGTTAGACGTGACCAACAGGTTAGGCATGTTGATCATGCGCATCCTCACACTGGCATTGACCCGCAACCCGTACATGATGCCATCACCAACATTTCCGTTGGCGGAATCCAGCTTGTCCTCGGAGGTCGAAACGTCGATACGTTCGATGACATCGTGATGGTCGTGATAGAACAAAGTTGCGTCCACTACACCTGCATCATTCGGCAAGCGATATTCTGACCTGAGGTTGTAAGCCCACAACCACTCCTGTCGCAGATTGGCATTGCCGGTAAAAGTGTTGGACTCTTCGTCCTGATCGTCGGTAGCGGCCACAAAATCACTGAACCGAAGCTGATTGACGATCTTCTCGATGGAGCCCCGCAACTGCAGCAGCGGCGTTACATCATAGCGAAAATCCACCTTGGGTTTGACGAAATCAAAATCTCGTTTGTTTGAAACATCCCCACTCTGCTCAATTTCGGAATATTCGTACAATAATGTACTTTCCAGTGACATTTGATCATTGATCGCCCAGTTATGAATCACGAAGGGCTCATATCGGGTCTCTTGTACTGTGGAATTAGCATTGGAGATAGATACCGGAACAAGTCCACCGACTGCATCAGACGGCGTCCCGCTGGAACTCTGCACTCCCAGCGCGAGATTCGAATCCAGGGTGGTTATTGCCCGCTCGGCACCCAGCTCAATATCCTGTCCAGTGAGAATATCCATGGTATAGGAGCTGCGCAAGATGTCTTCTTCTGTAGTACTCCCGGATCCCAGGAACAGATTTTTCTCAAAAGTGCCGTCGTCGAGGACGTCGAATCGCTCACGAATACTGTCCCGATTATTCTGATTAAAAACAAATAGCAGTTTGAAGCGATCACCACTATTGAAAAAATGTTCGAAATCACCACCGATTTCCCAGTTGTCCTGTTCTCCGGGAATATCATTGAACTGTGTCAGCACAGAATTCGGTGTGATAGTAAAATCTGTGGTTGTTCGCGTCATCTCCGTCGGGTTGTCGTTCTCGGAATAAAGGGCATTGAAACGGGCACTGGTCCGATCACTGAACTCATAAGCCAGATTGGAAGTAAACTCGTAGCTGGTCTGTTCCGTGATGCGGTCCTCTACCACATAGTCGTTTGGTGAAAAATCACCAAGAATGGCTTTTTCCTCGTTCTCTGAGTGACCATACCGCGGCTCGGCAACGGCGCTGAGCACCATATTGAGCCCACCAACCTGGTTGGAATAAGAGACATTGGCACCTGGCTGAAAATTACCGTCCTGGTGATAATCGGCATTGACCTGGTACTGGGTGGATGAGGTGGACAGTTCTTCAAATGTGACGATATTTACTACCTGACCACTGCCGCGCACGTCCAGTTCGCCAGATGTACCGCGGATAAGCTGAATATAGTCCACCTGGTCAGCGGATATGCGGGTCAGGACGCTACTGGTCTGGTTATTCTTACCGGCCGTCCTTTTACCATTGATGAGAATTTCACTGCTACCGCTGCCGCTGCCGAAGCCACGGCCACCACCGCCGCCGCCACCGCCTCGGAAGCCTCCTCCACTAGGAGGCCCGCCTCCAGTTGTGGACCCCAGTCCTGGTATACGATCCAGCATGTCCTTGGCCGTAACTGGCGCATACTGATCAAAATAGCTGCGGGGATAGGTAACGGTTGATTCATCTTCGGTAATCTGCGCCAGGGACTGCGTAGACACGGCAGTCGCCCAGCAAAGACACGCATAAGTCAGCAGGTATTTGGTTAGATTCTTTCTATTCATAATGCCGTGCAAAGTAGCCAGTCAAAGTGATTTTGGGGGGCGCTATGCGCCCGACGGACGAAATATGACCACAAAGACCGGCATTTCGCTAGCTTCTGTCAAAATTGGTAACAAGTTAGGCGGCTATTATGAACCTGTCTGCTACTGTTTCCGGTAATTGGCAACCAACTACTACTAAACTAAATACTAATAACTACTAAACTAACTACTACTGCATAGTCCCGCTACTGATCTGGAGATATTGTGAGTTCAGGCTAATCCTATGGACTACAGTCGAAATTTATGCGACTAATAACGGCCCAAAATTACAACAGCGACCTTGAGGAGACCCAATGAAGAAGCTGATTTCCACGGTAAGCGCAGTGACAGCAATGCTGTTTTCGCTTTCAATTTATGCACAAGACATTCCTGACACTATTACGGTAACCAGTTCTGCCTTTGATCATCATGGCATGGTTCCACTGGCAAATTCCGCCTATGGCGACAACACGTCAATCGACCTGTCCTGGTCGAACCTGCCATCCGGAACCGTCCAGCTGGCATTGATCTGCGACGACCCCAAGGTGGTCGAAATCGGTATGATGCCGACCCCCTTTGTCCATTGGGTTGCCTACAACATTCCAGCCAGTGCCTCCGGCCTGCCAGCCGGATTACCTTCTGACGCTGAGGTTAGCGGTGTGGCCGGGCTTAATGGCATGATCAACGGTTTGAACGGTACACGCAGGCCCGGATACTTTGGTCCTCGACCACCAGACAATGGCGAACTGCACTCCTACCATTTCAGAGTGTATGCTCTGGATGCCGACCTTGGGCTGGCGCCTGGCTTGAACAAGGATCAGTTGCTGGAAGCAATTGATGGCCATGTTCTGGCCACCGGCATGCTGATGGGCCACTACCAGCACGAAGAGTAAATATCGGTAGGGTCAAAAGAATCAAAGGGGTCGGAGTGAATTCTCCGATCCCTTTTATTTTTTCGCGAATTCGACAAAAGTGCGGACTCGCTGAGCGCCAAGAGTGAAAGATTCAACAAAACAAATATATCGATTAACAATTCCGCTTGGTGTAACTCTACTGTGGGCGAAAAATGCCGATGCCCAGCGAATCCCGATTGAGTTAGTGGGGTCGGCCGCGACTGCCTTGGTCGCCCCTTTCATCGCTGTACCGATCAAGATCGGCATGATCCGCCTCTCCAAGATCGAGCTCATGGATTTTCGCCCCTGGTCGCTCAGCCTGGTCGAATGGATCCTCTGGTTCCCGGCTGCTTTCTTTCTCCTGCAACTAAGCGACTCAAATCTCATTCCGGTGGTCATACCTGCAATCTACGCATTGTCAACCTGGCTCCACAAGTCCCGGGCTGCCAAGATCTCCTGGCGGTTTGCCATTTTACTGTCCGTAGTCACGCCCGTATTGGCCGTGTTGATACCGCTTGTTACCGTGGTCACGATTGCGTTCCTGCAATCGCTTGGCACCTGAAAGTGACCTGAAAAAAGATACGCTACGATACAAATAGCTGATAATCGAACTTTGGCATCCAGTAAGATGCAAGAGGTCTGGAATAGGAAGTCATGAAAAAACCTTTTCTAAATTTAAGCATCATTTGCTTGTTGATATTTTCACCGCTCAGCAAGGCTCAACCGGTACCCGCGCCTGCTGCGAACTTTGATGGGCTGAAGATTACGCTGTGCGGAACGTCCTCCCCTCTGCCAGCACCAGGTCGGGCTCAAGCCTGTGTGGCGGTCGAAACTCCCGATCATCTTTATATTGTAGATGCAGGATCCGGGTCCGCTGCCACTGCCAACCTGGCAGGAATCCCTACGGGAAAATTACGCGGCATACTGCTAACTCACTTCCATTCGGACCATATTTCCGATATCGGCGACTTCAATCTGAACTCCTGGGTTGCTGGCAGACCAGAGCCATTGCAAATTATTGGTCCGGAAGGAGTTGATCGAATTGTTGAAGGGCTGAATATCACTTACGAATTGGATCGTGGTTATCGGGTAGCTCATCATGGTGAAGAACTGCTCAATCCTGAACTTGGTATTCTGCAGTCACGCACTATCGACGAAGGAGTGATTGTGAATCAGGATGGATTGCGTATCACTGCGTTCAAGGTCTCCCACCCACCCATAGAACCTGCTTTTGGCTATCGACTGGATTTTGGAGATCGCTCGGTGCTTATCAGCGGAGATAGTCTCGTCACTGACAAGATAATAGAATTGTCCGATGGTGTGGATGTAGTGCTACACGATGCCATGGCGTTACAGCTGGTACAAGCCGCTGAGAATTCTCTTCGCAATGCGGGCGTCACAAGAACTGCAACAGTACTGCATGATATTCAGGACTATCATGCGACTACTATGGATCTTCAGCGGCTGGTGGATGAGGCTGACATAGGCCAGCTGGCACTGTACCATTTAGTGCCGGCGCCGCGAAATGCCTTGGCCCTGGCAGCTTTTACGCAAGGAATTCCTGAAGGCGCAATTCTTACTGATGATGGGATGGTGATTTCATTACCTGCAGACTCTGACGAGATTGAAATCGAATGAAACGGTTTTGTCTTAACGCGAATCAAAGAATTACGCATGGCACTTCAGAAAACCGATCAGCAGGAAGCAATTTTTGTCCGGGGCCTGTAATTGTTGCGACGGTATCATTGCCGTCTGACTTCATGAGATGAAAGCTGCATAGCAAGAGTCAAAGTTGATGAACTCATTATCATTCGATTTGTTCTGGTCAATGCGCAGTCCTTATTGCTACCTGGCATTGGATCGGATTCTGGAAATCCAGCGAAACTATGAGGTCGAGGTAAATCTTCGCCTAGTGTATCCAATTGCGATCCGTGATCCGGATTTTTTCAAGGTCCGCGCCTCCAGGCACTATCGACCGTATCTTCTGCGAGATACCGCCCGTCTGGCAGATTACCATGGCATTTCGTTTCGACGCCCGGTTCCCGATCCGGTTGTGCAGAATCTGGCCACCAGCGAGATCGCAGATGAGCAGCCCTATATCTATACCCTGACCCGGCTCGCTGCCCTGGCCGCAGAGAAAGGTGCAGGTTTGAATTTTCTGGATCAGATTGCACGGCTACTGTGGGACGGGCAGACGGACAATTGGGACCAGGGTGAACATCTTGCCCAGGCTATGAAACGCGCCGGATTGGATGCCGATGAGATGTTCGATCAGGCGGCCGCCGACGCTGCAGCAATCGATGCCACGATCCACGCCAACGAAGCTGCGCAGCAAGCCAGCGGACATGGCGGCGTACCTTTGATGGTATTCAAAGGCGAACCGTTTTTTGGCCAGGATCGGATTAAGCTGCTCGTGTGGCGCATGAAACAGAATGGTCTTGCTGAGCGGTAACTCGTTCTATTATTGTGTATTCAGCAGAAAATCAACCGATGCCTGTAACCGGGCATCACACCCTGATGGAAATGCCGGATGAACGCACTGAAAATATTGCTACAGATAGCGGGCCTGTTGCTACTTGTTCCGACAGTTGCAATTGCAACCCTGGCAGTAGCGACGCGCGACAATGATGGCCCTTCAATTATCTTCCCAGGTGGAGAATTGGTCTCCGGCGAGTTGTACTCCGGACCGGAACCGGACTGGAGCTTTACTGATCAGATATCCACGGTCGAATTGCAGCTTGGCAATTCACCCAGGTCGAGACTGATCTGGATTAATGAAAGCGATGGAAAGATCTACATCACATCGGATTACATGGGCACCTGGCTTGGCCGCCTGTGGAAACACTGGGCGGTCCAGGCAATGGAGGGTGATGGCTCGGCGATCGTGCGCATTGACGGAGTCCGTTATGAAAGGAAACTGGTACGAATCACCGAGGGTCCTGAACTGGAAGGGGTAGTTGCCAAGAAACAAGCCAAGTACCGCGCGCGAATCATAATGGACCATATCAGGTCAGGGGAAACCTGGGTGTTCGAGTTGGCACCTCGCACGGAATCCTGACGTCCTTGCGTGTTCAAGAAAACCTCCCATGACCTTCCATAACTTTCAATGAATAGCCCAACCCATTCCACCTCTGCCGCCTTTGCAGTTGCCTGCCTTGGCATTGCGACGTTCTCCGCAATGGATGTAGTGATGAAGGGCCTGTCCCTGGAGTTGGGTGCCTATAACGCCATGTTCTGGCGCAGCATTTTCTCTGTGGCGATGGCGGGCATACTTTTTTTGTGGCATCGACCGGCGTGGCCTCGTCAAGGCGTCCTTCGGCTGCACATCTGGCGCGGTGTCGTTATTTCAGTCATGGCATTCCTGTTTTTCTGGGGCTTGAAATATCTCCCGGTTGCCGAGGCAATCGGTTTGTCGTTTATCGCGCCGCTGATTGCCCTGTACCTGGCCGCCGTCATCCTGCACGAACACATTAGTGGTAAAGCCATAGCCGCTTCACTCCTTGGCCTGCTGGGAGCAGTAATCGTGATCGGTGGCAGACTCGGTGGCGAATATGACGAACAAACCGGTAAAGGCATTGCCGCAATTCTGTTATCTGCTGTGATGTACGCATACAACCTGATTCTGCAGCGCCAGCAGGCACTAATTGCTGGTCCGGTTGAAATTGCTTTCTTTCAGAACTGCACCATCATCGTACTGTTCGGCTGTCTTGCTCCGTTCTTTGCAGTGTCCCCGGCTATCTCGTTTGTACCCAACCTGTTTACAGCTGCGCTGCTGGGACTGGTTTCCCTGATGATGATGTCCTGGGCCTACGCCAGGGCACCAACCAGCACACTCCTCCCGGTCGAGTACACCGCTTTTGCCTGGGCTGCGTTACTGGGATGGCTGGTATTTGGCGAAACCGTAACCCTTACTACCCTGATTGGCACTGCACTAATCGTCACGGGTTGTCTGGTGTCGGCCTGGCATGAGCCGGAACATGCCGAGCACGTCGAGACTACAGCGGTCTGAATTTACTCCTTCCCGTCTCGGCGGGAAAATTTACTGTCTGTCAGTTTCACTGAATTGCTGTATATTTAGCGGGACTTCAGTCTCCAACATGCTCGGGAAATCGACCATCATGAGAAAAACAGCTCCGATCGCCTTAGTCGCCCTCACCGCATCGTTTTTACTGGCATCCGCCACCAGTTTTGCCCAGCTGTCCCCGACTGCCAACTGGGCTGCGGAAATAGAAACCCGCTATCGCTTCATGCCCGATGTAAGCTACCAGACAGAAAATGGCATCGAGCTGAAGCTGGATATTTATGCTCGAAGGGACGTGGATGCACCGCAACCCACCCTGGTTTTCACCCATGGCGGTTTTTGGGTCAGGGGCAGCAAAGACACTCAGCTGCTGGCACTGATGCCATGGCTGGAAATGGGTTACAACGTGGTAAACGTAGGCTACCGCCTTGGTGGGCAGGCACTTGCTCCTGCTGCACTGGTAGATACCTTCTGTGCCTTGCGCTTTGTTGCCGCCAATGCCGACGAATACAATTTTGATGTCGAGCGGATTGTGACCAGCGGCCAGTCGGCCGGAGGACACCTGGCCCTTTCTGCAGCCATGCTTAACGAAGCAGGTTTCGATGAGAGCTGTCCGATGGGAGAGACGCCTTCTGTTGCGGCAGTAGTGAACTGGTATGGTGTGACCGATGTGCCTGACGTCATCAATGGTCCGAACCGCTCGGAAATCGCGGCCGCATGGTTCGGCGACATGGATTGGAGCCAGGCTCTGGAACTCGCGGAGCTGTTATCGCCTCTTGAATATGTGCGCGATGATCTGCCACCTATCCTGACCGTGCAGGGAGATGCCGACCGGGTTGTTCCCTATGCCGAAGGTGTCGCTTTGCATGAAGCCTTGCAAGATACCAATGTGAAACACCAGTTGCTGACCATACCCGGTGGTGGTCATGGACGTTTCACTGCCGAGGAGCGGGTCATGATCTACGAAACAGTACAAACTTTTCTCAGGGAAGCGGGTTTATAGGCAGATTTATTAACCCTGACCCGATCGAGCAGCCGATTTGTCCATTGAAAAAACAGCCTTGAGTTCCAGATCTCATGATCTGACTGATGATTCCGATGTCCAGGAGTTTTACCACAGTCGTGGCTGGACGGACGGCTTTCCCATTGTTCCCCCAACTAAAGAACGGGTGCAGGCCTGCCTGGACTGGACAGGCATCCCCGCCGGAGAACTGATTGGCGTCGAACCGGTGCGAGCCCGACCGATCACTGCAGAAAAGATAGCCATCAATGCCGTAATGGCAGGATGTCTACCGATGCATTTCCCGGTTGTGCTTACTGCCTGGTCTGCAATGCTGCAGGACGACTTCCTGTTGCATGGCGCTACCGCCAGCACCGGTGGCTGCGCAATTCTGATCATCATCAATGGCCCTGTCCGCAAAGAAATCGCTACGCTCAGTGAGTTCAATGTGCTGGGCAGCAGCGACCGCGCAACATCGGTCATCGGTAGAGCCGTTCGGCTTGGTTTAATCAATATCCTCGAGGTAAGTCCAGGCGCAATCGACAGGTCTACGCTCGGTCATCCCGGAAAAATAAGCTACTGCATAGCGGAAGACGAAGAAGGTACTGGCTGGAAGTCTGTAGCGGAAACTCGCGGTGTTCCTGATCTGGCGTCAGCTGTCACCGTGTTCGCTGCCGGGGCGCCTCGACAAATCATGAACGAGTGGACCGTTGAGCCAGAAGAAATACTGGAAACTTATGCGGCTGAAATGCGGGCCAATATGCGCAACTACTCTATCTGGTCCGGGAACTACGCAGTGGTCATTCCAAAACAGCATCGCGAGCACCTGGAAGCTGCTGGATGGTCCAAGGCTGATATCGCCGATTTCCTATACCGACGCGCCAGGATTACGCGATCTGAATGGGCCGGAGTAGGCAAAGGCGCAGTGGTAAGAGACAAGGGTAATGAAGAATACTGTGCTCTTCCGTCTCCCGACCATCTGCTGGTCATTGCTGCGGGCGGCCCGGCGGGTGGCTTCGGTGCGATTATCCCACCCTGGTTAGGGCTCAAGAGTCAGGCAGTTACCTTGCCTATTGGAGTTTGTATAGACTGTGAACCACCGAGTTGATGTTATATCCATGAAATTGATCAAGGACCCCCTGACTGATTATGGGAATACTCTGGCCTCCAGGCGAGTTTCACAGACAACAGGAGCATTCAGATGATAATTCGAGTACTGGACCCAACCAGCGAAAATACCATCGTTGAACCCAAGCTCGCACCACGAATCGACTCGCTGGCTGGTAAAACCATTGGCTTCATTTCCAATGGCAAGGAAGGCACCGAAGGTTTCTTTACTCATCTGGAGCGATTGCTCAGAGAGCGCTTTCAGGTAGCCAATGTAGTTTGGAAAACCAAATCCAATTACAGCGCCCCTGCGGAACAGGACATAGTCGACGAAGCGAGAAAGTGGGATCTGGCCATCACAGGCCTTGGTGACTGAGGCAGTTGTTCGTCGTGCAGTTTGCATGACGCAATCAGTTGTGAGAAAGCCGGCACTCCTGCGATCGGAGTGATGACCAGCAAATTTGTCAGTGCCGCGGAATTAATGTCCCGCGTCCTGGGCTTGCCGGATTACCAGTTTGGTATTATTGACCATCCCGTCAGTAGCGCATCCGACGCGGAACTCCAATCCCGTGCCCTGGCAACCATTGAAGCAATCGAGCGAATAGCCTTTTCCTCTTGATCTAAATCAAGAAAGACACTCAATGACCGCTCTATGCGACAATTTGTCCCATCCTTCATTACTGGCAAAACACTATAATCCACGCCCTACTTGTTTTTTTACTTGTTAATAGAGAAAGATGAAGCCAGTGTCCAGAACCATACTGACCTGCATACTTAGTGTTGTTTTTCCGGCGGTGGCAGCTGCTCAGTCTGAAGGCGCGATCTCGCTGTCAATAACAGCTGAGCAGAACTCAGATTGGGTCATGCCCCGAACGGAACATGGCCATCCGAACCTGCAGGGAACCTGGTTTTTCGGTTCACGAACTCCTCTTCAGCGTCGCGCAAACCTTGGTATGAAAAAAACCTATACCGAGCAGGAAGCCCGGGAGCTGGAAGCGAACATGCAGGCTCGACTTGATCGCCAGTTCGCTGACCTGGATCCCGACCGAAGCGCCCCCGAAGCAGGTGCCCGCATCGGCCAGGAAGCGGACGACTCGTTCCTTGCCCACTACCAGGCGCCGGTACTGGTAAAAGTAAACGGTGAGTACAGAACCTCAGTTATAGTTGATCCACAGGATGGCAGGATCCCAAGGAGAGATGAATTCAAAGACTTCACCGCCAAACGACGGGCAGCCGGGTTGGGCGACACCGATGGACCGGAAGGGCAACCTCTGTCCGGACGCTGCCTGATGTTCGGTCCGGCTGTCCCTTCTTTGACACCCATAATGATGAACCCCAATCTGCTGATTGTGCAAAACCAGGACTACATCATGGTCATGACAGAGATGATCAACGATGCCCGCATCATTCGCTTGAACGATGAGCATTTCGACAACGGAACCCGCAACTGGATGGGCGATTCCGTAGCTCGCTGGGAGGATGATACGCTGGTGGTTCACAGCAAGAACTTCCGTCCCGAACAATCTTCCGGCAGATCCATAGTCATGTCGGAAGACTTCGAGGTTGTCGAACGCTACCGGCTGGTAGGCGACAATGAGATCCTGTACTCGTTTACCGTCTTCGATGATCAGGCTTATACGCAGCCGTTCACCGGTGAGCGAATCCTAAGCAGAAATCCCCCGGAAGAACGCATCTACGAATTCGCCTGCCACGAAGGAAATTATTCGTTGTCAGGTATTCTCGCTGGTGCTCGAAGACAGGAAGTTGAAGACAAATAGAAAACAGAGTTCGAATTAAAAACCAGGATGGCGGTTAGCCATGGAGAGTCAAACTAAGGTAAAAAAGGCGGAAGCCGCGAACAATGCCCGTTACGTAGGAAATATCAAATACCACGGGCATTCACGCGTGTTGCTACTGACACCGGTAGCTCCTGCTGCTGAATTAGAGGGACCTTTCCGCCTTGAAGGGCAGGAATTTTTGTGTTCCTCCACTATAGTGGATGCGATCCACTGTTCCGGAGCTCCTAAGTCTATTAAGGACCTGCGTGAAGCCACAGAGGCAGCGCCTTTCGTTGTCGAGAAAGTCAAATGGGCTGAGCAGCAGGGGTACGATGTAGTTATCATCAATTGCATGTTGGATCCGGGGCTAAAGGAAGCGAAAGCTGCTGTAAACATTCCAGTCGTAGGCATTCGAGAAGCAACAACTGCCGTCGCTTTTTTAATTGGGAGCAATCCCGCTTACATTTACCCGGAGGATATAGCTGTTCTTGATCTCAATAACGATCCCGAACGAACTTATTCTGAACTTCTGAAAATCGGGCGCAAAAAAATCGTGAACCAGGGTGCCGATATATTGATACCTAACTGTGCCTATCTGGGTGGGCTAGCCGACCGACTGCAATCCGAATTGGGTGTACCGGTTATTCCCAATCGGGACATTGCGCTCAAGATGGGCGAGCTCGTAGCCACTTTTCGCCTGCGAAAAGAATTGGACTGGGTAGACACCACGCGTTCCAGAGGGAAAATGCTCCTTTCAAATCTTTATCGATTGCCTATTGTCGGGCCACCGATATACGGCGTGGCAAACCTTGTTAAGAAGGCAATAGCATCAACCTAGAATGCCTCCGCCGACAAGGTAAGTTGCTGACCGGTTCCCGTCGCGATATCACTGGACATAGTGGCTGAGCAAAGCTACCTTTCGGGGTATTGTTAATCTACCCCGTAGCGAATTAATCCAATGTACCGCAATTTCATTTTCTTTCTGGGCCTTGTCCTTAGCTCCTGTAACGTGTCGGATCTTGCCGGTTCCGGTTCAGCCACACAGGCACGTGACTGGCACTTTGGAGCCATGGCCACGGCAGCGAATCCCCACGCAACAGCAGCTGCCATGGCCATGCTCGAACAGGGAGGCCATGCAGTGGATGCTGCCATCGCTGCCCATGCAGTACTGGGACTGGTTGAACCGCAAAGCTCCGGGCTCGGAGGCGGCGGTTTTATGCTGGTCTACGATCGGGACAGCGACAAGTTGAATTTTCTAGACGGTCGCGAAATAGCGCCGGCCGGTGCCTCGGTGGATATGTTCATGCGTGGCGATCAGGTCATGAATTTCTTCGACGCACGGCAGAGCGGCAAGGCCATCGGTGTTCCAGGGACTGTTGCGCTCTATAAGGCTGCCCATGACCAGTATGGCCGATTGCCCTGGTCAGCACTGTTCGAGCCGGCAATCCGTCTGGCGACCGACGGCTTCGAAGTCTCACCCAGGTTTGCAAACTACCTGCCAGGCATGCAGCAACGCAGCCTGCTGGACGAAAATCCCGGTTCAGCAGAGTACTTCTTCCCTGGAGGAGAACCTCTTGAGGCCGGGGAGCTGTTGAAAAATTCCGAATATGCCGCCACCCTGAAGCGAATCGTAAATGAGGGACCTGACGCTTTCTATCGTGGTGATATTGCCGAACAGATTGTTTCTGCCGCCAACGCAGACCCTGATCCCGGCTCATTGACATTGCAGGATATGTCCGATTATCGGGTTGCTCAGCGAGACGTTATCTGCGGCGACTTCCGCGACATGGAAATCTGTACTACCTCGCCACCTTCCTCCGGGGGCGCGCAGATAATGATGGCTGCGCTGTACGATCACCTTCTGGGGGATGGTGCTGATCAGACTGACAGGATCGCAGCATTTGTGGATGCCCAAAGACTGGCTTATGCGGACCGTGATCAGTACTTTGGTGACCCGGATGAAGTGGATATTCCACTGGAGCAACTTCTTGATCCCGAATACCTGAAGTATCGTGCTACCCAGCAGTTTGCGCCAGGAGCTGTGCCGACACCGGGTGATCCAGGACTGGTCCTGCACGGCACGCCGGTGGCCGGACTTTTTGCAGCCGACACCACAGAGGAGGCAGCCGGCACCAGCCACCTGTCCATCATCGATAGTGAGGGCAACGCAGTCTCCATGACCATGACTGTCGAATCGGTATTCGGTTCACAACGCTGGGCAGCAGGATTTGTCCTCAACAACGAGATGACCGATTTCGCCCGGGAGGTGCCTGCCGATGGCAGCAGACCAGCCAATGCAATCGCACCAGGTCGCAGGCCCCGTTCCTCCATGTCACCTACCATGGTTTTCGATTCCCAGGGTGACATTCTAATGATCACCGGGTCACCCGGTGGCAACTCCATTCCCGCCTATGTGGCCAAGACCATCCTCGGTGTTCTGGACTGGGGATTGACAGCTCAACAAGCCACCGACTTTCCCAACATCATCGCTCGGGGAGAAACAGTCAGGGTAGAAGTAGGCGTAGAGCCTGGCCCGGAGATTGCCGCAGACCTGGAAGCGCGTGGCTACAACGTCAGGCAGAGCCAGGGCGAGAACTCCGGACTGCATATCATCGTGGTCAACGAAGACGGCCTGGAAGGAGCTGCGGATATGCGCCGTGAAGGAGTCGTCGGCCGGCTACCCTAGAGATAATTAGCTTTTTTACAGCTAGAAAGTGCCGCGGATTTTTATTCCCAGCACCGGGCCCGTTGTAAAACAGGAATCCTCGGTTTCCCGTAATCCGCCGTCACCGACTGACCGATTGTCGTAACGGGTACGGAATCGACAACGATAGAAGCTGTCGCGGGCCTCAAGGCGATAGGTGAGCCCCCCCCAACCTAAAGTCTCAACCCAAGCGAAGTAACTGGGATCGCCGGAATACTCTTCGGTCTTGTCAATGTCATAGAAAATACTGTTACCGTCAATGCCGTTACGGATATTGAATCCCCAGTTCATATTCCGTTCCGGGATGTCATGCCGTAAGCCCCAGCTGGTGCTTCCTCTGCCACGGCGCGATAGCCTTCTATCGATACCAGTGAACGGATCGGTAATTTCAGAATCTTCCAGGTCAACTCCCCAGGTAAGCAGCATGTTGGGCTGACCAACGAAAGTCAGACGCAGGCTACCATCGAGACCGACACCCCAACGCTCCGCATCCCCCACGTTTCCGTTGGCGGACAGCACCTGGGTTTCCGTGGAAACGTCTATTCGGCCTATTACATCTTCAATTTCATGATAAAAAAGGTTGGTGTTGATAACCCCTGCATCCTGGGGAAGGCGATATTCCAGGTTGGCCTCATAACGCCAGGATTTTTCCTGTTCCAGGTCCGGATTGCCCTGCAACTCATTCTGGTCGTCATCGGTACCGAATGAACTTTGCGCGCTGGCGGTAAAATCGGAAAAGCTCAGCTGCGCGACATCCCGTTCGATCGTGGTACGAAATTGCAGCGATGGCGTAATGTCAAAACGATAGTCCACTTTGGGTCGAAAAAATTCAAAGTCTCGAGACTGATAGACATCCCCACTCTGAGTGATGTTGCTGTCTTCATAAAGCAGAGTAGTTTCCAGTGACATGCGATCGTTCAATTGCCAGTTGTGGATGGCAAAGTACTCGTAACGCATTTCCTCGACGGTGCCATTATTGTTTCTGACACCAGTCAAACCACCGAAAAGATCAGAGGTATCACCACCTGTCAATAGTCCAAGTTGCAACGAAGTATCCAGAATGGTTTGAGCTCGTTCCACACCAGCTTCGAGCGACTGCGCGCTGAACATGTCAAAGCTGTAAGACGAACGAATTATTCGCTCACGAGTACGCTCGAACGATGACAGGTAGAGATTCTTATTGCGCTCGTTACCATCTACATCAAAACGCTCGCGGGTAAAAAGAAACTCATTCTCGTTTACAATAAACAAAGTTTTGAACCGACTGCCGTTGTTGAAAGTGTGTTCATAGTCACCACCAAACTCCCAGGTATCACGTTCCCGTGGCAGGTCTTCCTCATCGTAGATTACGAGGGGATTTTCAAACTTGTCGTCAACGAGGGTACGTTCCAGAAGCACATCCTGTTCGTCATCTGTCCATTGCAGATTCAGGTGGGCAACGTCATTGGCGCTGAAATCATAGCCGAAATTAGCTGTCACAGTGATTGGCCATGCATCGTTGGTTTCTTCCCGGCGAATTCGTTCGTTGGGTGATCTTTCGGCCAGCAGACTGGTTTCCCGGCTATCTCGAAACTGGTAACGAGGCTCACGTTCACCACTCAAAAAATAATTGAAAGCACCTCGCTGACCGGTCAGTGAGGCTTTAGCTCCTCCCTGGTAGTTGCCATCATGGTAGTGGTCCAAATTGACTTCATAGGCCACGCTGGAACTGGATTCGGCTTGCAGCAACACAATATTGATGACTTGGTTACCACCTCGAACATCCAGATCCCCGGAGGTTCCACGGATGATCTCAATGTAGTCAACCTGAGTAGCCGGGATACGACTTAACTGGCTGTTGCCCTCATTTTCCTTGCCGGCAATACGGCGACCATTTATCAATACCTGGTCGCCCCCGCCGCCAAGTCCGCGCCGATTGGAACCACCAGAACTGCCAGGTCCACCATCTCCGCCTGGCCCACCGCCACGAGCCACAGTGATACCCGGAATTCTGTCCAACATGTCTGTCACTGAATAGGGCTGAAACTGGGAAAAATAGGAGCCTGGATAGGTCACAGTAGAGCCGTCGGCGGTTGTTGGCTGCGTCTCTTGGCCATAAACCTGACCGCTGGCTATCAGGGCCCATGACGCGGTCAACAATACTGTAAGACAGGGCTTGCCTAATTTTTTGATGGAAAAGTGACTCGTCGAGACTGGCATCGGCTATTGCTCTCTTATTGCGCTTTTATTGCTCGTTGTAGGAATTATCTGAATATCAGCAATACAGTATGACGATAAAGCGAAACAGGGAAAATCAATTAGTACTCGCAATTTGTGACATTTTGTAATGAGTGGTTAATCGCCTGTTGGCAAAAGTGTGAACCAGTCCATAAAGCCATTTCTCGATTCTGTCGTTGAAGTACGTGAAATAAAAGAACAGGTTCCTGATAAATGAGAAAGAGTAATTGGCTATCACGATCCTCACAAACTACCTGGAGTCCAGTCCTCCAGTATTCGTAATCGTATTCTGGCTTTCCTGCGCGCTGCTGGCATTTATTCTGTTAATGGTGCTTGGCATGCTGTTATTGCGTGGCCGTCACAACTACCAGCAATACAAGCGCGCGCGAGCTTCGAAGCGGTGGTCGCCTGTTCTGACTGCTGTTCGTTCAGGCAAGTATTATTCTCCTCATGCTGTCATTCGGTCGGAGCGATTCTATCTTCTTGAACTATGGGTAGAATATCGCAAACTCGCGCACGAGGAGCAAGGAACGCGACTGGATCATTTTGCCCGCCAGATCAACCTGGAAGAAGCCATCAAAGATATCCTCAGGCCCACCCTGTATTCAGTTTCAGCAAAGCCCGTCTGGCAACAGAATATTGCCCTGGCCGCGGTAACTTGGCTCCGCTCCGAATCGTTAATGCGCTACGTCTACGAGGCGGCTCAATCCGAGAACCTGCAAGTTGCTGTAAGTGCATGTTTCTGTTTGACACAACTCCGAGCTCCCGAGTACGAGCAGGAAGTCGTCTCTTTATTGTTCAGATTTCCCGAGCATTCGGCCTATATAACAACAGAACTAAGTCAGGCAGGGGCATCAGAAGTGCTCAACCTGATGGAGCCCTTTATCGACGACATGCCATCCAATATGGCCACCAACTTTGTCGCGCTCGCTGATAAAAGCCGCGACAAAAAACTGCTTCCTCTTTTGATTCGTCGACTATCCAGCAGTGAAGACGGCCGAGAAATGGCCATCCTGGTCAGAACCCTGGGCCGAATGGGTAATAGCTTTCATAGAAACCTCGTGGCTCACTACCTGAAAGATCAGCGATATTACGTCCGCATCCAGGCAATCAAAGCCTTGGGAAGAATCGGCAGGTCAAGCGATATCAGGTTACTGATACCGTTTCTTTCCGATCCCGAATGGTGGGCTCGCTATCGTGCGGCACGGGCAATTATCCGCTTGTTGAAACGTGATGCAGACGCCGTAGAAAACCTGCGTCAGAGTCTTGATGACCGCTTTGCAAGGGACATTCTCATCCATGCATATACTGAAATTAACTGGTGTACGCAGTGAACAGCGTGGACTTAACAATAATGTTGTGTTTCCTTCTTTACGGGGTGACAGCCACCGGGATCTATTTCGCCATTAATCTCTTTGCGTTAGACACTCTAAGACAGTATCTCAACAAACGACCAACCAGAGGTGATGAGCCGCATTTCACCGGCATGGAGCCACCTATTTCCGTCATCGTGCCGGCTTATAATGAAGGCGCCACGATTGTTGCCTCGCTGCAGTCGATTCTGCAGCTCGATTATCCTGGCATGGAAGTCGTTATTGTCAACGACGGCTCAAAAGATAATACCCTGGAAGTATTGCTAAGAGAATTCGAATTCGAGTCTTTCCCAGAGGCAAAACGTCTCAGGCTCAAATGCCAACCCGTCAGAAACGTTTACCTGTCAAAGCGACTGAATAATCTGCGACTTATAGACAAGGAGAACGGCGGTAAAGCAGATGCTATCAACGCGGGAATAAACCTCTCCCGTAACCCGTTGTTCTGCTGTATCGACGCGGACTCCCTGTTGGAACCCGCAGCCCTCGCCAAGGTTGTTCAACCGTTCGTAATAAATCGAGGAACGATGGCAACCGGAGGTACGGTTCGGGTTGTCAATGGCAGCACCGTCAGGCGCGGCCGCGTTGTAAAGCAGGACGTACCGGGCAAGCCTCTGGCGTTGTTTCAGTACGTCGAATACATCAGAAGTTTCCTGTTCGGTCGGCTGGGCTGGTCGAGGATTAAAGGGTTGTTGATTGTGTCGGGTGCCTTTGGAGTCTTTCATAAAGAAAAGGTAATCCAGGCAGGCGGATACACAACCGGTTCGATCGGCGAGGATATGGAACTAATTCTCCGTATGTACAATACCATGGTGAGGGAAGGACAAACGAAAGATGTGGAGTTCGTTCCTGATGCGGTTTGCTGGACAGAAGCACCTGAGACCCTCAAAGTTTTCAGTTCTCAGCGTAAACGCTGGCACCGTGGACTATCAGAAAGTCTCGAGAACAATACCGAACTGCTGTTCGGAAAGGGCTCCGGCTCGGTCGGCTGGCTAGCCTACCCCTTCTTCGCGCTAGTGGAGTGGCTGAGCCCCTTCGTCGAACTATCGGGATACCTGTTCACTGCCTACCTGTTGATAAGTCAGAAGGTAAGTCCTGCAGATGCCGGACTGTTACTTATGTTCGGAATACTTCTGTCATCGTCCACCACGATGTTCAGCCTGTTACTGGACCAGATGTTATTCCCAGAGTCCATCAGAGTGCGTAACGTTATCAAACTTACAGTCGTGACATTTCTGGAATGTGTTGGCTATCGGCAATTGAATATGGTGTACAAGATCCAAGGGGCATTTGGCTGGCTTACCAAAGCCCGCAGCAGCTGGGGCGAGATGACACGCGTGGGTTTCAGTCAAAAGTAATCTGAATTTCGGGATAGATTGTGAGTGCGAGCGATAAACATAGCGATTTTAATCTGGATCTACTGTTCTATTATGCTGTAGTTGATCGGTTGGCGCATCTGGGAAAGTCCAGCATGCTAATGTCGACTATCATTGCATTATTGGTATGTGCCGCATTGTGGGAACAGGCAGAAAAACCAGTGCTGCTCATCTGGATTGGGATAATTTTAGGATGTGTAGCTATACGAGCGGCGTTGATCATGAGTTTCTGGCGCATGAATATCAATGATTCCTGTTTACGATCATGGATTCGGAAATACGTATTCTTTATCTGTCTATCTGCAGCATGCTGGGGATTTCTGCCATTTTTCGAGGCATTTAGAACCACAGACTGGACGAAGTCATTCCTGATTTTTGTCGCCGCCGGAATGTCTTCAGGGGGATTGGCGTCGCTATATCCGCTTCTCTACGCATCAATACCCTACATTCTGATCATTATGATCCCTTTGATGATAGTGCTGGCCGGTGGGCCCGAGCCGTCGGTGATAATCATGGGAGTCATGGCCGCCTTGTATACCATCATGCTCGTTCGTTCTACTTTCGTCCTGAATCGAAGCTCAAATCAGGCTATTCGTCAGGAAATAGAGAACAAGGAGCTCTTCAAATTCCTTAAAAGGACCCGGAGTGAACAGCTTGGGGATTTTGAAAAAGAAGGGAGCCATGAAGGGAGCCATGAAGGGAGCCATGAAGGGAGCCATGAAGGGAGCCATGAAGGGAGCCATGAAGGGAGCCAGGCGAAATGACCAAGTCATCGATTATCAAGACGGAAAACTCTGGATGCGCGCCAGTCAACCGCAGAAACGGAGATCGTTGAATGAAGCAACACAGTGAAAAAAAGCCGAACAACATCCAGCGTAATGCACGTTCCTTTACCTGGTTGCTTTTCGCTGTTGTCAATCTGGGACTCTGTGCCAATGCATCACCCGTGACTTACGATTCTCTGTTGCAAGAGGCCCTGGATCAACGGAATGCGGGAAATTTTGGGGCCGCGGAACGGGCCTTGCGCGATGCAAGAACGCTGGCTGCGGACACCAATGAAATCGACTATCTTCTAGGCATGATACTGGCATTTCAGGAGCGCTTTAACGAATCGCTGCAAGTGCTGGATTCCTCACTTATATCATATCCAGATGATATCCAGCTGCAGTTGGCCAGAGCGCGGGTTAGTTCCTACCAGGGTGACTATGAAACAGCTCTGGCACTGACTGACACGGTTCTGGAACAGGATCCAGGGAATACCGAAGCCATAATGCTTCAGGCCAGAGTAAGTTATTACCGAAAGGACTACAATCGTTCCCGTCGGTCCTACACCCAGGTGCTTGGTAGCAACCCGCAAAATCTGACGGCATTGTTAGGCCTGTATGACGTTGAATATGCTCTAGGCAATTTGGGCGAGGCTGAAGTTTTTCTCGAGAGAGCAGCTACTGTAGAACCCCTCGACCTGGAAGTAAGGAACAGACTTGAACGCAGCACAGCAACGCGACAATCGCGCAATGAGGTCAACCTTGGTTATGCAATAAGCAATATCGATGGCGCTCCTCTTTCAGACTGGCACGATCGATCGCTGGAGTTCCGCCACCACAACCGCGCCGGAAATCAATTTTTTATACGAAGTGAGCATCTGCACCGCTTCGGATCACACGATACGCTCACTGAAGTTGGCGCTATCGTCAACTGGGGCGCAGACCAACCTCTTGAATTTTCTGTAGCCTACGGGGATGACAGTGATTTCTCTCCCGAACAACGATTCCGACTGGCCACGTCGCTGAAAGTTGTGGACAGTGTCGAAGGATTTGGTACTTCCCTGCTTGACCTCTCCTATTCCCAGGCTGAGTACCAGACCGGGGATATTAAGACCGGTCGGCTTGGTGTCACACATTACTTTAGCGGATTCAATGGCTGGCTCAACAATGCCGCATTATGGGTAAGAGACGAAAACAACCTTAGCTCAATGGGCTGGACATCTGGAATCAACTGGCAGACTTCCAGCAGGATTCGGCTTGGCTATGCGTTCACTGACGCACCTGAGACAGAGAACAACATCACAACAGATACACAAACTCATCACCTGTATGCCAACTATCAGTTGACCGATAGTTTTACATTGCGGCTGGATGGCAGTCGAAATGCAAGAGACAACTCGTACAACAGGGATTCATTAAGCCTGTCACTGCAATTCAGGTTTTGAGATTCTGTTTATGAAATTCTCACGGCTCGTCTCGTTTCCTGCCCTGGCTTTACTCTCTCTACTGGTCTGGGGCAACGGGGCAAGTCAACCTGCCCAGGCACAGGCAGCTGCCTTCCCCGGACTTAGTGGGCCGCTGCAAGCGACGAAGCTGCCGCCAGTAAGCGTGAGCCCTACCAGTCCCGATTCCTACCACAATACTGCCCGAAATAACCTCGTCATTTTCCTGCGGGATACACAAAGTTCCTGGCTTGGCCTTGCTCACGGGCTTAAATCCATTGGTGTGCCCTTTTCGGTCACCACTGAACTGGAGCAAGCGCTCGCGCATGAGGTAGTGCTCATCTATCCCAGCCTGACTGGTGCAAATACACCTCCGGATATGCAACAGAAACTGCAACAGTTCGTCAGCGCAGGTAACTCGTTGATTGCTTTTTCTGTTATTGGCGACGGGATGAAAGCGCTATTTGGCTATGACGAATATCAAGAGCGCAATGACCTTAGAACATTACGCTTCAACAACAACGAACTGGCGAGTCAGTTTGTAACTGATCCAGCAGAATCCACGATCAATCTTGCAGATCACAATCAACACGCAGGCGGTATCAGCTACCAGGAACTGGCGCATCCGGCAGTTGCCAGCTTTGACGATGGCAGTGGCGCCATCATCTATAACACCTTCGGAACTGGCTCCGACATAGGTTATGCCTATGCCGTGGGATTCGACTTCAGCCATTTCACTTTGCGCGCATACAATGGCCGTTTGACGCGTGTGGTGGATGACTACGTCAATGCCTACCAGCCCAAAGTAGACTCGTTGCTGCGTTTCATAGCCATCGTTTACCAACAGGGGGAAGAAGATTCTGTAGAAATTTGGAGCGCTCCCTACAACAAGGAATTCGCGGCGTTGATTACTCATGACATTGACTACACGCAATCTCTCACCAACGCCGTCGCGTATGCGCAACTTGAGAGTCAACTGGGTGTACCTGCTACTTATTTTATTCAGACTAAATACGTCACCGATTACAATGACCAGGCTTTCTTCACCAACCAGAGTCGATCAGTCATCCAGCAGCTGGAAGCGGCGGGCATGGCTATCGGTAGCCATTCGGTCGCTCACTCCAATGAGTTTAGCAATATGACATTGGGATCCGGCCGGGAAAGCTATCCCGAGTATCAACCTTTTGTGAAAGATTTCGACACGGTTCGTAACGCCTCTGTTAGTGGTGAACTAAGAGTCAGTAAGTACCTGCTGGAATCTTTGGGCGCGGATCCAGTGGTTGCATTCAGGCCGGGACATCTTAGTCTTCACAGGAAGTTACCCGAAATGCTGGACGCTCACGGTTACCAGTACAGTTCCAGCATTACCGCGAACGAGGCCCTTACCCATTATCCTTATCGAACCACGTTTGCCAGCGAATACGGAAGTGGCACCTCGGTGTTCGAATTTCCAGTGACGATAGAAGACGAGCAGAGTGATCTATGGAGCAGGCTTGATCAATCTGTCGATCTGGCGAACAAGATTTCCCGCCACGGCGGCCTGGTCAATCTGCTTATTCACACCGATGAGACCGGTCAGAAACTGGAATTTGTAAGACGTTTCATCGCAGAATTCAAAGAGCGGGCCTGGTTCTCTACCGTATCGGAATTTGGCCAGTGGTGGCGAGTACGAGATTCGGCCGTAATCGAAGTTCAACAAATTACCCCCGAGTTGAAAAAACTGTCTGTCCAGGTCGACGGTACTATCGCCGGACTAAGCCTCCGGGTGCCAGATTCTTGGCAACTGGAAGACCCCGTAACTGATGTTCGCCAGGTAAACAACGTACTCGTAATCGACAGGCTTACCGACTCTACTGTGATCTCAATCAGTTTACACTGAGTAACCACACGCAAAAAACTTGTTTTTGGGCCACCAAGTGACTAATCTGAGCCCATGAACCCCTCTGGATCCAGCAATCTCTGTGCGCAAAATCTCAGGTCACTCAAAGGCCTTTGCACACTGCTGATCCTCCTGCTGATAGCCAACAGCAGTCAGGCCCTGGAAACACTTGCCCACGACGGCCATAGTCACGACGGCCATAGTCACGACGGCCATAGTCACGACAACATCGTGGCAATGGGCTTTGCAGTTGACGTTCCGGTGAGTGAGGCTACCCACAACCAGCATATGGATCAGAATGCTGACGGCAGTCATGAGGCACAAAATGACGAGTGCTTCTGTGACGAAATCTGTTGCGTCAGTTCAGTTGGCTTTGTCGCACCATTGACTGCCGGGGTGAGCCCCCAAACAAGTTCTCTCAATGAGAGACTGTTCGGCCATTATCAATCCGTCTCCCTGGACCTGCTCCTGCCACCACCAACCCACTGAATCTCTCTAAGCACACCTGTTTCCGCATTTTCAGTTTTTTGGAGAGAAGCCGTGATTTCACGCGCATTGTTGTTTTTGATGATTTACCCAATGTTGACCATGGGTGCCACCGTCAATTACGAATTCAATATAGACACTACCCAGGTTGACATAACCGGCACACCTGTCGAAGCGCTGGCTATCGACGGGCAGATTCCGGCACCGACTATCCGTGCCGCTGTCGGGGACACGTTGCGTGTCACATTCAACAATCATCTTGATAGCACAACGTCGGTACACTGGCATGGCATTTTACTCCCCGCCGACCAGGACGGCGTGCCCTATCTGAATACCCAACCGATAGCACCGGGCATGTCTCACACTTTTGAATTCCCTATTCTTCACAGCGGGACTTTCTGGTATCACTCACATACCGACTTACAGATTCAGCGGGGTCTGTATGGCGCTATAGTCCTCGAAGGTGAAGATGCCAGCGCTGTGAATGACGAAGTTGTGGTGTTCTCAGACTGGACCAACGAAGACCCGGAAGCAATCCTGTCCAACCTGAAAAAGTCTGATGATTTCTATGCTTGGAAGAAAGATAAAGTTCAATCCTGGGACCGGGTCATCGCTAATGGCGGCCAGTCCATTCGTAATCGCATTACCGGAGCATTAACCCGCATGGGTCCAATGGACCTGACCGATGTGGGCTACGACGCTTTTCTGGTAAATGGCAAGCAACTGAATGCCCTGGCCGTAGGTGATCCCGATGCGGGCCAGATGAAACTCCGACTGGTCAACGGCTCCACTTCGAGCTACTACGATGTGGAATACGCCGGCGGGCCGATGACCGTTATTGCCGCCGATGGTCAGAACGTGAAGCCTATAAGGGTTCAACGACTGCGTATTGCAACTGCAGAGACCTATGATGTGCTGATACCACTGACAAGCGGCCAGGCCTATGAACTGCGGGCTACCTCATTCGATGGCACTGGCCATAGCAGCCTGTTTATTGGTGAAGGGGAGCGGGTAGCGGCGCCCGATGTACCTGTTCCCAATCTGTATCTGATGGAACACATGGCGATGGACATGGCGTCTATGGATATGGATACGGATATGGATACGGAAATGAGCATGGATATGAGAATGGATAGGGATAGGGATATGAACACGGACATGCCCGCCACCGACCATTCGCAACATATTATGCCCAGTTTCGAGCAATCTCAAGACAGTCATCAGTCTCATACGGAAACAACATCTGCGAACGCTGAGATGCAGATGGAATCGATGCCGGCAGTGATTGATCACATGACCGACTACCGACACCTGGTGGCCAGCACTCAGACCTCACTACCGGTGGACCAACCCTGGCGGGACATTCACTTGCGTCTCACAGGTAACATGGAACGCTATGTCTGGAGTTTTGATGGCAAAACTATAAGAGAGGATCCGCAGATCCTGATTCGAGGGGGCGAAAACGTACGCTTTCATCTAAGCAACGACACCATGATGCACCACCCCCTGCACCTGCACGGTCATTTTTTCCGGGTAGTGAACGAGCACGGTGAGCGCAGCCCGCTGAAACACACGGTCAATATCCCACCCATGGGCCACGTGATGATCGAGTTTGATGGCAATGAAAAAGAAGACTGGCTGTTTCACTGTCATAATCAATACCACATGAAAAGCGGAATGAATCGGGTGGTCAGCTATGAGCAGACCAGTAGCTTTACACCTGAGATTGGGCAACAGGTACTGCCGTCACAGCGCTGGTTCAAAATTAACGAATTTCATGTGCTGACATCGTTTATGGACTATGAGTTCACCCTGTCGGATGAACGCCACTCCTTCGACCTGGAACTGGACGCCGACCTGGAAGAAACACTGGAACTCCACCTGTTCTATAACTATCACTTCAACCGTTTTGTTTCCGCGTTTGGCGGCCTGGAGAGACGGGAACATCATCATGGCAAGAACCATGAACTGCCGGTAGCGGGGCTGAATGTTTTGCTGCCTTTTATGATAGAGAGCGAATGGCGGGTAGATGATCATGGTGAGTTTCGCCTGGAGCTCGAATCAGAAATGCGCTTTACTCGGCGCTGGGGTGTCGACTGGCGCTGGAACACCGACGACGAGCATCGCTACGGCATCAACTACCGAGTCAATAACCGTTTCTCGATTACCCTCCATACGGACACGGAGTACGGTGACGGCATTGGTATCCAGTTTTTTTACTAATCAATACTCCAGTTCGCCGCCCTGGGTAATGTGCTTCGCCTGAACGTTTTCCGCTTTGTTATCAATGCTGGAAAACGTTCAGGTGAAAATCTACACTGGCATTGACACCTTGTGGAAAAGGGTGTCTAGTTAATTCGGTAAGAAGGACACCAAAGCACTACACATACGCATACTAGTTCTGCCCAGCGCAACTGAGTGTCCTAGCAAGCCTAGTTGGCTGCAAATCTAGTTGGCTGCATTGGCACCTGGACTTGCAATATCACTGGCTACCGAAGCCGAAGCCGTGAGTTTTCCGGAACTCCTGCCCCTGCAATTCTTAGAATACGGGGGTATCCCCTACGTCTTTAGCGCCTGGAGCGAAACCGGCAACATATTGGCATGGGACCTGACAACCTCCAATGTGATAATCGTGGCTGACTGAGGCAACATCATCCAAGATCAAGGGACCTGGGCGGATGTGATGCTCAACTACAATGTTCCCAATCAGTTTTTCGCCCTGGCTGCTCAATTTGAAAAAACTGCAGACCGCGCATTAATCCTGTGATTGGCGAACAGTTCAACTTTGAAACTATTTCTTTCGATCATAGTGCCGCGCCACCGATTATCACCACTTTTACGGAAAGCCGACATTTCGAAGAATATACCGATACCCGTAGAGTACAAGTCAGGGAACAAAACGCGGCTTTTGGTGATATTGATCTGCATGTGTTGTTTCGTGAAACGAGCAATGTCTCCTGGGAAGATGACGTGCTTTATCTCAACTCCTCGGAAACACACATCACGGTCACCCAGGATGGGCAGGTAACCCAGGATTTGGTTGAAACAGTAATACCTGCCGAAGCATTTCCCATCGACCAGGGTAAGGACGACACCTGTGCGGGTACCGGGTTTCTCAGAAAGCCAATCGAATTAGCCACAATAGCTAACTACACAATCCCCGCCTCTCGCGCAACTACCGAAGAGAAATCCACAACACTCCCAACCGTCAAAGTATTACGCGGGTTTGAGCGTATCACGGGCCGGGGCAGTGAAATTGATATCTGGGAAGTCATTGTACAAACCGCGGAAAGTCTCAATGTATTGCGTATTGATACAGGAACTGGTGTTCCAATTTACGATGCTGGCTATATCCAGAACCCCCCTAACATCGAGGATGTAGCTACTCCGGAGGCCGATATTGACCTTATAGGACTTGATGATATTGAACTTGTAGAGCGTGAAAACTTCATTACTTTGATCCTTCAAAATCTTAACGACACCAATTAGTGACGGGAGCCGGCACAGCCCTCCATGCAGATCTCGCACACGGGGACTGTCTCTGTATGTGGTTCTTAAAGCCAGCTCTTGTCGCGAAGGCAATGCAGCCAGCAATACCGTTCACATTACTGGACAACCCTCTGGTTCAGCGATACCTTTTGTTTTTTCTATACATAGACCGTTCGAGATTTAAGGCTATGCGCTTCTGGCGCGAAAGCCACTTTAGTGCCTCTTGAGGAACCAAAATGATGAATGCTCTGACCATGCAGATGGAAGGCTTCCTCAGACTCGGCATGTTTCTCGGATTCTTCGGCGCCCTGGCCATACTTGAATGGCTCTATCCAAGACGTCAATTACATTTCTCAAAGTTGAGGCGCTGGACGACTAACATCTTGATTAGCGCTCTGAACACCGTGCTGGCAAGAATTCTAATTCCTTTTGCTGGAGCGGCTGCGGCCATCCTGTCTGCTGATCGAGATGTTGGTTTGTTTAATAGGCTGGACCTGTCTTGCTGGTTAGAAGCAGTCCTCTTCCTGTTGGCCTTCGATCTAACCATCTACTTGCAGCACCGATTATTCCACCAGCTAAAGCCTCTCTGGTTACTTCATCGCGTGCACCATACAGACCCGGACTACGATCTCACTACAGGCAACAGATTTCACCCGGGATCCATTCTGTTGTCCGGCCTGATCAAAACAGTACTAATTCTTCTAATGGGACCCGCAGTTGTTGCGGTGGTCGTTGCGGAGATCCTGCTTAACATCACCTCGATGTTCAATCATAGCAACATCAGCATTCCTAGCCATATAGACAAATGGCTCAGGCTCATTGTTGTTACACCAGACATGCATCGCGTGCACCATTCTACCGACCAGACAGAACACAATCACAACTTCGGTTTCAATTTCCCATGGTGGGATCGACTGTTTGGCAGCTACCTGGACCAGCCCCAAGCGGGTCATAAGTTCATGCACATCGGCATTGAAGGATTTCAGGATATTGACAGCACACATGTCGTGCCGTTATTGAAGCAGCCGTTTAAGTAGTCTGCTTGAAACGCGCAACCGTAGCCCGGAGCAAACAATCCGGTACAGAAAAACAGCGCACCAGTCGCTACACCAAAAAATGGGTTATGCTTGTATCGACTCGAATCTTGGACTGAATCCCCCTGCGAAATTTCCATTCCTCAGTTTACGCTATCACTGCCCTGAACCTGGTACCTGGTATGGCGCAATCGCAGCAACCAGTCCCAATAAACTGACCTATGCCGTCGCCTGGAAACAGACTGCTGCGTAATAACGGCGGGCCCTGTATCACCAGGGCTTCAATATTGCGCGGCTACAGGTAACCACGTCACTGGCTAATCTGGTCAAAGCCGGTTATCCCTTGACTACTAACCGTTGGTTCGGAGGTTGCTTTGGGATTCCCTATGCACGCCCCCTACTCTTTTAGTTCGCCCGAGAATGAGCCCAAAGCTGCGCCATTACCATAATCAACTGCACCGTTTATAGTATTTCCCGCCACCTCTCCGCTATAGACAGCAGAAATCCCATAGTCTGGCAGGTCCCTTAAAACGTGCCGCTCACTTTTAAACTGAAATCCAGCCCGGTATTGGTGCACTGACCCTCGATCTCTTCCAGAATATCATCCGAAATACGTCCGACGTATCGAGTACGTCTTCGACACCTGACGTTATTGCTGGCATTTTGAATATCGACACGATAAGTCAGGCCGCGACTGTCCACGTATTCGGCGAACAGGTTGTAGCGCGGGTCACCAATTTCAAACTCGATATCGTCTACGTCGTAGCGGTATAGTCCGCCATCGACGCGATCGAAATTCTGAAACCCCCAATTGAATCGCCACTGGGGAATGTCGTGGCGGATGGTGAGTCTGAATTGACCGCGTATATGTGATTGAAAACGTCGCTCTATGCCTAAAAAGGGATCGGTGACTTGCGAGTCCTGTAGCAGAAACGATGGTGATACCAGCAGGTTAGGCAGACCTATCATGCCCATGCGAACACTGGCAGAAAGATCCGCTCCGTATTCCGTGCCATCGCCTATGTTGCCGTTGGCGGACTGCAGGTTGTCATCGGACGGCGATACGTCGATGCGGTCAATCACATCCTGGTGATCCGCATAAAAGAGCTCCGCATTTAGGACCCCCACATCATTAGGGAGGCGATACTCCGTATTGAAGCTGTAACGCCATTGGGTCTGCTGACGCAGTTCGGCGTTACCCGCCACAGTGTCGCGGTCATTATCCTGTTCGTCATTGGCAGCGACGAAATCGGCAAAGCTGAGCTGATTAACGAGGCGCTCTATGGTACCGCGAAGCTGTATTGTTGGAGTCAGGTTATAGCGAAGATCCAGTTTCGGCTTGATAAAATCAAAATCCCGTTTGTTGATGACGTCGCCGGTCTGGGAAATTTCCGAAGTCTCATACACCAATGTTGATTCGAGAGACATCTGTGGACTGATTGTCCAATTATGAATAAGAAATGGTTCGTAGCGTAGCTCTTCGACCCGTGAATTCGCGTTAGAAACGTCCTGTGGTATCAGACCACCTACTGCGTCGGAAGGTGTGCCAGTGGAACTGAGCAATCCCAAGGCCAACTCGGAATCAAGGATAGTCTGTGCCCGCTCGATACCGAATTCAATATTCTGTTCCGAAAATACATCCATGGTGTAGGAGCCACGCAGGATGCGCTCATGCGTGACACTGTCGGTATTCAAATACAAGTTTTTCTGGAACAGCCCGTCATCCTGCAACTTGAATCGTTGACGGGTGGAAATCTGGTTGTTCTGATTGGCGATACCCAATAACTTGAACCGGTGGCCATTACCCAGGGCTAACTCGTAATCGCCCCCTATTTCCCAATTGTCACGGTCAGACAGGTTGTCTTCCTGTTCGGTAGTGATTCTATTTGGCACGGTTCGGAGATTGTTGGTGATACGATCTACCGTACTGGGAGAATCCTGTTCAGCATTCAGGGCATTCATACGCACACTGCTGTTGGGAGAAAAATCATAACTTAGGTTCATGCTGAATTCGTTATTTTCCCGGTCATTAATACGGTGTTCGTGAATGATGTCGTTAGGGGACAAATCGGCCAGTTTGCTGCGCTCATGGGTAACGGAGTGGGTATAGCGCGGATTACTACCCAAGCTGAACAGGTAGTTCAAATCTCCACGTTGTCCGCTCAGCGCGATTGAACCGGCGGGCGTAAAATTCTCGTCCTGCGCATAATTGGCAGTCGCCTCCCAGGAAATACTGTTGGAGGACAGTGCTTCGAACAACACCACGTTAATAACCTGTGAGCTGCCACGCACGTCGAGTTCGCCGGAGGTTCCACGAATAATCTGTATCTCCTGAACCTGGTCGGCCGGGATTCTGCTCAGTAACCCCCCGGTCTGATTGTTCTTGCCGGCGGTACGCTTGCCATCAATGAGAATATCCGTGCCGCCGCTGCCACTGCCAAGACCGCGACCACCGGAAGATGGATTACCACCGCTGCCGCCAAAGCTGCTGGAACCGCCTCCACGACGGCTTCCTCCGCTGCTACTGGCCTGGCCCGGAATGCGATCGAGCATGTCCTGGGCGGTGATAGGCCGCCACTGTTCGAAATAGCTGGCAGGATAAATAACAGTGGAATCGTCGCCAGACGTGTCCTGTGCGATGGCTACCGGAGGTAGCACACCACCTAGAGTTAGAATAAGGGCCATGCCCCTCAGCCAATTCAAAACGATAGCAGGATGGTTCATAACTTGATCCGCTTGTCGCCCCTCTCTCAAGTCAGACGGGTCAAGATTAAACGAAGATTGTACTCGCAATCGGGCGAAACGTGACGTGCCTGTTACAAAGTGTCAAGAATAAACAGCGGGCGTTAAAGCCGCCGAATTGGCCTAAGGAACCTCTGACTAATTATGGAAATACCCTGGCCTGTGTTAATTACGAACCTATGAGTCAAGGAAAACATTACTGCCAGCCGCTGAATTTCCATCAATTACGGGCCGATTCCTTTGACATCCTCTCGCGCTCGCCTGGTCTTTGACACAAATAGGCACAATCGCTGGATTGACCACGCTGACATTGCCTGTTAGCGTCATTAATATCCCGCTCGGCCTGTCATGCAGGTGACTGGCTATGCTTTGCCTTCCAGACCGTTCACCGGGAATAACAATAATACGCCCAAGAGGTAACCGAGATGAAATATAGAATTTTCGTAGCCGCATTGCTCGGCTTCGCGATGGGTTTCGCTAATGCGCAACAAAACGTTCCCGAACTACCATTCGAGTCGGTCCCGGACCCGTTGAAGCTGCCCCCCGATATTCACTTCGGTGAAATAGCCGGTGTAGCTGTGAACTCCCATGGTCACGTGTTTGTCTTTTCCCGTGGTGGCAGCTCAATGGGGCCCGCCTACATGGAAACAGCGGCGCAGCTGCTGGAATTCGATGCGGAAGGAAACTTTGTCCGCGAAATAGGCAAGAACCTGAATGCCTGGTCCTATGCTCATGCAGTACGCATTGACCCCGAGGACAATATCTGGGTAGTGGACAAAGGTTCCAATATGATTCTTCGATTCCGCCCCGAAGGTCACGTTGACTGGGTATTCGGGCGTAAGGGTGAGGCGTCCCATATTCAGGTACCACCCGATTACGAGACCGTAATGGCCCGCATGTTGGACCGTATGGGTGTGGACGTGGACATTCCAGAGAACAATAACCCTCGCTGGCCGATACCGGTTCATCGTGACAACGTGTTTAACCAGCCCACCGACGTTGCCTGGGACTCTGAAGGCAATTCCTATTTCTCCGATGGTTACATCAATTCACGAGTCGGCAAGGCCAATGCCAAGGGCGAGTGGGTACTGAGCTGGGGAGAGCTTGGCACAGGACCAGGTCAATTTGACACGCCCCATGGCATTGCCGTTTCTCCTGATGATGAAATATACGTCGCAGACCGTGGTAATCGTCGAATTCAGGTGTTTGACCAGGAAGGAAATTATATTCGCGAATTCACTGTCGACGTACCTGTCGATACTTCCCGAGGTAAAATTACCTACGGCAGAGAGAATCCACACGGCACAACCGGCTCTCAATCGCCGGGCGCTCCCGATGCTCTTTGTATGACACCTGGCCCTAATCCGGTATTATTCATTGGCGATCTCTATCCCAGCCGCGTTTATAAGGTTTCATTGGAAGGAGAAGTTTTAGGTGTCTACGGACAGCCTGGGCGGAATCTTGGTGAGTTCGGCTGGATTCACGCCATTGCCTGCCCATCTGAAGATGAGATCTGGGTAGGCGAGCTGATTAACTGGCGTGTTCAGAAGCTGGTTACCCGCAAAAACTAGCAATGAAATAGGGGCAGATTAATTTTATTCTGCCCCTGTTCCATGTTGATATAAGCTGACAAAAATAGATCTGCTTCTTTTTACTCGCTCTTTTTACTTACCCCTGTTTATTCCGACTCGACATCTTCGCGTCTTGCGCCTGCCAATATACCTAACATCGCCCGGTTTCCTTCGTGGCAGGCGTATTCGTAAAGAGGCTGGTCAATGCGTGACATAGGGTACTCACCGCTGAACTGTGCCGTAAACACAGTTGGATCATCCACGGTAAATCCATAGACGATCTTGTTCACCCCTTGGCGCCGGAAGCTTTCGATCACGGTGAGATTGTCAACGGGAAAGCCGCGAAAACGATGCCAGAGATTAAAGAATTTTGTCTCCACTACCAGGGTATCGCCATCCCAGCGCCCGATGGAATCTCCCATCCACTTACGATGAGATGCCGCCGCCGGGTTGCGCTGGTCTGAGATCCTGATAACACGGGCATCGTGCACCATCTCGGCAATGACGACGACAAAGCCAGGAGACTGCACGATCTGCAAATTACTGTTGTAATTGAAGGGTGTGAGCACCGGGCCAGACAGATTACCTACCGACACCAGGCAGCGTTCGGCAAGGCTCCTGCCTTCGGGGCCGTCATTGACGCGATCCACCGCGCTGCTTTCACCTGCGCCCGCTTCATTGAGCCGACGTGACATTTCCGGTACCGGTGGCGGCATCCTGCCGTTGGGTGGATCGATGATGGCCGAAGTACGGTACTCACCTCCGATGGTAGGAATAAATTGCGCTTCGTCGCGCCAGAACAGGTCGTAGTTACCAACCCGGGGCAGCGACTCGGCTACCGGTGGCGCTTCCGGATCCAGATTGATCGAGTTATTAGCGTTATCGAAGCGTTGTTGCTGAGCGCGCTCGATGGTCAGCACCTCGTCTTCCGTGAAGGTTCGCTTCTCACCCAACTCTACAGGCCGTTCAAATGGCATCAGCGTGGCATAACGCCAGACGCCGCGAAAATCCGGCGCACCCCATTCCGTGCGCGGAACCTGATAGTCCTGGCCAAAGACCTGGTTGCAACAAAGCAGTGTAAGTAGCAAGCAGATTGTAGGTTTCATAGCGTCACCCAAGGAAACTCTGATCAATTATGGAACCTCTGATTAATTTGCAGAGCATATGAAAATGAATGGTAACAAGCCACACTTTGTTAGCTGTGAACAGGGAGTGATTTGTTTTGCCGGGTAACCGCGGCCTCGTTGTTAAAGTAGGTACATCGAGGCGCGGTCCAAACCCACCGAAATACGCAGCATTCCCGGTAAGATAGATCTGTCCCTATTTACGGGTAAATTTCCGCACACTGCTTTCGGCCACTTCGGCGGCATAAACGTTACCAAACTCGTCTGCCGTGGCGCCCTCTGCATGGCTGGTAGTGCCAGACGGATTTAAATTAACATCCGGAATCAGTATGTCAACAAATCCATCTGCGACATCACCGATATAGATGCCTCGCTGCCAGCCCGGATTTCTCAGATCCCCCGTATTGGATTCGGAATCTGCGGCGTAGAGAATGTCTTTACCATCGATATAGACATCGCTCGGTCGTCCGAATTGGGTCCAGGTGGAAAGATGATTACCTTGCTGGTCAAAAATCTGAATGCGGCTGTTGGCACGGTCGGCAACAAACAAACGCCCTTGTGAATCCATAGCCAGCGCATGAGGCACGCGAAATTCTCCCGCTTCAGCGCCTACGGAACCCCATTCCATCAGGTATTCGCCAGCACTATTGAATTTCACAATGCGATTATCCGTTGAAGGATTATGTCCATCGGCGACGAAAATATCGCCATTGGGTGCCACGAGTACGTCGTTTGGCGCATTGAAATAATAGTGTCCTGATCCCCGCACTCCCGCGATCCCGAGGCTCATTAACAATTCGCCTTGCGGATTGAATTTGTGGACCTGGTTACCCCTTCGACCTTCCCTTGCGGTAGCCGCGTCAGTCACCCAAAGATTGTTCTCATGGTCTACGAACATGCCGTGAGGCCAGACGAACAGCCCGGCGCCGAAGCTTCGTACTATATCTCCTTCCTGATTCAGCAGGAAAACCGGGTCGATGTCGAGACGATCCTCACAGCTTCCAGGTCCTCGGTTGCCACCACAACGGTCTGCCACCCAGATCATACCGTTGCCCGCATAGTGGATCGCGCTTGCCGCACCCCACTCTCGACCCACTGGTAAGTTACCGAAAGCACTTTCGTCCCGCAGGTATTCACCAGTCTTGATAACTGCCTGTGAGAAGACCTGCCCTGCAACTACTAACAGAGTAGCTAGAAGCACTACACAAATATGGCCTTTGCTTTGATTTTTCATTCGAGTCTGCCTGTCTTAGGGATTCACGAGAGAGTATGCCTCCCTTCGCCGAGATTATGAGCTGAATAGTGCGTTCTGTAACATTGGGTTCCAGCCCTTCAGTATGGCCTTTATCGATACGAACCACGTCCGCTACTATTCGGCCATCACTGCAATCAGGATATTCAAAAGCCTGTGCTGTGCCCAGTCGCGCTGCCATGCCCCAGACCGGATAACCCATACGACCGCTGTCAGTTACCCAGCCCGGTAACGTGTCAACTATTCGATAGGTCTGGCGCGGACCACAAGCGTATTTTTCTGCCCAGGGCGATGCGTCTGGCAGAGCAACAATCTCGTGTTCGCCAGTAGTGTAGATATGTGAAAAATCACAAAGCGGTAGTTCATCACTTGACGGGGGTCTTGATCGCGCAGGGGGAGGAGATCCATCAGGCATTGGCGGCCCAAAGCCTGGCACGACCTGGACAGAGCCGATACGACCACCGGACAAGCTTAGCAAGCCGTCTACTTTGTCCTTGAAAAAGTCGGTGCACACCAGTCTATGGGAGGTACCACCTCCCTGGCTATGACCTGCCAACCAGAAAGACTTGATGTTTTCGGCACCGAAGGCATCGATGACTTGATTGGTAATCGCCTGCAAATGGGCATCGTCAACTTCAGACATCCACATACGAATGCCGGGCCCGCTTCCCATCGAACCGGACCCATTGGCAGTGGGTGTTGCTATCACCAGACGGTAACCATCCTTGTAGTCCATGGCCGGAAAATAGTGTCGTTGCCAATTTGCAATCGAACCGGCCCCATGGATGTTCAGAATAAATACTACGTCTTCCCCCTGCTGCAGATCGCATGGATAGTCGAGGAAGTATTGGCGACCGGTGGTGGGTTCAACAACATTGCCCGGCACCGCGGTCTTTGTTGCACAGTCTCCTTCAGAACAATGCACGGGTGGAGGTGTCTGACACACTACATCCAAAATGTCTTCTGCTCCCAGCGCCTCTGTTGTGAACAACAACAAGATAACTACCCACAACATGTCCTTAATCTTATTCATTTCATTTCTCCGCTTTTAAGACAGCCAATGGTGCCCTGCTTATTGGATGCCAAGCCTTTTCTTAAGGTGGTCCTTTGTAAGATGACCAGCCACGTCAAAGGGTTCACATTTCTTGTCGCCCTCGTATTCAATTGGACCGATTACCTTCGCTACTTTCAGTGCCGCCGCGTTAAGTTTCTTATTACGTTTGCCTCTGCACAAAAGAGCATACGCACCTTCCACAACTCCATTGTCGACATAATTATTATGAATGCGATCAACACAACCTAAAAAGAAAGCGTCATCCGGAGCACTCTTTTTCCTTGAACTGGCTATTTCCGACAACAATCCATAGCCGCAACTGCGGCGTGTTTTATCTTTACTATCAATCCAATCTGCTGCAAGCTCGACAACATAGGGAACTTTACTCAATGATGCGTCACAAGAAGAAAACATATGGGCAAGAACCGGCTCATCAAGGTTTTCGACCTGCTCCTCTGCCTGCTCCCTTGTTATTAGCCTCGAATCGTCAATCAGCAACCCTAGAATTCGCGCTTCATAGATGTCACTTTTTCACAATTCGAGCGCGAGAGAATGATCTCTGCCCATCTTCCTGGCAAGTTTTCGTAATTCGGTAAGTCCAATTCCATAACTTTTCGCTTTGCCCATCGATCCCGTTCTAATGGCTTTTCTATTTTTGCCGCTGACCTTGAGAAGGTCCAATACTTGCTTTTTGTTCACTATAGCTACATCCCGGGTTTGTGCAAATTTCGAAGTTAAGGAAAACGAATAGAATCCGGTAGGTTCTTTTACCCGGATCGCAGAACTCGTGGTTGATGGCTGGTTGATAGATCAATTGGTCTATAACAGCTTCGCATTGGGCCGCGTACGCATCTGACGAACTAAACAACTCATTGATAGTGGCGCATCGGCCAATTGATCCTTCTTTCTTACTCCCCGGCTTTTTCCTGCTCACGTGCGCCACTAAGCCGGTTGAACATGGCATAGTTTCCTTCATGACAGGCATACTCGTACTGGGTGTACTCACTGTCACGCTTATAAGGGAACGCTACTGTCCAGGGCGCTGAATAGGTCTTGGGATCCTCCACCGTCAGGGTATAGCGCAAGGTATCCGCATCTTCAATGGTGAAGGTCTCGACCATTCGCCTGCCTTCGTGCTGCGGTGCGTTACCTGGCGCTGATGTACCCGGTGCACGCATATTGCTTACGTAGCGAAAGTTGGTCGATTCGACAATCAGGGTGTTGCCCTCCCAGCGACCCCGGGGATCTCCTTCCCAAAGCTTTATCTTGCTATCTACATGAGAGCCACTGTCGATCGGGATAATCCGGGCATTGTGGATCATCTCGCTGTGGATGACCACATATCCAGGTCCTTGAACGATCAGTTTTCCATTGTTGTATGCAGTGGGCATCATCATGCCGAATACGCCTCTGGACAGACAACGGTCACCTGCTTCCACATTTGCGGCTGAATCGTGCTCGTGTTCGACATTGTAGGCTCGTGCAGCCTGGGCCGCCTCGGTAAGGCTGGGGCGACGACCGTTCGGCGGATCCACGATCAATGCCGGTGCATCCACCTCAGGATCGGACCAGAACCAGTCAAACCAGTAGTTCTCGTAAGCGCCAACGCCACTGCTGTTTTCGAACCCGGACCACACATCACTTTTGCGGCGCTCATCTCGCTGCTGGATAAAACGGGCGAGCTCTTCTTCATCAGGTACCCTCCCCTGGAACTGCTCGGACAATTCCAGGGGTGTGGCGGTCGCTCCTACGTTATTCCACATCCCGGTGATATCAGGTTGTCCGTCGGAAAGATAAGCGGGAGCCCATTCAGACTGGGCCTGAATGGAAGCGCCAGCGAAGAACGTTGTAATCAGAAAAAACTTACCAACATTAAGGAAAACACTATTTGAATTATTGTTCATTATTACAGCTCCTGGACAGAGACCATGGCCAATAATATAACAGTCATCGAGGAATTTCACAGAAATAAAAGCTGACTCCGGATGCATCGTGCACTTCTACCGTTCGGCCTCGAAATACGTATAATGGAAATATTATCCAAAACTAATAAAAAGAGCCGCCATGAACATTCAGATTCCATTCCATACCCTGGGAAACCATTACCAGTTTACCTTTTTCCTCATAAGGATGTCGTTGGCGGCATGTCTGATGGCCCTACTCCCGATCAGCTACAGCCAGGACAATGACGACTTTACCCCGGTTACTGATGCCATGTTACAGAATCCGGGTCCAGGCGACTGGCTCATGTGGCGCCGTACCCTGGACAGCTGGGGCTATAGCCCGTTGGATGAGATCAACCGTGACAACGTGAAACAACTTCGCCTGGTGTGGACCCGGGACCTGGCGACGGGTACCGGTGAGATTACACCTCTGGCCTACGATGGCGTCCTCTACGTACCACAGGCCAACGACGTCATTGAAGCTGTGGACGCTATCAGTGGCGACCTGATCTGGGAGTACCGTCGACCCATCCCGGAGGGTCTTTACGAACAGGTTGGTGGCAATGCCCGCAACAATCGCAACCTGGCAATCTACGAGAACCTCATTATCAATACCAGCGATGATAACCACGTGTTCGCACTGAACGCGCGGACGGGTGAAACAGTGTGGGAAACCCAGATTTTTGACTACCTGGTCAATTCGGCAACCCACAGTTCCGGCCCGATCATCGCTGACGGGCGGGTAATTTCAGGTCGCAGCTGCCGACCCTGGGGTGGCCCGGATGCCTGTATCATAGCCGCTCATGATGCCCGCACCGGTGCAGAATTGTGGCGACGTCGGCTGATTCCACAGCCCGGAGAACCCGGAGACGATACCTGGGGTGACGTGCCCTATGAGCAGCGGCAGCATGTCGGATCCTGGATGGTGCCAAGCTACGACCCGGAACTACAACTGATTATCCTTGGAACCTCAGTAACCTCACCGGCACCAAAATTTTATCTGGGCGGTACTGTTAACAAGCACCTCTATCACAACAGCACTCTGGCCCTGGAAGCGGATACCGGTGAAATCCGCTGGTATTACCAGCATCTCAATGATCATTGGGACCTGGATCATCCATTTGAGCGGTTACTGGTGGAAACCTCAGTGGCTCCGGACCCTGACGAGGTCACCTGGATCAATCCGAATCTTCAGTCGGGTGAAACTCGCAAAGTCATCACCGGCATCCCGGGCAAGACTGGCGTGGTCTACACGCTGGACCGTGAGACTGGCGAGTTCCTATGGGCGACGCCCACCGTGCAACAGAACGTGATACAGGACATCGACGGCGCTACCGGTGCCGTAACCGAAAATCCAGAAGTAATCTTTCGGGAATCCGAACAGATCGTGTTTGTCTGCCCAACCTGGACCGGCGGCAAGGACTGGGAAGCAGGCGCTTACAGCCCGCTCACCAACACCATGTATTACCCACTACGAAACACCTGTGCCAATATGCTTGCCACCGCCGACTTCGAAACTGATACAGCCAGGTCTTTGACCGCCGGCGGACAGGGGGGGCTTGCTATTTACTCGCTGGCGGCGCGTCACCAGGTGGCGCCTGGCACCAGCAATCTGGGCACCGTGCGGGCAATCAATGCCGAAACCGGCCGGACCGAGTGGTTGTATGAACAGCGAGCCGGTACGATGTCATTGGTTGCCACCGGTGGCGGGCTGGTGTTCGGTGGCGATTCGAATGGCCGCTTCCGGGCGCACGATCATGAAAGCGGTGAAGTGCTTTGGGAGATTAATCTAGGCTCGTCGGTAAGCGGTTATCCCATTTCCTTTGCAGTCAACGGCAAGCAATATATTGCCGTAAATACCGGCAGCGGTCAGGTGAACCTGACACCCGAACTGAAACCCAGTCGCGGTACAAATCTCTATGTGTTCGCATTACCCTGAGCTGGAAACTACCGGACGCTGAATACTGCCCGGTACCAAATAGTGTCCAGGCCACAAACAGAATAACAGCGAGGAATCCTCGATGATACGTAACAAGCTTGTCGGTTTTCTGATCCCCATGGCCCTGTATGCGTGTGCCCCTGAGCCTGAGGAATCGGTTTCACTCATTGGTGAATGGCGACATGCGGGCGGCAATCATTTCTCGGAAAAATACACACCATTAGACCAGATTGATGCCAGCAATTTTGACGAATTGGAAATCGCCTGGCGCTGGCAATCAATCGATACAAGGCTGCCGCGTGAACTGGCCTACCCGACGGGTGACTACCGGGCAGTTCCCCTGGTGATCGACGGCGTCATGTACGTGAACACCAACCATGGCCAGGTGGTGGCCCTGGATCCGGGCAGCGGGGAAGAAATCTGGTCTTTCGATCCGGGCAGCTATCGTAGCGGACGACCTAACTTCACTCCGCTGCAGACCCGGGGCATTGAATACTGGACCGACGGCGAAATCGAGCGGATCTTCATCGCCACACTTGGGAAACAACTGGTGTCCATCGACGTAGACACCGGGCTGCCTGATCCAAACTTTGGCACAGAGGGATTTGTCGATCTCCGTAACGACTTCGGCAAGCTGGAGTTCGACATGGAAAATATTACCCACGGCGCCCCACCCATTGCCGTTGGGAGTTCTGTGATAGTCGGTTCAAAAATCTTTGACTATACCCTTTACAACAATAACCCCCCTGGACACGTCAGGGCATACGACGCCTACACGGGGCAGTTTAAATGGCGCTTCAATACAATCCCACAGGGAGACGAGCCTTTTGTGGAAACCTGGGAGAACGATTCCTGGCGTGACATGGGCAATGCAAACGTGTGGACTTTTCTGTCCGCTGACGATGAAGCGGGTATCGTATACCTGCCGGTATCTACACCCACAAATGATTACTGGGGAGGCGCCAGGTTAGGCGAGAACCTGTTCGCCGAATCACTGGTTGCCTTGAACGCCGACACTGGTGAGCGTCTGTGGCATTTCCAGACGGTACACCATGGCTTGTGGGACTATGACGTGGCCTCGGCGCCCAATCTGGTGGACATTGTGGTTGACGGGCAAGCAATCAAGGCGGTTGCCCAGGTGTCCAAAACCGGTTTTACCTACGTGTTCGACCGTATAACCGGCGAACCTGTCTGGCCTATTGAAGAACGGCCTGTCCCTCAGAGTAACGTGCCAGGTGAACGCACTCACCCCACGCAACCTCATCCTACCCGGCCATTGCCGTTCGAGCGCCAGGGTATGACCGAAGATGATCTGATCGATTTTACGCCTGAGATTCATGCGGCCGCTCAAGAACAGGCGCAGAAATACGTGCTGGGTCCGATATTTACGCCACCGATTGTCGAAGGTACAAACGGAAAGGAAGCAACTATCTTCCTGCCCGGTGCCGGTGGTGGTGCCAATTTCCCAGGGGCCAATATAGATCCGGAATCCAACATCCTCTATGTGCCTTCCCATACCCGTCCCTACGCCATGTCGTTGGTGCCGCCGGATGATCCTGATTCGGACTGGCCGTATGTGATTCGAGTGCAACGCAACATTGGCCCCATGGGTCTTCCATTAACCAAGCCACCGTACCGGCGCATTACAGCCATAGACCTGAATACGGGAGATCACGTCTGGCAGGTACCGTTTGGTAAAGGTCCGGCAAACCATCCTTTACTGCAACACCTGGACTTACCCGACCTGGGTAGTGTATTCACCGATGTGTCTTCTGAAGGTGGCCTGTTGCTTACCGGATCACTACTCATATCCCATCTGGCACAGAAAGATGAGATAGGTCCCGATGCGACGGGTTCGATCCTGGTAGCACTGAACAAAACCAGCGGTGAGAAAATCGGTGAGGTGATGGTGGATATACGCCTGCACGGGCCGGTAATGAGCTACCTGCATGACAGCAGGCAATACATCGCTGTTGCTGGCGGTCGCTTCGACGATTCAGAACTGATTGTGTTTTCTCTGCCACAGCCGGGCGAATGAACGGATTAGAGAGCGCCTAGTTCGTCGTAGATCGATTCAATACGGGACGCAGGCATCGGCCAGTTCAAATCGGAGATCTCCAGTTCTTCAACAATAGCGTCGCGTGTCACGCCATTACCCATAAGCACCTGGATACGGGTTAGCAACTGATCGAACTTGCTGCGAAAAACACGGATATCCACTTTCCTCAATATCGGACCGTGACCCGGTATGACGGTGTCAAACTCCAGCTCCAGCAAACCATCCAGGGTAGCTGTCCACTCAGCTGCACTACCACCGTTGGCGTAGTCGATAAACGGCGCAAGGGTGCTGCCGTCGAGGCGATCACCCCAGACAAACAGGTCCCCCGTATGCACTGTGCGCTGCGCTGGGAAATAGATAACCGAATCACCATTGGTGTGGCCACGACCAAAGTGATAGGCATTGACCTCCTGCCCACCTAGCACTACGGTCGTGCTCTCGTCGTAAAGAATTTCCGGAGCGCCGGACTGATCATTGCGCAACATGTTGGTTCGCACGTTGCGATGCGCCAGTACCGGCGCATCGCGCATAAAATCGGCATTGCTGCCTGCGTGATCGAAATGGTGGTGAGTATTAAGGACATAGCGAACCGGCTGATCAGTGACCTTCCTTAGCTGCTCCATAATGTCTGCATAGCTGTACTCAAACTTGTTGTCGACAATGACAACGCCTTCGTCAGTCACCAGCACGGCCACATTGCCACCGGAGAGACCGCCGTCGAAACCGGGAATCACATAAAGGTTGTCCTTGCCTGGCACGGCATGGATCTGGACCCTTGAGAGCTGCTCTGGGGTCATGGCAGGACGCTCCTGGGCGCTGAGTGTCGATCCGGTCACCAATAGATAAAGCAAAGCGAAACTGCCAAGAAAAGGTGACATGATCTTAAAAGTAGGCATCATCGGAGCTCCTGATTCTTATTTTGCCTGCTAGCTTAAGCCCTAATACTGGTTATGGAAAGTCCCGGGAGCGAGGATTAAAACTGTATAGTGACTGTTTATTCTGAAAAGAACTGGGTATATGCTACTGACGATTGCCCAGAGTTTCCTTAAGTGACGGAGAAAACAATGATGAAAACTCCACTCGTCACCCGCCCGACATTGTCAAAGCGCGCGGTTGCAGGAATATTTGCTGTCTTCACGCTGGTCGCCGGTAATTCGATGGCCGCCGAACCCGCTGCTGCTGGAGATTCTTATGCTAAGACCACACCCTGGGGCGATCCTGACCTGCAGGGCATATGGTCCTATGCAAGTCTTACGCCCCTGCAACGCCCCACCAGACTTGGCAATCAAGAGTTTTACTCGCCACAAGAAGCAGCCGCAATCAATGCGCAATCCCTGGAAGAACCCCAGGACCGACCCGGTGATCCAGGAAGTTATAACGTCGAGTGGTTTGACAAGGGGGCTGTTTCTACTGACCTGCGAACCTCGCTGATTGTCGACCCTCCTGACGGTCGCCTGCCGTTGCGACCGGGGGTCAATGAGCAACTGGCCAGGGAAAGCGCCTACCGCCGAGCCCGAGAGACGGATTCCTGGGAATACCGCACCAACTGGGACCGCTGTATTACCTATCACGGAGTACCTCCGATCTCGACCGGGTATAACAACACCTACCAGATCGTTCAAGCACCTGGATATGTGGCGATCTATGTGGAGATGATTCACGATGTGCGAATTATTCCGCTGGATAGCAGACCGCAGCTGAACGAAAAAATCAGACAATGGAACGGGGACTCCCGGGGTTACTGGGAAGGCAATACCCTGGTGGTGGAAACCACCAATTTCAGCGACCAAACCCAACATCGTTTCCCTTCAAGCCCGAGTACCCGAGCAGTTGAACGATTTACTCGAGTGGGTGAAGACATGATTGACTATCAGTTCACCATTGAAGACCCGGACCTTTACACTCAAGCCTGGACTGCCGTGCGTCCGATGCCAAGACAGGCAGACTACACGGTATTCGAATACGCCTGTCATGAAGGCAACTACGCCATGACCAATATTCTCCGGGGCGCCCGGGTGATGGAGCAGCGGGAGCGGGAAGCCAGCGCATCCAACTGATAACAAGGTAGCGAATCAGAAAACCACAGACGTAACGTTGTTGATTAGAGGGGATGCAGAACCACCGGCAGCCTGGTGTACCCTTTTACAAAGCTGGAATAGACTCGTTCCGGCTCACCGGTAACTTCCACAAATCGAAAACGCTGCATGATCTCTTCCCAAAGAATTCGCAGCTGCATTTCTGCCAGCCGATTCCCCATGCATCGGTGAACACCAAAGCCAAAGGACAGGTGTCTTCGCGCGTTAGGCCTGTCAATCCAGAAATCGTTGGGTCGTTCAATCACTTCGTCATCACGATTACCTGAGGCATACCACATGACGACTTTGTCGTTCGCCCTGATCTTTTTACCACCCAGAACAGTATCCTCCTTGGCAGTCCGTCGCATGTAGGCCAGCGGAGTCTGCCAGCGAATAATTTCAGATACCATGCCGGGAATCAGACTCGGGTTATTACGCAGTTTCTCATACTCCTGCGGATTCTCGTTCAGAGCAACCACACCTCCGGAGATCGAATTACGGGTAGTGTCATTGCCGCCGACGATCAACAGGATAATATTGCCGAGAAATTCTTTAGGCGGCATATCCCTTGTTGCTTCGCCATGTGCCAGCATTGAAATCAAGTCATTGCCTGGTTCTTTGTTGACACGTTCATTCCATAGCCTGGTGAAGTAGGCCAGGCACTCTTCCATGGCCTGCCAACGTTCTTCATTACTGGAAATTATGCCCGCACCTGTAATTGCAGTTGCCACATCGGACCAGTGTGTAAGCTTGTAGCGGTCTTCAAAAGGGAAATCAAACAGGGTCGCCAGCATCTGCGTGGTCAGTTCGATGGAAACATTTTGTACCCAGTCAAATTCCTGTTCGATCGGCAGGCTGTCCAGTATCGTATTGGCGCGCTGCCGGATAAGTCCTTCGAGCTTTTGCAGGTTGGCGGGTGCGACAACTCCTTGCACTGTCCTTCTTTGCTCATCATGTTTGGGTGGATCCATGGAGATGAAGGAAGGAAAGGTAAATTCTTCGAAGGTATCCACTATTCCGATAGTAGGTTCCGACGAATAGATAAGTGGAGAAGTATCTACCTCCATTATGTCCTTGTATTTCATTACCGACCAGTACGGTCCAACTGCGGATTCTGCACAGTAATGCACTGGATCTTCCTTTCGCAGGCGTTCCATGAAAGGTAAAAATTCACCTGTCTGCCAGATGCCAGGATGCGACAGATCTATCTCTTCGAGAGGCATGGCATATGGATCTCTGCCTACCATGCTCCATTTGCTTTGTTTACGTGGCTGCGTGCCTGCTGATTCACTCAATTCTTTACCCCCCCGGTAGTTTCAGCTTTCTGTCTATTTACTTTCCGTCCGTTTACTTTCTGTCTGTTTACTTTCTGTCAGTTTACCTTCCGCTTACTTTCAACGTGCTATCAGGGACTTGCAGCTGTTTCGTCTCAGTACTGGAATTCAGGTGTAGTCACTACCAACCCGTCCAATTCCTGAGTGAGCTCAATCTGACAAGACAGTCTTGAATTGTCTTTTCGGTCCGGAGTGAGACCCAGCATCTCGTCCTCCGCTGGGTCTGCCGGTCCGACTTTATCGATCCATGCTGGATCCACGTAGACATGACAAGTCGCGCAGGAACAAAACCCCCCGCAGTCTCCATCGATGCCTGGCACACTGTTATTCACGGCTGCAAGCATGACTGATTCACCGGCCTCCGCCTCAATGGGGTGCTCAGTTCCGCTATGTTCGATAAAAAGTATATTGATCATCAAGAAAGATCCCTGTTGCTACTGCTTCAAAAAAGACGCAACCATAGCAACAATTTGCCCTGAGCTTAAGAGGCGATCGCTGTTATTGCAGTTGTTCCCGGGCAGTATTTAAATTATCTTAACTTCCCTGTTCACCAACCCTGAAAAGCATAACTGCCGGAATTTCGACCATTGATGAATAACCGACAACACCAACCCGGCCGGCATTTTCTCCAGATACCCGGTCCTTCCAACGTTCCAGACAGCGTGCTGCGCGCCATGGCGCAACCGGTAATCGACCATCGCGGCCCGGAATTTCCTGCACTTACCATGCGCCTCCTGGACAAATTGCGGCTGGTGTTCAATTGCGAATCACCGATATTCATCTACCCGGCTTCCGGCACTGGTGGCTGGGAATGTGCCCTGCTCAATTGCCTGTCACCCGGTGATCGGGTACTTGCTTCAGAAACCGGGCATTTCGCCACGCTTTGGAAAAATGTTGCCGAGAAGCTGGGGCTTGAGGTTCAGTGGCTGGAAGGCGACTGGCGCCACGGTGTAGACCCAGGGCGGGTTGAACAGGCACTTCGGGCTGACACTGATAGAGTTATCAAGGCAGTACTGGCAGTGCATACTGAAACCTCTACTGGAGTAACCAGCCTGATACCGGAAGTACGGGATGCAATAGATAATGCGGGGCACCCGGCCCTTTTCCTGGTAGATGCGGTATCTTCCCTTGCCTGTTCAGAATACCGCCACGATGAATGGAAGGTCGATGTTTCTGTCAGCGCTTCCCAGAAAGGACTTATGTTACCGCCAGGCCTGAGCTTCAACGCCGTTAGCGAAAAGGCACTGGAGCATGCCAGAAGTTCGTCGTCCCGGCATTCCTACTGGCGCTGGGACAGCATGCTTGAAAGCAACAGGAACGGCTATTTCCCCTACACCCCTGCCACCAACCTGCTGTACGGACTCGATGAAGCACTGAACCTGCTTCTGGATGAGGGCATGGACAATGTCATCGCCCGCCATAAGCGCCTGGCAGAGGCAACACGCAGAGCAGTTGCGGCGTGGGGTCTGGAGAATGTTTGCCTGGACGAAAAAGAATACTGTAACTCAACCACCGCGGTTATTGTGCCGGATGGCCACGATGCGGATCATTTCCGCAAGCTGGTTCTGGAACGATTTGATATGTCTCTGGGAACTGGTCTTGGAAAATTGAAAGGCGAGATATTCCGTATTGGCCATATCGGAGATTTCAACGAATTAATGCTGGCAGGTACGCTAAGCGGCGTTGAAATGGGGCTGGCTGCATCGGGCATCCCCTACAACAAGGGTGGAATACAGGCGGCACTGGATTTTCTATCCGGTTAGTACTTGCAAAAACTGACTCTTTTGCGTCAACAAGAACAATAAAAAGGAATTCACCATGGATCCATCCACTGCAGTCAATACCAGTGCTGCTATTTCCCTCGGCGGGTTTGCTGTTGTAATCTTCCTGCTGTTGTTCCTGATCGCCAAATGGAAATGGCACGTATTTTTTGCATTGCTGATCCCCATCATTCTGTTTGGCCTGCTGCCGGGCATTCAACAGAACAACTTTATCGACGCTTTCGAATCCGGTTTCGGCAACACGCTCGGCTCAATTGGCGTAGTCATCGTGCTCGGATCGATTATTGCCGAAGCGATGAAGCATACCGGGGCGATTCAGGTAATCACAAAATCCATGGTTGACCTGGTGGGCACCAAACGAATGCCCCTTGCGCTTACCCTTACCGGCTTTGTCATCGGTGTGGCCATTTTTTCTGACGTTGCTTTCGTGATTCTTAATCCCCTGGTGCATTCCGCAGCCAGAACCATGGAAGTCAGCATCGCCGTCATGGCTACCGGCCTGGTGGGTGCTCTACAATTGACGCATGCTATTGTGCCCCCGACACCAGGCCCGCTGGCGGCAGCGGCGATAGTTGGCGCTGATATCGGTACAACTATCCTCTTTGGTGGTATTGCTTGTCTGGCAGGATCCCTGGCCAGTTGGGCCTGGGGTGTTTACGTGGCGGGACCGCGGATCAAAACCGAAGCAAGCGAAGAGTTCGAAGGCCTATCGATCGAGGATCTGGACGGGGACGGACCGAGCGAGTTGCCCAGCACACTCAGCTCCTATACGCCTATCGTCATTCCCATACTGCTGATCGGCACCCAGAGCATCGTATCGCTGGTATACGACGAAGGACATTTTTTGCGCACCCTGTTCCAGTACCTGGGCTGGCCGGTAGTGGCGCTGTCCATTGGTGTATGGTTAGCGTATCGAAATATCCGCAGCAAAGACGATCGGGAAAAGGCCCGTGATCAATGGGTGGAAGCAGCACTCAAGACCTCCGCCATGATTCTGGTAGTAACCGGCCTGGGCGGTTCTTTGAGTGCGATTTTGCGCGGTACGCCGGCGGTGGATTTTATCGCAATGCTGTTTACTGAATACGGTTTGCCAACCATCCTGCTGCCATTCGTGATCGGCATCATCGGCAACATGATTACCGGCTCTACAACGGTGGGCGTCATCACCGCGGCATCACTGGTTGCACCGATGCTGGGTGGTCTGGGCCTGTCGCCGGAAGCTGCCATGTTGTCCGGTGCCAGTGGTTCGGTCATTATCAAGTATGTCAACAGCAGCTACTTCTGGGTCTGCACCTCACTCTCCCGACTGAGCGTCCCCGATGCGGTGTTCGCCTACGGAGGTGCCACACTGGTAGGTGGAATCGTGACGTTTTTGACGGTGTGTTTGTTGTGGGTTATTGGTTTGATCTAGTCGCTACATCTTGCTGCTGAAATGGGTCAGCGATTTTCCATTGAATTGACAACCAGTTTGTCACCGATCAATGAACTTGGGACATAAAATTCTTAAAATGGTATGTTCTGGCACAATGTTAGTGAGAAGCTGCTTGTACGTACTCAAATTTAGCGAAATGACTGTCATGCTTATGAAAATACCAGTTAATCGTTGGGTTTCGCCATCACTGGCGGGCTCTCTCTTTGTCTCGTTGTTGACCTTGTTACCTGGCTCAGTCACCGGCCAGGAACTGGCAGTCGCCCATTGTGCAGGCAGTTGCCCGCAGTACAGCTCGTCATTCACTGCCGGCAATTCCAAAGTGGTGATTCATCATCTTTACGCGGCCGGGCTTAATAATTACAGCCGACGCGCTGACTGGGTTGCTTACCGACTGACCAGGGATGCCGTTGGAATTGCTTCTTTGCTTCCGCGGAACTGGCAACCTGATCGACTGGCTGGCTTTTCTGAAGTTGCCGAGCTGGCAGATCTGGAGCCGGACGTTCCCTTGCCGGATATAGCCAGAAGCGTCAGTCCCTATGGTGGAAGCAGTGAGCCGATCAGCAATGAGCAGAATCGTGTGCGACTGGCACCCCTGACCAGTTTTGCTGATACTCCCTACTGGTCGGAGCTCAATAACACCAGCAACATGCTGCCCATGCCGGCACCGTTACGTCTGGGAGCCTGGTTACGACTGGAGCAGATGCTGAATGGAATGCTGGCTGACAAAGCAGAAATTCATGTAATCACCGGACCAGTCTATCTTGAAAAATCCGCACCGGGATCAGAACCCCTTGAACCTGGGATAAATCTGGCGGGTTATTTTAAAATCATAAAAGCTGATTCAGGCATCGCCTCGTTTATCTTTCCCTACGACATGCCGCAACGAGAATCTTTTTGTAAAGGACTGGTCAACATCGATGAGATTGAACGGCTGACTCAACTGGAGCTCTTCCCGAGCAGTGGGCCGGTCCGATCCGGACAATTGGTCCTTGAGTTAGGGTGCGCCCAGGAAGGTTGAGGCAAGGACAAATCAGGTTCCGCGAACTAATTTCGCCCATTTTCCTGCTTTAAAGCCTGCAAAAGAACTTGCACGACGTGCACTGCCTCTCTATTGGTGCCGTGACTTATCTGGCTGCGACAACTGGTGCCATCTGCCACAATAAGAGCGTTTTGAGCTGCGTCGTTGATTGCCGGAAACAGCGACAGGCTTCCCATCTGCATAGAAGCCTCGTAGTGCTCTGCTTCATAACCAAACGAACCCGCCATCCCGCAACAGCTGGAATCGATGGTTTTTACCTCAAGGTCGGGGATCAGTCCCAATAATTTATGCACCGGTGACAGCACGTTGAAAGCTTTCTGGTGACAATGGCCATGAAGCAGAACCTGGTTCGCATCGATTGCCTGCAGATCCAGCTGCAGGCGTCCGGCTTCCTGTTCAGCCACCAGGAATTCTTCCAGCATGAATGTATTTGCTGCCAACGAGCGAGTCTCCTCACCAGGTATCAGAGCAAGATATTCGTCCCTCAGGGTCAGCAGGCAAGAGGGCTCGAGACCTACCACGGGTACACCGCGCTCTATGAAAGGCTGCAGTGCCTGCAGCATTCTCTGAGCTTCTATCCGTGCTTCGTCCAGCAGACCATTGCTGAAGAAAGTCCGACCGCAACACAAGGGTCGATTGGAGTCTATGGCGCCAGGACAGTGAACCTGGTAGCCAGACGCTTGCAGGACCGCCATCGCCGCGCTGGCATTCTCTGATTCAAAACAGCCGTTGAAGGTATCAACCAGCAACACCACTTCTCTGTTATTCTGAGCCGGATCTTCCTGGTTTTCCCGGCCCTCCTCAGCTGCGATGACTGTTGCCTGTCGGGCAACTGATTCAAACTGAAACTGATCTCGGCGCCAGTGTGGCAGCTTGCGTAACCTACTGAGTCCCAACAGCCATTCGGTGAGCGCTGGCAAGCCAGGTATCTGATCCCGCAAGTTGAAAAGAAATCCGACGTACTTCAGTCGATGTGCATAGCGCGGCAGGTAGGCAAACAGCCGGTCTCTGAGCGGCAGGCCATGGCGCTTGCGATAGTGGTATAGAAACTCCATTTTCATTCTTGCCATATCCACCCCGGTGGGGCACTCTCGCTTACAGCCCTTGCAGCTGACGCAAAGATCCAACGTCTGGTACATGGCGTCGGAAGTAAATGCATCGTCACCAAGTTGTCCGGTAATCGCCAGTCTCAGTGCATTGGCACGACCGCGGGTTGAGTGCTGCTCATCACGACTGATTCGGTAAGAGGGACACATGGTGCCTACATTGGCTTTCCGACAGGCTCCATTGTTATTACACATTTCTGCAGCCCGATCGAAACCACCCCACTCCTGCCAGTCTAATTGTGTGTCGATGGCGATAGGAGCGTATCCTGGCGCAAAACGCATCAGTGTTCTATCATCCATCTTTTGAGGATTGACGATCTTACCGGGATTGAATAAACCGCCCGGATCAAAGCTGCGCTTTACCTCTTCGAAATTGTCCACCATGCGGCGACCGAACATGGATTCATGAAACTCAGAACGCGAGATGCCATCTCCATGTTCGCCAGAGTGGGAGCCCTTGTACTCCCTCACCATCTCCAGCGTCTCCTCGACGATGGCGCGCATCTTTTTAGCCCCGCCCTCTTCCTTCATATTCAGTATTGGCCGCACATGCAAGGTTCCAACCGAGGCATGTGCATAAAACGTACCAGTTGTCCCATGTTTATGAAAAATATCGGTGAGACGGCGTGTGTATTCAGCCAGGTCTTCCAGACGCACTGCGCAGTCTTCAATAAAGGAAACCGGTTTGCCATCACCCTTCATGGACATCATGATATTGAGTCCGGATTTACGTACCTCCCAGATTGCGTTCTGAAAAGTCGGGTCGGTAGCTTCCACCACAGCGCCGGGGAAGCCCAGGTCTCCCATTAACTCCACCAGCTGCCTCAACCTGGATAACTGTTCATCCAGGTCCTCGCCGGCAAACTCAACCAAAAGTAACGCATCGGGCTCGCCCTGCACGAATTGACTTACGGTAGGTGCAAACAATGGAATGTCCCGAGCCAGCTCTATCATGGTGCGATCTACCAGCTCCACAGCGGCCGGATCCAGCTTCACGATATGCTGGGTACTGTCCATGGCCTGATAGAAGGTCGGAAAGTGACACACTCCGAGCACCTTGGCCGGGGGAATTGGCTGCAGGTCCAGATGAATGCGCTGAAAGAAACCCAGAGTACCTTCGGAACCGACCAGCAGCCTTCCCATGTTGGGTGCATCGCGGGTCAGTTCATCGATGTTATAGCCGCCAACCCGGCGCAGCAGGTCGGGGAAGCGTGCCCTGATCTCTTCTGCCTCCCGTTTACCCAGCGCCAGCATCTCATTCACAATTCTCTGGTACGCGGGATTGCTGGCAACTGCGCCATTAACCTTCCGGAAATGCGCTTCAGTACCGTCCGCCAGCAGGGCTTCCACCGAGCGTACATTGTGCACCATGTTGCCGTAGCGAATGGAACGGGCACCGCAACTGTTGTTGCCGGTCATTCCCCCCAGGGTGGCTCGATTGGCCGTGGAAACGTCTACCGGATACCAGAGCCCATGTGGCTTGAGATACCGGTTGAGCTGATCCAGCACGACTCCGGGCTGTACACAGACAGTTCGTTGCTCGGCATCAAAATCCAGTACCTGGTTGAGATTGCGGGTGGTATCGATCAGCAGGGCTTCGCCAATGGCCTGACCGTTCTGCGACGTACCACCCCCTCGCGGTAGAACCGGCACACCCTCATCGGCAGCGATCTGGACAGCGATTTTCACGTCCTGTTCGTCTGCCGGTATCACCACCCCGACAGGCATCAGTTGATAAATGGAGGCGTCAGTGCTGTAGCGGCCGCGACTGAAGTTGTCGAACAGGACTTCACCCCGCAGTTCTTTTTGTAGTTTGGCGGACAGAGCGCTGTTTTCGTAGTTATCTAACATTTGCCAGATCGTGGTACCGGGAATCGGAATTACTTTATATCACAACTCACCCAGGCGACTCTCAACCTTGCCCAGCCTTGATCAACCTTTAACAAACTTGACCCGGCCTGATGTCCAGTAAACAGTCGGCATGAGTGTTTCAGACTTTCGTTGAAATGCGGCCAAAGCTCCATTAATCTGCAGCAAAGAACAAAAACAAGAACAAGGAGACACCCGTGTCCATCCGCACCGCCCTGATCACCTTGCTGTTAACAGGCTCTTTCAACGCTGGAGCCCAGGAGCTTGAACCTGGCTTCATCGACCCCTATCCGGTACTGCAGGCCGCTTCCGCGGCCATTGGTGAAGATCGTTTACAGTGTGTCGCCATCTCCGGAACCGCCTACACAGGCATGGTGGGCCAGCAACGGCTCAATGGCTATGAGGTCGACTGGCCGCGTGGTGAACCACTGCAAAACTACAGCAGGATTATCGACTGGGATAACGTGCGCATGGTGGAAACCTTCGACCGGGCACCTGGCAACAATCCTGCCTCCTGGAAATACGGGCTAGGATGGCAGGGGGGCACGCCACTTCAGCAGCAGACCCGCCAGCGCTTTTCCCTCAATAGCAGTTTCGCCTGGCACCAGGATGGCGAAAACGGTACGCCGGTAGCTGCGTCCACCGATGATGCTGAACGCTGGCAACTGGATATGTGGCTGACGCCCCATGGCTTTCTCAAGGCAGCCCGTTTGCCGGGTGCCAATCCGCGCGCGACCTGGCGCTGGGAGTTGGGAGAAATGGGCCGCGATGGTGCCACTGTGAGTCCGCAGAAAGTTACTATCGTGTCCATTACCCTGCTGGATAAATACCGCGTAGATGCCACCATCAACTCACAGAATCTGTTGCAGCGCATCCACACCTGGGTACCGGATCCGGTACTTGGCGACACCAATTATGAGCACGAATTTTCCAATGACGAATACATCGATATTGGCGATGGCATTCGCTTTCCCACGATCTGGCACCATCATACCGGCTGGGATGACAACTATCAGGCCCAGAGCATCAACGCCGGTCACAATGCTTTCGGCGGCACCCAGGCCGATATCGTCGCCAATCAATGTCCCGGGCAGGTTCCCGTTCCTGCCAGTGTGCGTAGCGCCGAATCTTCAGAACGGGTCACAATGGAACCCATTGGGAACGGCATCTATCTGGCGGGTGGCAGCTCCCACAACAGCATAGTTGTCGAGTTCGAAGACTATATCGCGGTAGTGGAAGCGCCGCTGAACGAACGACGTAACCTGGCAGTGATCGACGAGATTATCAGGGTTATTCCAGATAAGCCCATTCGCTTCCTGGTCAACACCCATCAGCATCACGATCACATTGGCGGCTTGCGCACCTATATGCACATTGGTGCCACCATCATTACCCACTGGAAAAATTATGATTTCTATACCAACGATGTCCTGAACTATGCACCCCGCACACTTGATCCCGACATGATCAGCCTGTGGCCACCAACGGAGCTGGCCGAGGGGTACCAGTACGAAACCGTCAGGGAAAACTATGTATTGACTGACGAAGTGCGGGGTATGCACATCTCCTACCTACATCCTCTCCAGCACGTAGAAGGGATGCTGGTGGCCTACCTGCCGGATGAGAAAATGCTGATCCAGGCGGATGTCATAAACGGCCCCGGTTCGTCCGCGGCTGATACCCATATCGATCCAGCGGGAGCTGGCAGCCTGGTGAATCACGTCAGGCGCCTGGGGCTGGATGTCCAGACGGTTGTTCCAATACACGGCGAGCCGGTCAGCTGGGAAGATGTTTTATCAGAGCTCGTTGAATAATGAATAGATCAGAATGGCGGCAGCCCGCCAGTTAATCCCTTGTTGAAGCTGCTGTCCGGCGTACCCTTGAAGCAGGCCAACATCCAGGGATAGGAATCCGTTACGTAGTAGCCGTAGATGCCGCCGCGCATCATGCCATTGCATTCATCCAGATCGCCGCTGCCCGCCACGTATTCATAGTCATCGACGTAGGTGCCATCGTAATTGCCACCCGGATTGCCGTTTCCAGTGGGTCGGGAGCCTGTTTTTTGTTGAAAACTGCTGGTTACCGGGCGAATAACACCAACGTCATTAATGAAGCTGCCAAAGATCGGAAAACCATCAGCAGCGAAGCCAATGACCGGAGATTCCACCTGACCAGTGGTGTCGAACAAAGCGTTGGGATTGCCGTGATAGTGGTAGCTGCCATCAGGCTGGGTGTGAGCGTTGTGGGCATCTGTACCGAATGTATTATTGCTGCTCATGGGATCCAGGCGCCAGGGTTGGTCCATGTCGTTGCATCCTATTCTTTCATCTGCCACGCCGTAACACGCAGCTGCCAGCAGATCGACTTTTATTCCATTGAGCAGGATAGCGTTGTCCATGGCCAAGGATATCGGTGTCGGGTGCTGGGCAAAATAGGTGTCAATGGGAATGCGGAACTCCTTGTCGACCTCACTTACGGCGGTCGCAAACCAGGCGGAGCTGTCGTTGAAATCATGGTTAGGAATGGAATTGGACCGGAAAAAGCAAAAGTCGCCCTCTACGGTGATTTCAAGTTCGCCTGAGAACGGAATATTGCAGGTTACGTCAATGACGCTGGAGTAAGCCCGCTCAGCATAATAACTGCAACGGGAACGACGGTTCTCAAGAACGACGTCTGTGATGTCGGTTTCGGAGAGACTCACATAGTCACTGATTTTGCCACCGTAGATTATTTCGGATCCGAACGCAGGGCCCAGGGCGGAGATATCATCACCCAGGGTTGCAAGATACGTGTCCGTCCCTGCGTAATAGCGATAGTAATAGCCCTGTACTTCCAGGGTGTCGATATCAGCTGGACTGAAACTCTCCGGGTACACGGTTTCAGCGAATTCGAAAAGTGTATTGGCATTATCCAGACTGTCGGCGCCACTGGTGCTGGCAAATAATACAGTCAACAATAATCCCAAAACTCTTTTCATTGGTACGCCACCTGGATCTGGTCTATTAACGGGTTTAGTGGAATTAACGCTTGGACAGGATTCTGGTTGACAGGCCAGCTGGTGGCTGTCATTTCCGCCGCACATTCTGCCAGATAGCACGGTAAGGGGGGCTGCCCGGCAAGTCTTCCCGCAGACCGGGACTGGCGGGGATCAGGAAGAATCGCTTACAGCGATGCTGCTGATTTGGCCCGGGACACTTAACTAAGCCCGTAAACTGTAATAAAGTCTCTAACCCGTGCCAAAAATGGAGAGAGCCTCATGACAAGAGGACGAAACGCGACCATCACTCTCGCTGTATGTGTTTTGTTGCTACTGGCAGGCCAGTCGGTCACAGCCCAGCAGAATACGCCGTATTCCTGGCAGAATGACCTGTCTCCTGTTTCCAATAGCGACTGGAATTATGACACTGCGGCACATCTGCTGGAACGAGCTGGATTCGGCGGTACACCCCAGCAGATCCAGCAACTCGCCACAATGTCGGCTGCAGACGCGGTGCGCAGCCTGGTCTACTTCGATTCCACGCCCAATGCCCGCCTGCAACCGTTTGATCATTCCGGTATCCACGACCCGGGCCTGGAGCCGTTTCCTCCGAGCCGCCCTGCAACCACCGAACTGGCTAAACAAACCGGTGAAGCGCTGGGAATTAAAGTAAAGCCTTCCGGCAACCGGCGTCTTCAGCCGGTAGTCAATAAATTCTTCTACTGGCTAAGAGCCAGCTCGCTGGAAACCAATCGAGTAGCCTATTGGTGGGCGAACCGCATGGTCGCTACCGAAACGCCTCTGCAGGAGAAGATGGCGCTGTTCTGGCATGGCCACTATGCCGTCAACGAAGGGAAGGTTCGTGACTATCGCAAGCTGCTACAGGAGCTGGAACTGTTCCATGATATGGGGACCGGTAGTTTCCGCGACTTAATGGTCGCCGTGGCCCAGGACCCGGCCATGCTTGCCTTTCTCGATGCCGGAGTCAACGTAAAAGGCGCGCCAAACGAAAACTTTGCCCGTGAAATCATGGAGCTCTTCACCATGGGTGTCGGCAACTACACCGAAAGTGATATTCGCGAAGGCGCACGGGCTTTTACTGGCTGGAATTTCGATAATCTCGATTTTGTAATCAATGAAGATCAGCACGATGAAAGTGAAAAACACTTCCTCGGACATAGCGGGAATTTCACCGGCGTCGAAGTGATCGACATTATTATAGAACAGCCGGTTACGGCTGATTATATTGCCGGAAAGATCTATCGCTTCTTTGTAAGAAATGAAATCAGCCCGGAGCTGCAATCGGAACTGGGCGATGTATTCCGCAATTCGAACTATGACATTGCCGCATTACTGGAAACCATTTTTCTCAGCAGGGATTTTTATAGTCCTGCATCGGTAGGCACGCATATAAAAAGCCCGGTGGAACTGGCCGTTTCAACCTATCGCAAACTGGGCCTCGATTACGTGCCCGGCGTCCCGGACTTTAATCAGGTAACCGGTGCACTTGGACAAACTCTGTTCCGTCCACCCACAGTTGCTGGCTGGGCCGGTGGCCGAAGCTGGATAACACCAGGCCTGTTGCTGCAACGGGGTAATTTCGCCCGGGATGTGTTGTTCCCGGATGTTAATTTCATCCCCGCCGACCGCCGCAATCCCAGCCGGGAAATCCAAAGTGTCGCCAGCCGTATCAGGGACGGGCTGGATATCAGCTCAGCGACGCAGCCTTCCAATATTGGTGAAGGACAGGTAATGGCTGAATCGAATATGCTGGCCGACCGTGATGAGGATTTCAATACACGCTATGGAAGTTTTCGCGGCTGGCAGATGGCCATTGAGCGGGTCAAGCCGATTCCACGTCACACTGCGCGGCTCAACCTGAGCAGCATGGTAATGGCTGAAGGACTGGAAAATACCAGTGAAGTGGTTGACTACTTTATTGCTCGCTTCATGCGCGTTGCCCCAGGTGAAGACTCGCGAAGAATGCTGGTTGGTTTCCTGAACGAGGAACTGGGCACTTCGAACATCAATGAAGCAAGGACATTCATGGAAGACGCGCTGCGAATGGCTTTACACCTGCTGTTAAGCCAACCGGAATATCAGTTAGGTTAAGGGCAACGCCAAGAGACAACGACTATGAACAAGAAGCGAACCAATAACATCACTATGAATCGTCGCGACCTGTTACGGAAGGGCATGGCGGGACTTGGCGTTGCCGGATTGGCCGGTGGTGTCCTGACACCCTCTCTGTTTGGACGCGCGGCAGAAGCTGCTGCCGCAGCGATGGCCAACAATAAGATTCTGGTCATACTGGAAATGTCCGGCGGCAATGACGGCCTGAATACCGTGGTGCCCTATGGCGACGATGCCTACTACCGCCATCGCCCCAATATAGGCCTGCCAAAAGATCAGCTGCGCCTGCTGGACGATCACTTTGGCCTGAATGGTGGCATGGCTGGTTTCGAACGCCTGTTCAAAGACGGCAACATGGCTATCGTTCATGGTTGCGGCTATGACAATCCTTCCTATTCCCACTTCACCTCCATGGCCTACTGGCATACCGCGGCACCGAACAGCGGCGAAGAATACGGCTGGGTGGGAAGATTGGCAGACTCCATGGCGCCGGACGCACCATCCAATTATGTGGTAAACATCGCTGCGCGCCAATCGCTGGCTGTACGCAGCGAACGACATGTACCGGTGGTATTCGACCAACCCGACCGCTTCACCCGCGAAGCTTTCTATGAAGAGAAAGATGAACTGGCGATGGTGCATGACGTGGGAGACGTTGAGAACCCCTCCCGTCGCTTCCTGCTGGATATAGCAAGCAGCGCCAACGAAGCATCCTCGCTGGTGCGGGAAGCCTGGTCTAATTACCGATCTCCCGTTGACTACGGCGTTAACAGCCTGGATCTACCCAAGGTTGTTTCCCTTATCGATGCCGGCCTGCCAACAAAATTATATTACGTGTCGTATCGGAACAATGCCTTTGACACACACGTATTCCAGAACAATGTACACCGACGCCTGCTTACCTACACTTCCGACGCGGTATTTGCGTTCTTGCAGGATCTCGAGCGTATAGGTCGTGCTGACGATGTGGCGCTTATGATCTTTTCTGAGTTTGGCCGTCGCGTCCCGGAAAACGTCAACCTGGGCACAGACCACGGCGCAGCAAACAACATGTTCGTAGTCGGCAAGCAAGTCAAAGGCGGCCACTACGGCGAATTGCCAAGCCTGACCAATCTCGCTGAAGGGGACAATCTTGCCTATACAACTGACTTTCGCCGCGTCTACCAGACCATGATAAGTGGCTGGTTGGGACACCAGGGTTCAAGCGAATTATTGAATGGTCAGTTTGCGCCTTTTGATTTGTTCGTCTAAATACATAAGAGCAATTCAAAAGCAGATAATATGTCACGACTAGATCTGGAAAGGAGACCGAGTGCCTGGGGATTACTGCGACCAGCTGGCCACCTTTTGTTGATTGGTTTGCTGACCAGCTTCTGGTCCACTGCCAGCGGCCAGGCAGACGATGCCCGCTTCACGCCTTCTGAAGCCTATTCAATCGAAACTGACTATTTCAAACTGCCGCCGGGGAGAACTATCGGATCGACTTCGGGCCTGGCGATTCATCCAGACGGGTCATCCATCTGGGTATTCGATCGCTGTGGCCCGCGCAATTGTCTCAATTCCGATCTGGATCCCATTATGCAATTCGATCTTGATGGCAATCATCTCATCAGTTTTGGGGCCAATTTATTCGTGCGACCCCATGGGCTCTACGTCGATGATGACGGCAATGTGTGGGCAACCGACGACGTCGGCCCTGGTGGTATCGATACACAACAGGAAGACAGGGGCCACCAGGTGTTCAAGTTCAGCCCTAGCGGCGAGCTGCTGATGACATTGGGAAAGGCCGGCATCCCCGGCGACGGGCCAGGCGAGTTCAATATGCCCTCCTCGGTTATCGTCGGACCCAATGGCAATATCTATGTAGGCGACGGACACGGCGGGCAATCCAATGCCCGCATCGTGAAATTCGACGCCGAGGGCAACTTCATCAGGACATGGGGCGAGCGCGGAAGCGGCCCCGGACAGTTCGACGTACCCCACGCCCTCGCCTTTGACTCTTCGGGCCGACTGTTTGTTGGTGACCGCGGTAACAACCGGGTGCAGATTTTTGACCAGGAAGGAAACTTTCTTGATGAATGGCCCCAGTTTGGTCGGCCCAGCGGCATGTTTATCGACGCTAACGACATGCTTTATGTCGCTGACTCATCATCGACGCCACGGACTAATCCGGGTTATGGCGAAGGAATCAGAGTTGGCCATGTCAGCGATGGCAGAATCGTCACCTTCATAGACGATCCGGACGAGGACGGTACCCAGGAAGGTGTGATTGCCGATAAGGCAGGCAACATCTATGGCTCACTGACTGCCGGTATGGCACTGCGCAAGTACTACCCTCGGCAATAGCAACTCACTGATCGAGATCAACGCAGCATTCTCCAGCTATCTTTACTCTATTGCCAGCAATCAGGAGCTACAAATTATGAAGGAAACAAGCCAATCGTTGAGGTGGCGTCCGATCATCTTGGTATTACTGGCAACCGCAATTTCCACCTGCGCAGAAATGACCCCCACCGTTCGCCACGAGATTTACCCGCCGGGATTCGACATTGAAAGTGGTCAGCCATTGAATTCTCGAATGCAACAGCTTGGTGTTGCATTACAGCAGTTAGACCTGACCCTTGCATCCCAAGAGGACCAGCCTGCGAACCTGCAACAGCAGGTGACCACGAATCTGCAGGAAATCGAACGGATAGCCGGCTTTTTGCAAGCCAGCGATATCAGCACCGACCATCCCTTCCTGCGGGACGACATGGGTGAGTTTCTCGCCGATGTACGTGCGGCGCGCCAGGCAGTATCGGTAAGCCCGCCCCGCTACTACATGGCCGGCCGTATTACTGGAAAGTGTATAAACTGCCATCGGGCCAATCGCCAGTAGAGTCCCGATCAATACCCCTTGGTAAAATCCACCAGATGACGCAGTGGTCGGCCACTGGTGAACAACCGGTAGTTCTCAATGAACAGGCGGGAAATATCGGATGCGTTGCTGACAGCCGCAATATGTCCGGTTAAAAGCAGGTTTGGTACGTTCCATAGTGGACTATCAGTCGGCACAGGCTCTTCACGAAAAACATCCAGGACGGCACCTGCCAGCCGCTTCTCGGTCAGCGCCTTGCACAAGGCTTTTTCATCGATGACATTGCCTCGGCCAGCATTGATCACATAAGCCGTATCCTTCATGGTGGCAAACGCCTGCTCATTCAACAGGTTTGACGTGGACGGTGTGTCAGGCAGTACCGAGAAGAGGTAATCGCACTGACTCAGAAACTCCGCCAGTGAATTGCAGCCGTAAACCTGTTCGAAAGGGGGAACCGGGTTGCCGCTGGAATTGAATCCGATTGGCTGCATGGCAAACTGCAAAGCGATTTCTGCCACGTAACGACCAATGGAGCCGGTTCCCATGACTCCGAATACCTTGCCTTTAACGGATCCGCTTGCCCTATCATCCCAATGCTGTTGATCCTGGCTCTTCAGCCGTTGCAGAATCTTGATCTCATGTGCCAGCAGGTACGCCATTACATACTCGGCCATTTGCGGACCAAATACGCCTTTCACACCGGTCAACTGGTAATTCTGGTTGTCGATCAAGAGCAGCGGCTCAATCCCCGCCCAGGTTGATTGTACCCAATCAACTGGTGGATGAATTGTCATCAGTTCAGCAACAAAGTCAGGTCTGCCCAGCACTATTTTTTCGCCCTCATAGTTTGCCACTGCGTCTGTCATGGTAGTTGCAATGCTGATGGAGACCTTTGAGCCGAGCGACTCGTCCAGCAAATCCCGCAGCTGTTCTGCATCGTGGGTAGCAATGAATATGGGGAGTAAGTTCGAAGATGAATCAGTCATTAGGTATCAGAGCCGAGATCGTTTGCTCTGTTTATGCTGCAAAGGCTACTGAATATCAAGTGTTATTGATTGTCATTACATCCATACATTAGAAATTGGTTTAAAACGCAATTTGCGGTAGGGTACAAACCTCGCAAAAGCTGTTTCCAGGAGCACTCCGTGTCAGACTCTACTTCCACTTATCCCAAGCCCCGGTTCCTGGCGATCGTCATTGGACTGTGTGGCATAGCGCTGTTTTTACAGGGCCTGGACCTGATCATGGCCGGTGGCTCTTTTTACTATCTGTTGGCAGGCGTCGTACTGGCTGCATGCTGCGTTCTGCTGTTCAAAGGTGATCGCCGCGGCGCAAAACTGTACGGGTACTTTCTGATTTTCACTTATTCTTGGGCATTCTACGAAGTGGGCCTTGCCGCCTGGCCTCTATTGCCCCGCGTTGCTTTTTTTACAGTATTGGGATTGTGGTTCGTTGTCCCCAGGGTACGCAGAGGCCTGTTGCAGGCTGAACCGGAACCACTTTTCAGCAAAAAGGAAACCAAAGCAACCCTGGGCGCATTCGCAGTGTTTATCATCGCGCTGTTTGTCGCCAACACCGGTTATCAGGTCGGGACTCCTTCTGCACTGGGTTCGGGCCAGGTGAACAACCCCTCAGGCGAATGGCGTAATTACGGGTCATCGAAGTCTGGTACACGCTTTGCGGCAACCGACCAGATTAATCTCGACAACGTCGACCAGCTGGAACGCGCTTGGGAAATTCGGACCGGAGTGCCCGGGGAATTCAAAGGTACACCAATTCAGGTGGATGACAGTCTTTACCTTTGCACCGGTCAGAATATTATCCTGGCACTGGATCCGGACAGTGGCGAAGAACGCTGGCGATTCGACCCCGAAATCCAGTCACCCCGAATCGGTTTCTGGGATACCTGTCGCGGTGTGACTTATTACCAGGCTCCCGCCGACTCCTCTGCAAGCGACTGCCCGGAACGGATCTTCACTGCCACTACCGATGCCAGACTGGTTGCCGTCAACAAAGACACCGGGCAGCCGTGCAGCGGTTTCGGTACCAATGGCGAGATCAGCCTGCTTGAAGGAATGGGGGAAGTCAAACCCGGGTTCTACTTTGTCACTTCCCCGCCAACAATCGCCAACGACGTTCTGGTACTGGGCGGCTGGGTACTCGACAATCAGGAGACTGAGGAGCCTTCAGGCGTAGTACGTGGATTTGACCCCCTCAGTGGTCGACTGGTCTGGGCCTGGGACATGGGGCGCGAAGATCGTATCGGTCTGCCGAGGCCAGGTGAAGCCTATACCCGGGGTACACCCAACGTCTGGAGCCTGACCAGTACTGATGAAGAGCTCGGCCTGGTCTACGTGCCCACCGGCAACGCGACACCAGACTACTATGGCGGACATCGCAGCGAAGCGATGGAACAATATGCCAGCTCGGTCGTCGCACTGGATTCACGCACTGGCAGGGTCAGATGGCACTTTCAAACAACCCATCACGACATCTGGGACTACGACGTACCGGCACAACCCACGCTGGTGGATATTCCAGTCAATGGTGTGGTGCGAAAAGCGGTGATCGTTCCCACCAAGCGCGCTGAAATATTCGTGCTGGATCGAGAAACCGGCGAACCCATTGCCGAAGTCGCTGAACTTCCAACCCCACAGACTGACCTGCCGGACGAAACGACGGTTCCCACCCAGCCATTCTCTGTTGGAATGCCACGTCTTGCCCATGAAACCATTGAAGAAAGAGACATGTGGGGGATTACACCGTTTGACCACGCTGTCTGCAGAAAGATGTTCAGGGACATGCGTTACGAGGGACCCCTGACTCCTCCGACCACCGGTGGCGGCTCGCTCTTTTATCCGGGAGTGGCCGGCGGAGTGAACTGGGGCAGTATTGCGGTCGATGAGATCAATCAGCTGATGGTGATCAATATCCTCCATAATCCATCAGTAGTACGCCTGATCCCGCGTGCGGAATTCCAGGGCAATGAAATGCTGGGTGTCGGTGGTGCTCAGGCGGGTACCCCCTATGCCGTGTATTCTTTCTTTTTCCTGTCGCCACTTTTTGCTCCCTGCCTGCGTCCGCCTTACAGTGAACTGGCGGTAGTGGACCTGGCATCCCAGGAATTGTTGTGGCGGCGACCTTTGGGTACTGCCAAGGACATGGGACCACTCGGGCTCGCCACACGCCTGCCGCTACCGATGGGCATGTACTACAATCTGGCGGGATCTGCAGTGACTGGCGGCGGCCTGATCTTCAACGGTAACGTAGTCGACAGCACCATGCGTGCGATCAACATCTTTAACGGTGAAGAGCTTTGGACTGATTCACTGCCCGGTTCTTCCACGGCGACTTCAATGACCTATGTGAGCCCGGCAACTGGCAAACAATATGTGATCGTAACGGTGCCAGATGGTGGCGGCGGTCTGCAGCTGGAAACAGCCGTAGATGCGAGCGCTGACGATGGCGACGTACCTGGCGGCTACGTGATCGCCTACGCACTGCCGGACTGAAGAACTGAGCTATCGAAAGGGGCCAATTCCTAATTGGTACTGGTAGAGCCTTTACCTACCACTCTTGGCTCTGCCAGCGGCTCTCCCTGGGCGTTGAAGAATGGGTTGGGAAATCCTTTGCTGGTAATTTTCCAGCTCAACAATTTCACGATCATTTTAAAAACCATGGAAAATTGAGACCTGGGACCTTTCAATTCGTCAGGTATTTTCCCGTCCGAACTCTTCGTAAATACCGAGCCCTGTACCGGTCCGATTATCGAATCAATATCCTGGTCTGGCGATACAAAAGTGTGTATCAAACCCACAAAAGGCATTCCTGAATTTCCAGTATTTCCTATAGGCGTGTTGCAGCAGGACGCGAACCATCGGTATAGCCCCTTTTCAGTTAATCTCAGGCAACAGACAAACTCATTTCCCCGGGTTATTCGAACCAGACATGGTGCTGTCTGAAAAATATCGGTTCCACCATATTCGTTCAGGGTATCGCCCTCAGGATCAACCGATCTTGCAAACGCCTGGCAGTCTTTGCAGTAACAAACTAGTCGATTTCCCATTCCGGGTGAAATATCGCTGACCATCCCTGCTACTTTCCCACAACGGCAATTTAGTTCCAGATTCATGATTGAGTTCCTGCTCTGGGTCTTCTGAACATCTGATATGCCAACCAGCATGACCGGTTCAAAAAATAGGAATGTACTTTGAACAACATTCCTGCAGTCCGAGTATCTCACTGAAAGAGAGTCAGTTCTATTGGCACTAAGGAACTTCTGATCAGTTAGGAATATGCTCTGCGGGAGGCCAGAGCATTTCCGTAATTAATCAGAAGCTTCTTAACCCCTTTTTCCTGCTTTCTACGACTAACAGAACTAAGACACAGAGATAGATATTGCTGCGCTGCTGAAAAGTCCAACAGAAACAGGAGACCTGCCATGAGAATTTCCTTCAAAAGACGCCGACTATGGCGTCAAGACGAGTTCCTGACCCAACACAGCAACATCATCGCTGCCAGCCTGGTAACGGTTGTCCTGGTGAGTTGCGGAGCCAAGGTGGCGGAGGATCAGGCGGATAAGGAGTCTTCAACTGGTACCCGGATTGCTAATGTTCAGGTACAACCCGATCCGGCAGATCCAGGCGCTCTACCGCCTCCCGATATCGCTACCTACCCGCAGGATTCCGATCTTGCTCTCACTGATCGTACTGCACAACCAAGCCGCCAATCGCAGGTGCCCGGGGAACAACCCTTTAGAGCTACCTCCGAAATTCGTAGCCCGGAGTATCAACAGAGAATGCAGGAATTTGAGAGGCAGGCAGTCTCTTCCAGCGCCGACCTGGCATTCTATGCTCCGCCAAACCCATCAGCCTGGCATACCGGACCAACCACCAACCTGGAAAACTATCTGGACGTCGATGAAAACACCGTCAAACTGGTAACTGAACATCCTGTATCCACCTTCAGCATCGACGTGGATACCGCCGGCTACAGCAATGTCCGTCGCATGATCATGAAAGAAGGCAGACTGCCTCCCCATGACGCTGTGCGCCTGGAAGAAATGATCAACTACTTCAGCTACGACTATCCGGTGCCTGATGACTTGGATGAGCCTCTTGGTGTCCATACCGAACTGGCTGCTTCACCGTGGAACTCCAGCAACAAACTGCTGATGGTGGGAATTCAAGGATTTGAGCCCGACCTGGAAGTTCGCCCTGCTGCAAATCTGGTATTCCTGGTCGACGTTTCCGGCAGCATGAACTCCCCTGATAAATTAGGTCTGGTGCAACGCTCCCTGAAACTGCTGGTAGACCAGATGCAGCAGAACGACCGCATTGCCCTGGTAGTTTACGCCGGCGCCGCGGGTATGGTACTCGACTCGACCACGGCAACAGAAAAATCCCGGATCAAACAGGCAATCGATTCATTGCGTGCGGGAGGAAGCACCAACGGTGCCGCGGGTATTCAGCTCGCTTATCAGATTGCCGAGCAATATAAAATCGAGCATGGTATCAACCGAGTCATCATCGCCAGCGATGGCGACTTGAATGTCGGCGTAAGCAATATCGATGAGCTGAAGGAACTGATCAGTAAAAAAAGCGACAATGGTATCGCCCTGACTACCCTTGGTTTTGGTACCGGTAACTACAACTATTCACTGATGGAGCAGATTGCCGACGTGGGTAACGGTAACGCAGCTTATATTGACTCGCTGAATGAAGCCCGCAAAGTACTGGTGGAAGAGATGCAATCGACCCTTCTCACCATTGCCAAAGACGTCAAAATACAGATTGAATTCAATCCATCAGTAGTTAAAGAATATCGCCTGCTGGGTTACGAAAACCGGCTTCTTAACCGGGAGGATTTCGTCAACGACAAGGTGGACGCAGGTGAGATCGGTGCCGGTCATACAGTGACCGCACTTTACGAGCTGACTTTAGCTGACTCTTCCGGTGGACTGTTTCCTGACAGCCGCTATAACAGCTCCACCCGCTTGCAGGATGAAGCGCTGGCTGGAGAATTGGCATACATCAAAATTCGCCACAAGCCTGCGGAAGGAGATACCAGCACTGAAAGTGGTCGAGCGGTAATGCTGAGCGATGATCGAAGTGAAGCAGATACTTCCGACAGCTTCCGTTTCGCTGCCGCTGTAGCGGGTTTCGGTCAACTTCTCCGTGGCGGCAGATACACTGGCGATTACGATTATGAACAGGTACTGGAACTTGCTCGAGGCGCCAGGGGCAATGATGACAACGGGTACCGCAGCGAACTGCTCAATCTTA